>JAEEGL012151427.1_pt1 | contig 37872 bp, 34 predicted proteins | sample 9134231 | NCBI WGS metagenome assembly JAEEGL01 (sample SAMN16246548, study PRJNA631951) | gut metagenome | biome: gut microbiome; feature: rumen; material: fiber-attached | host: Bos | place: Iran: Karaj | collected 2018-10
CTCACACTTCCGCGGCCGCAGCGGTCTGGAATTTGACCAATGCTACCACAGGGTCATTTACCAATGATTACAGCGCTACTCTACAGAACTATGCGACCAGCACCACCGAGGGAGAAGGAGATGATGCCGTTACCACTCCCGGCCACTTTGCCAACAAGGGAAATTACCCTGACTCCTTCGCTGCCAACGGCGGCAAGAACAACCTCAACGACGCCGATGCCACCCAGACCTTCTGGTTCATCCCGCAGGACTTCGGAACTGCTAACGCATGGCGCGATGTCACCCTTACCGTTACCTATTCCCTCAAGGGCAGCACTACCGACGAGGAACCTCTTGAGATCAGCCTCGGCGAACTCCTTGCAAAGAGGGGTGTCGAGTGGGAGGCCGGTCAGCTCTACACCTACACCATCCGCATCGACGAGGTGAACGTCAAGATCGAGGATACGGTTACCCCTGGAACAGGTGGTGCCATCGTAGGCAGCCAGAAGGGTTCTGTCAAGATCACCAACACCGGCAATACCGACGTCTTCATCCGCGCCGCCATCGTTGGACAGTGGCTTGACGAGGAGGACAGGCCTGTCTTCGGCTTCACGGATAAAATCAATCAGCTCTACCTTGTTGAGAGTTGGTATGAGGATCAGTTCAGGAATCATACTGGTCAGCATGGAGTATTCGTAGACCTTGCCGGATACAGCAATAAGGAATATGGTCCGCAGAGTGCCACGAATCCTCTACACAATTGGTATTACAATTCTGCCGATGGGTACTATTATTATACCAAATCTGTCAAGCCGGGAATGGCTACAGGCCAGGATGATGAAGATGATGATACATACGACGCACTTTTCACATCCTACACCATCAAGGCCATCCCCCATGCAGAACTTGCTGGAGAGTATCTGGATGCACATATGTATTTCGTTCTTGAAATAGCTACCCAAGCGATTTCCGCCAGAACAGACAACGGCTCGCTTCGTCCCGACTCTGACTATTTGGACATCTGGAGTGAAGTCAGGGCCATCGATGACACGCCATATACACCTGAAACAGGAGAAGAGGGTTAATCAATTAAAGACTATAGAACGATGAAAAAGATATTCAATATTATATTCATTGCAGCGGCATTCCTCGCGTTAGCTCCTGTTGCCGGTGCTCAATATGGACCTTGGTCGTACATGACGCAGATTAAGGATCCTGATGTGGATGGGCAACTTGATCCTGAGGAAGAATTCCTTACTTTCCCGAAGGACAATGGGCTTCAGGGCAGCGCAGATTTCAAGTACAGCAAGAATGTTTCCGCCCCTTTCAGCGACGGTAAGTACTGGATCAAACTCGAGTCGTACGCTACAGGTAGCGCTTCGGTCATCGAAGGTGCCGCTCCGGCCGATATCGTGCTGGTTTTGGACTTGTCGAGTTCAATGACGGGCTCCAGGACAGTTTATCATTATAATGAAGCTACTACTCCTTCTGGAGGTTGGACTTTTGCTAATATACGTGATGGTAATGTAAATAATAATGATGCCCAAGCAACTAACTATTATTGCTATTACGAGGCTGATGAGAATTATTATGTTGTTTATAGACAGAGACAGGGCGGTTCTGGAAATAGGAGGTATCGTTTGTTTTTTACTGATGACAGTAATGTCAGGCATTATTTGAATGGTGATACAATCCAGAATGATCCATATGAGGTTAATAACACAACGACGTCCATTTATTCAGGCACGCTTTATTCCCGCACCTCAGGTACCGAGACGAGATTGGACGCACTCAAACGAGCTACTAAGGCTTTCATCGATCAGATTGAAAAGAATGACAAATATGAAGATGAAGCCGGCACTGTAGAAAGAGAGGGAGGCCGTTTAGGAAACCGTATCTCCATCATCACCTTCAACTCCAGTGCTACTACTCGTTATACTCTTGAACAAGGTGTTCTTAGAGATGCAGAAGGCGGAGCGCAAAGCACCGCAGAAGCAATGAAGGCTGCTGTACAGGCGTTCACTACTTCATCAGGTACTACCCCGTATAATGGATTTGTCGCTGCAAATGCCCAGCTTGCATCAATTCCTGAAGCCCGTTTGGCTGCAGCCTCCAGGACTGTTGTATTCTTTACTGATGGTGAACCTTATGATCAAGATGATGGTTATGGTCCCGGTTATAGATATAAAGCCGTCGGTGAGGCATTGAAGACCAAGAGAAAAGCCGCTGATGGCGTAGAAGGCTACGATGCTAAGGTTTATAGTGTTGGTCTTTTCACTAATTCTCCAACAACCGGTGGTAGTACATGGCGTTTCTTGAATTATACTTCTTCAAATGCTCCTAATGCTACCGACTATAACACTCCTGGAGCTGATTGGGACGCAGATGCAGGATACTACTATGATGCGTCTGACGCGAGTGTCGATCTTACAAAAGTCTTTACGGAGATTGCGAAACAATCTGGTGGTACGACTTCATCCCTCAGTGCTGCATCATCGAACGTTGATATCATTTCCAACAGTTTCATCCTTCCGTTCAATGTTACCGCCGAGTCCGTGAAGCAGGAGATAAAGGTGTTCATCGCCAAAGTGGACAGTGATAAGACAAAAGCTGCTCAGGGTGTTCTTGATTTCAACGAAGGTTATGATTATATGGTCGGTCATCTTCCTGACACTTGGACATATCAGGAACTTGACGAGAATGGCGCTATAATACCCGATAGAGATCCCAAGAAGGCAGACGCAGGTATTACGATCCTTCCTCAAGGTACAAACGGCATCAAAGTGCAGGGTTTTGACTATAGCAGCTGCTTCTGCGGACCTATCTATGTAGATGGCTGGAACCCCAAGGAACATACAGACGCAGAGAACTTGGCGAAAGTCGACCATTATCAGGGCTACAAGATTATCATCATGATTCCTATCAAGATGAATCCTGATGCTGTCGGAGGACCTAACTGCGATACGAATGCCCCTGGATCCGGTATTTACGCTACGGATGGAGCGCAGACTGCGTATGTTTCGTACAACAGCCCTAATGTAAGTCTTCCTTATAACATCTATATTAAGAAAACTGGTCTTCAGCCCGGTGAAAGTGCCAAATTCTCGATCAGCAGGGCTCAGATACCTACGACCGGTGAATGGACGCCTGAGAGTCTTACATATACATATGTTACCAGTATCTTCGTCACTCAGCCCATGGGTGCCGATCCTACTACGGACGCACCTATTGTCAAGGTTCGCGGTTTGCCTTCAATTGATGATGATCATGACCCGGATACGACTGACGGAGCCTTCATTTATAAAGTTGAAGAAGAGGCTTGGGCATGGAGTTACCATAGGACCGCTGCCGCTCAGTATACGGACAAATCCAAAGTCGACAATCCTTTCACGTTTGACAATGATAAAAAGGATGGTATCGAACAGACTGTACGTCATGCTGAGAGCAAGGTGAACAACATCTTCAATGGCAGCACTTCGACCACCCGTGTTTACATTGACTCGAAGACCAATACCGGAGAAGGCAGATACTAATCAAACGACTCCATACAAGATTTCGGGCGACCCGTCAGGGCCGCCCGAATTTCTTTCTAGACAATGGAGAAATGCAGTGGGAATCAGATGTACCCCATGAATCGGCGCCAGAAGAATTGTCCGATGCGGGTGAAAGGCGCCCAGAAGACCTCCCTGGGGTAGAGACGGAGGTAAGAGAAGGTACGGCGGTTACGCCGGATGAAGCGGGCGAAACTGCTTTCATTGTCCGGTCCGAGATTGCGCCGGTCCAGGGCGCCGAAGTTGCCCATGGATATCATGTCCTGGATGAGTATGCGTCCGCGCTTCTGGTCGGGCTTGCAGAGAAGAAACTCGTCTTCAAGCCCGAAGTTGAACTGCAGTGCCATCATTGTGGCGGCGGCGAAGCGGCCTATGCCGAGACGCTTCAGCGTCCGCATGGCAGGCCCGCGCCCGGCCGCCGGCAACTCCCTCAACACATAGTAATAGTCCATCATCTGCCTAAGCCCCACCCCCCCCGAGAGGTAGTGTCGATACATATGCACCATACAGTAGACAGCATTGAAAGAAGCGTCAGGTATGGTCAGGGCTACATCTTCTCTGACGGGCGAATGTTTCTCGCACCAGCGCTGGAGCCGTGCATTGGAGAACGGATTGAACAGTTTGGCGGGGTGGAAATGGATTTCGACTTCAGTATCGTGGAAGATATCCGCCTCGCACTCCTGATAGATGATACCACTGATGTCGTAATCCCGGGAAAGCGCCTTGATAATGGCCTTGCGCGGCCCCGGGACCCAGACATCGATGTCTCCGCACTGGCGGCGACTCGGGTCCGGGTACAGCCGCGCCAACCCCGTTCCTTTCAGGATGCAACCATGCAGGCCAAGCCTATTGAATATCTCTTCAAGCTCCTCCTCGTGGCGCATGTGCCGTGCATGGATCTCTGCGATTTTACCGGTGAGACTGTCCCAACGGGACATAATGTCCTCCGGCGGCAGCTGCTGCGCAGGCAAGCGGTGTACGGCATCATCAAGCACGCCAATCAACGCCTGCAGTTTTGCCATGGTAAACATCATGCTCCAATCCTTGGGCGTCGGATCCTTCTCAAGGGAGGATTTGCGGCCCAAGGAGACCAGTAGGAGGTTCCTGAAAGGATGCATTTAACGTTTGTCGTCCCAGCCGAAAGGATGCTTGGCCAAGGGGAGTGCAGCCAGTGGATGATAGTCTCCCTTGAGTCCTATCGGGACTGCGTTCCTGATCTGGCTGACGATCTCGATGCACGGACGTGCCTCGCCGATGCGGAAGCCCTCTCCGGAGAGGATTTTCTTGTAACTGAGGGTGTGGAGCTCGGTGAAACCCTGGCTGAATTCGAACTCGTTTCCGTCTATGTTCAAGGTCCTGTAGGTGCGTTTCTCGCCCTCTACGGCGTTAGGCGGCAGGCAGTCCGAGTTGATGCTGAGGAAGTAGCGCACGCGAGCCTTCTCAAGGCCCAAATAGCCTGCCACACGGTCGAAACTCATCACGTGCACGATATTTTCCTTGACGGGACCGAAGATCCACTGGAGCATATCGTAGAAGTGTACGCCTATGTTGGTGGCTATGCCACCGCTCTTGTGTACGTCGCCCTTCCACGAAGTGTAGTACCATTTACCCCTGGAGGTAATGTACGTGAGATCGACGTCATAGACCTTGTCTTTCGGCCCTTCGTCCACCTTTTTTTTCAGGGCGACGATGCTGTCGTGGAGGCGGAGCTGGAGGATGTTGTAGGCTTTGTGGCCGGTCTCCTGTTCGACCTTTTCGAGGGCATCGACATTGTGGGGGTTGAGCACCACGGGCTTTTCACAGATGACGTCGCAGCCGAGACGGAGACCGTAGCGGATGAAAGCGTCGTGGGTGTAGTTCGGCGTGCAGATGCTCAGCCACTGCAGAGGATTGTCAGTCTGCATCTGCTTGGAGCAGAAGCGGTCGAAAAGTTCGTTCTCGGTAAAGAACGAGCACTCGGGGAAGAAACTGTCCAGCCTTCCGACGCTGTCGAAGCGGTCGTAAGCGGCCATGAGGTCGTTGCCGGTATCCTTTATGGCTTTGAGGTGACGGGGAGCGATGTAGCCCGCCGCGCCGATCAGTGCGAAGTTAGCCATTATGCTTCAGCCTTTTCGGACTTGCCGTCCTTGTGTTTGTGATGGTGGTGCTTATGCTTCTTGTCGCTGCCTTCTTCACCGTAAGTACCATATCCATACTGGTGGCCATAGCCATATCCATAACCATAGCCGTATCCGTAACCGTATCCATAGCCGTATCCGTAATTGCTGCCGTAGCCGTGGCGTTTCCTGTACTTCACATCGTTGAGGATAATGGTCATGTTAGGGAACTTGTTCTGGTTCTTGAGGGCCTGCAGGTCAGGAAGCATACGCTTGTCCACCTTGTTGGAGCGGATGATGAATACGCTCACGTCTGCGAAACGCTTGAGAATGTCGGCATCAGCCACGATACCGGCGGGAACGGCATCGATGATGATATAGTCGTAACGTTCACGGAGTATGGCAAAGATGTCGTCGAGACGCTTGCTGCTAAGGAGCTCTGCAGGGTTCGGAGGCAGCGAACCGGAGAAGATGGAATCTACACCTTGAGCCACTACATCGTGCTGGATAATGGACTCAAGATCATCTGTTTTTCCGGAAAGATAAGTCGAGAATCCGGGCACCTTATGCTGTGTGAAATTGTGGGTCAGCGTACCCTTGCGCAGGTCGAGGTCGAGCAGGATAACCTTCTTTTCCACCAGTGCCAAGGATGCGGCAAGGTTGGAGGTCAGGAAGGTCTTGCCTGAACTTTCCATAAGCGACAGGAACAGGAATGTCGTGCAGGACTGATCGGAATTGCGGGTGAATTCGATGTTGCTTCTGAGTATGCGGAATGCCTCTGAGACCTGGTCACGCTGTTTGTCGACGACGACGATATGGCGTTTGTCTTCCTTCTCCTTTGACGGGATCTCGCCGAGGAACGGGATATCGGTATAGTTCTCGACATCCTTGCGGAAACGGATCTTGGTGTCGAGCATACGGATGAGCATGAATACCAGTACCGGGAAGAACAGGCCAAGTAACAGGCCGAGAAGGATATTGCGCTTGGTATTTGGGGCGATGGGGGAACGGTTGACGCGTGCTCTGTCGATGATCTTGGCATTGCCTTCAATCGAGGGCTGCTCGATGAGGAGCTCCTCGCGCTTGCTGAGGAGAGTGAGGTAGAGCTGTTCCTTGATGCCCTGGACGCGGGTGACGTTGTCGATATAAAGCTGACCGCTGGGGACCTGACGTATCTTGTCCGCGGCGCTGTTTCCGATGGCCTCTACGCTCGCGATGCGCTGATGCATGGCATCGATATAGGTGGAGAGAAGTTTGTCAAGGTTGGACTTCAGCGTATTCAACTCGACGTGGATGTCCTGGACCACGGGATTGTTGGTTGTACCGGTGCTCTTGTAGCGGTCGAGCCGGAGAACGAGTTCGTTGAAGTGGGAGATGGTGCTCTTGATGTTCTCGTCCTGGATGTCGATCGTTACAGGGAAAAGTTTGTTGTCGGTATTGGTCGCGATTAAACCGTGGAGGTACTGTGCGTGGGATATCTGGGCGTTGAGACGCTCGATTTCTTCCCTGGCCTCGATACTGGTGGCGAGGTAGGCCTGGCCGTACTCCTGCAGGCTGAGCAACTGGTTATCGCGCTTGAAACTGGCGATCTGGGACTCCTGGGCGCCGAGATCGGCGTCCAGCTGGGAGATACGGCTGTTGATGTAGTCCGAGGTCTGGTCGATGATGTGCCTCTTCTCGAGGATGGTGTTCTCGTTGTAAACGGAAATCATCTCGTTGAGGATGTCGGCGGCGCGCTGGGGGGATGTGTCGTGCAGGGAGAAATTGATGATGCCGTCGGAGGAACTGTTGCGATCGACTGCGACCTTGAAGCGGTAACTGTCAGCAACGTCGGTGATGCTGCGGTGTGTTACGGTGATGGGGTTGTCATAGTAAAGCTCGCGCAGCGCCCAGGTAGGAGTGACTGCGATACGTCCGAAACCAGTGGATACCGTGTCTCCGAGATGTCCCTTGACGGGTTCGAAACCAGTGGACTCGATTACGAAGGTAGAGTCACGGTCAATGGTAATGACCACGGTGGCGTAGTCGTTCTCATTGATGTCCAGGAATTTAAGCCTAACGGGAGTGTCTTCGTAGAGGTCCTTCACGCGCTTTACCAGCCTGGTCTGGCACTTGTATGTCGTTCCGAGGTCGAGTCTCTTGGCCACTTCGAGCATGGGAGTCTCGGACTTGAGTACGATGATTTCGTCGTTTATGGCGGCCATTGTAGTGGCCACACGCCTGTTGGTAATGTTCTCCAGCATCGACTGACCGTTGTCGAAACGGTTGCGGGTGATGGAGGTCACCATTATCTTCGCATGACTCTCGTAGATGCGGTCTGCGCGGTCGGAAGCGTAATATGCTATCGCTACGCCGATGGCGGCACATAGGATGAGCCAGTGAATATTGCGGAGTATGGTGAAGAAAATGTCCTTGCCGGTAAGGGCGTTGGCATCTTTTTTCTCAAGGAAGGAGAGATCGGTCTCGTCGTTGGTGTTGTTAATTGCCATAATCGTCGAGTTAAATCTTCTGGTAATAACGGAACATCATAATAAGTGACGCAAGGCTGGTTGCAGTAGTGAAAATGGAGAAGAATGGACTCCACTGAGTGAAAGACTGCTGGAAATTGCGGTAACGGGTCTCCCTCGTGATGATGAAGTCGTTCTGCTGGAGCATGAAGAACGGATCGTTGAATATCTTGGAGGAACGGGGATCGAGATAGCGGGTAACCATCTTGCCGTCAATTTCGCGCATTACGGCAATCTTGCTGCGGTCAGTGTAAACCGTCATGTCTCCGGACAGGGCAAGCGCCTCGAGGAGCGTGCAACGCTCGTTGGTGATGTTGATGGCCTTGCCTCCGTTGGCTCCGAGGAAGAAGACCTTGAAGTCCTTGAAGCGGACCATTACATAAGGATCGCTGAGATAATCTCCTTCGACAAGAAGGCCTCTTATCTTGTCCTGCAACTGGAGGCGTGTGAGACCGGCGGCATGGACCGTACCGAGGACAGGAAGTTCTATATTGCCTAATTGATCGACCAGATAACCGAGATTATTGACATTGTTGCGTATGGCATTGTCGGCGGCGCTGTAAATGTTGAACGCCTTCGCAAGCTCGGTCTCATATGTGGAGATGATGACTTCAAGCTCGTCATAGGGGGCTACTACTGCTTCGAAACGGTTCTCCAACTCGATCTGTGTCTCGTGTTCCATGTCCTGGAGATAGACGACCTTGCGGGTGGTAACGCAAGAAGCCGCAAGTGCGGCCAGGGCCAGGACGATGCCCTTACGGATGATCATTTGTATCTTCATAGCAGATTCGGAATTTCGTATAATCTCACAAAGATAAACAATTATTTGAACTTTTCTACAATACGCGCGCACGCTTTGCCGTCTCCGTAAGGATTGACGGCCCGGCTCATAGCCTCGTAAGCGGTCTTGTCGTCAAGCAGGCGCGAGACTTCGCCCACGATCAGATCGTAATTCGTGCCTACGAGCTTGACCGTGCCGGCGTCGAGAGCCTCGGGCCGCTCGGTGGTGTCACGCATTACGAGCACGGGCTTGCCGAGGCCGGGGGCCTCCTCCTGGATGCCGCCGGAGTCGGTGAGCACGAGAGTGCTTTTCTCCATCAGGAACACGAAGTCGAGGTACTCGAGGGGTTCGATGAAGAACAGGTTGCCGAGGTCCTTGAGGCTCACGCCGAAAATTTCGTGGATGGGACCGCGTACATTCGGGTTCAGATGCATCGGATACACGAAGTCTACATCCGGATACTTGGCTGCCAAGTCCCTGATTGCCAGGCAGATGTTGATGAACCCTTCGCCGAAGTTCTCCCTCCTATGGCCGGTTATGAGGACAAGGCGCCGGTCGCGCGAGACATCATATCCGGCCTCCTGAAGCTGTCCGGCTAGTTGCGTCTGAAGCGTGCAGTCGCCCTTGATACGTGCCACGACCATCTGCAGGGCGTCGATGACGGTATTGCCGGTCACAGTGATTCTTTCAGGAGAGACACCTTCGTCAAGAAGGTTCTGCCGGCTAAGGGGAGTGGGGGAGAAGTCGTATGTCGCGATGCGGCCGGTAATCTGCCGGTTCATTTCCTCGGGCCAGGGGCTGTAGATATTGTGCGTGCGCAGGCCGGCCTCGACGTGGCCGACGGGAATACGGCGGTAGAAGGCCGCCAGCGCCGCCGCGGTACTCGTCGTCGTGTCGCCGTGCACGAGGACCACGTCCGGCCAGACCTCGTCCAACACGTTTCTCATACCGGTCAGCACGCGGGACGTAACGTCATACAGGTCCTGTCCCTGCTTCATTATGTTGAGGTCGTAGTCCGGTGTTACGTCGAATATCCGCAGTACCTGGTCCAGCATCTCGCGGTGCTGCCCGGTAACGCATACGACCGTCTTGAAATCTTCCGGATACTTTTGGAACTCCTTGATCAGGGGGCACATCTTGATGGCCTCCGGTCGGGTTCCGAACACGAGCATTATTCTTTTCATATATGATAAACTCCTTCGAGTGGACAGATATTGTGGCAGTCGAGTATGACTTTGCCTTTGAGCTTGTCCCAGTTGTCCTTGATCTCGTCGTGCTTCACCATTATCACGACCAGGTCGATGTCGTTCAGGAATGCATCGAGGTCGTGGTACTGGTCGGGGACCATATCTTTTTCGATGAACGGGTCGTAGACCTTTAGCGGTTCGGCGAGATGACGCTCCTGACATTCAAGCAGTTGCAGAGTGGGACTCTCGCGGATGTCATCGACATTCTCCTTGTAGGTGAGGCCGTAGAGGCCAGCTCGACGGGTGTCGGTGATGCCGTTCTCCTTCATGATCTCGTAGATGCGGTTCAGCACGAACGCGGGCTGTCCGTCATTGGTCTTCATCGACTCGTCGATGACCTTCGCTAGGCTTGGATAGTCGCCCACGAGGAACCACGGGTCGACGCTGATGCAGTGCCCTCCGACGCCGGGGCCGGGCTGGAGGATGTTCACCCGCGGGTGCATGTTGCAGATGCGGATGATCTCATAGACATCCATGCCGTCGTGACGGCAGATGCGGGCGAGCTCATTCGCGAAAGCGATGTTCACTGCGCGGAAGGTATTCTCGACCACCTTGGTCATCTCGGCCGTGCGGATGTCAGTGACTACGATTTCTCCCTGGCAGAAACTTGAGTAACAGGCCTTTACACGCTCACCTATGGCCCTGTTGTCAGCGCCTATCGTGCGGTTGTTGTGCAGAAGCTCATAGACCATGTTTCCGGGGATGATGCGCTCCGGAGCATGAACGAGGTTCACTTTCTTGCCGGAGGCTTTCACCACCGGGCGGACCGACTTGTCGATGGTGCCTGGGGAGATGGTCGACTCTATGACAATGATCGCATCTTCAGGGCATACTTCCAGCACCTGTTGCACGGCCTTGACGACGTAGCACGGGTCGACTTTCTTCGAGAATTTGTCGTAGGGAGTGGGCACCGACACTATGTACATATCCGTGCGCTGGTATTCTGTGGTGAACTTTATGCCTCCTGCCACAGCGGCGGCGAAGAGTTCTTCCAGTCCCTCCTCCTTGAAGGTCGTCCGCCCTTCGTTGAGGGTCGTGACCAGTTCCTTGTTATAGTCCGTGCCTACTACTTCCTGCCCGTGCGAGGCGAGCATCAGGGCTGTCGGCAGGCCGATGTATCCGAGTCCGATTACGTTGATCATATCCTGATTTATTGTTTTTTATCTTCTTTTCTTGTAGATCCTGTCATAGATGGTTTTCAGCGGCTTGTAAATGGCCGAACCTGGTTTCAGGCAAGAGGCGAGCCTTTTGCGCAGTTTCAAGATGAGGGTGTCGAAGCGAACTGTGCTGCGCTGTCTTATGGTTACGCTCCGGCCGGTAGTATCGCGTATCGTATTCGCGATGGCCCGGGCGATTCCGTAATAGACCTTGGCCGAAAAATGGTTGATGCCGTCAAGGTAGTCCGATGCGTCTTCGATGAAGTCATCGACTTCTATATAACGGATCCGGGGATGGCTTTTCGCGAAGTCCTTGATGGCGGTATTCAGGTTTGCGTGCCTGATGCCGACCATGTTGCGGCTGTCGACGAAACGGGTAGCGCCGAGTATCAGGCACAGTACTGTCCTGTCAGGCAGCCACTTAAGGCATTTATCCAGGAACTCCAGGTACGTCTCGGGCCTCGTGATGCCGACGTATTCGTATTTCTCTGCAAAGCCTTTGAGATACTCCTCGGTAAAAGCATTCCCTCCAGTGTACAGCGTCCCGCCGACAAGCCCCGGCCAGTATTTGGGGTTGGTGAGGTTCACTCCGGCGAAGGCGACTTTCGCTCCCGATTTCCTGTTGCGGTATGTCTGGTAATATGACTCGAAGGATGTGCTGAGGACGATGAGGTCGTATTCTCCAGAGAAAAACCTGCCTTCAAGCATCGGCGGGTCCACGAAAAGACAGTCCCTGGCGATCTCTTTTTTCTGATCCTCGGACCATTCGTGCAGGCCTTCGATATGGACGGAATGATTGTGCGCAGCGACAATCTTGCCTTCCTCCGTGGTGTATCCGAGTTCGGCGTCGAACACCCCGGAGCCTTTTAGATATACCAGCGAATGGGAGAGGTCGCAGGGGCCTTTCAGCAGGACGCGACAGTGTGATGAGGGGGAGTCTGCGGTTTTTTCCGGGGAATCCTGGCATACTGTCCGGTTGATCCAGCCGGGGCAGTCGGTCCCGTTCAGGTTTGTTGCGACTTCACCGTTGACCGTTATCTCCGGAAAACCCAGTTGTGCATAGACCCACTGTTCGATGCGTTGGCCCATTGTCCTGCACGAAAAGACGAAATGCTCCAGCCTGTCGTCCTTCAGGGCGTAGAAGCCTACGATGCCATAGTCGCCGAACTTGTCCTTCGAGGAGATGTATCCGCACCTGTATCCGGGATTGTCCAGCAGTGATTCCAGTTCCTCCGGACTAATCCTTTTCTTGGTGAAATTCAGTTGGTTGGTCCTGTTGATCAGTTCGAGGATACGCTCCTTGTGCTGCAGGCAGTCGTGATGGATTTCTACCTGGATGTCACTGTCGTAGAGGAACTGTTCGCTGCTAGTGCTGGCTTTGGCGGCGGCGTTCCGTTTTTCCAAAGTCTTGTAATGAGCGAGACGGGAACGGGCGGGGTCACTGCGGTCGAGGCCGGCGACTTGCGAAGCAAGCGCCTCGACCGCCTCCGGCCCCGCCGTCTGGATCCCCGGCAAGTAGAATTCCGCCTCGCCGCGGTTGGAAGGGTTGTCGTCCAGGAAAAGGACGTTGACGGGCCGAAGGGCCAGGTCCTCAAGCAGTTGCTTGAGCCTCGGGCCCTTCGCCTCCCACGAAATCGAAGGTGAGACGAAAAGCTCCCATACCCTGGCTTCTTCCAGTCTGGCTTTCGCCTTATCAAAGTCATTCCTCGAGCAGATGGAGTTGACTATCCCGCAGTCGGTCAAGTCTTCCAGCAACCTTACACGGTCCTCCGGTACCTTCACTTCGCCTTCCGACAGCGTACCTTCCCAGAACGTCCCGTCCAGGTCCCAGATGATGAGTTTGATTTTGAGGATATCCGTCAAATCAGTTCAAATGATCATAACAGCCCAAGTTCAAGCAGGTCTTTGCTGAAAATCTCGCTGAATTCCTCAGTCGCAGTCGGATTCATGTGGATGCTTACACAGAAGTTCGAAGAATCCTTGCAAATGTCGATATCGGAATAGTCAAGGAAATGAAATCCGAATCTTCGGGCCACATCTTCAAAGTATCTGTTGGCCTTTTCGAGTCCGATGAGTTTCTCCTTGACCCCTTCATACATCGGTGAATAGACCAGTACCACTGAAACGGAATCACTCCTGCACTCTTCCATAAGGGATTCAAATGCGCTCCTGCCTTCTTCTGACAGTTCTATCTCACGGACCTCCATGTTCTCGAGTTCTGTCCCGTTCCATTCTCCTTCCTCTGCCCTGAAGCCCTTATATGCCGGACGTGATACATAGTGTTTAAGGTGCAGGAACTCCAGAAGACCGTTCTTTATGTCCATCTGGTACCCGAACATCCTGTACAATGGAACGTTAAGTTCAAAGAACCCATACCCGATGCTCCGCAATTCCTTCCTCCCGACAGGGTCATATACGAGAGGGAAGAACTGTTCGGACTGGTGTTGGTGCCTTACGTCATGATGTACGTTGAGCGTCATGTGGTCGACGTTCTGGACTATGATACGCGGCTTGCGGTTATGCTCCTTGTAAAGCCTGTATTTTGCGCGATGGAGATTGATGGGATATCCTCCCGCTCCGATACAGAATGACCTCGTATTGCAGACGGAGTCGATAATGTATGGATTGAAATGGGATTTGCCTCTGGAATTGCCCATTATCAGCACTTCATTGTCCATCCCGCCGTCCAGCATCGCACGATAGTCCTGGAAGCGGTAGTCGTCCATTTGCAGCAGACCGCTGCATATCATCCTGTCGAGCCCGAGTGCAATGACAAGGACGACGGCTGAAAACACGACTGTCTTGACCAGGAACCTCTTCATCAGAACTGGAAATAGATGAAATTCTCGGCTTGCCCTCCAAGTGCAAATATCAGGAACAGCGCTGCAAGATATGCCGCATATCTGACAGCACCGTATTTGATGCCCGAGAGATCCAGACCGTGTCTTTTACTGCGCTGCACCCATTCGACAAGAAGCATGACGACGATGGCGAAACTGAATCCCGTAACTCCCGGTGCGTCAGGACGTGTAAACAGTGATGCGGAGAAGATGCCACCCAGATAGTCCCAAGCCTGCCCGATGCTCTCCGCCCTGAAAACAACCCATCCGATGACTACGAGGAAGAACGTAAGGAGCATCTGCCCGACTTCCTTGAGGGAGGGGAGCAGCTTCCCTTCAGCTACAGTGTCCCGGTATCTGCGGTTCCTGCCCAGAAGAATGAGCGGAAGGAACAGGAGCGCGTGATAAGCGCCCCAGGCGATGAAGGTCCAGTTGGCCCCGTGCCAGAATCCGCTCAGAAGGAAGATGACGAAGGTGTTGCGCACGATATTCACCTTAGAGCATCGGCTGCCTCCCAGGGGGATATAGACATAGTCGCGGAACCAGGTCGTAAGCGAAATGTGCCACCTGCGCCAGAACTCTGCAATGTCACGGCTGAAATAGGGCACGTTGAAGTTGCGCATCAGCTTGATGCCGAACAGTTTGGCCGTGCCTATCGCGATGTCGGAATATCCCGAGAAGTCGCCGTAGATCTGGAATGCGAAGAACACCGCTGCAAGCAGCAGGGTGCTGCCGCTCTGTGTCTGATAGCTTGAAAACACATTGTCCACATAGACTGCGCAGTTGTCAGCCACGACCATCTTCTTGAACAGTCCCCATAGGATCTGCCTCAACCCGTCCACTCCCGTTCCATACTCGAAAACACGCGGTTTGGCAAACTGTGGAAGCAGGTTCGTCGCTCTTTCGATGGGGCCGGCGACCAACTGCGGGAAGAAACTTACGAAGGCAAAGAACTGGATGATGTCGTGCGTAGGTTCCAGTTTCCCCTTATAGACATCGATGCTGTAACTCAGAGCCTGGAACGTGTAGAAACTGATGCCGACAGGCAGTATGAGGTGGAGCAGCAGAGCGTCGTCCCGGCCTCCGAGGAACAGGTCCGCGAACGAGGAAGCGAAGAAGTCATAGTACTTGAAGACGCCCAGGATCAGAAGGTTGATGATGATGTTGACGGCGCTGACCGCCTTCGCCTTCCGGGGCTCTCCGCGATACTTCTCGATAAGCAATCCGGCAGTGAAACTGCAGGCTGAGGTGAATGCTATGAGGAAAAGGAACCTCCAGTCCCACCATCCGTAGAAGATGTAGGATACCGCGACGATGAAGAGATTCTGCAACTTGAGGTTCCTGTTGAACACGAACCAATAGAGCAGGAAAACTATCGGCAGGAATATCGCGAATTCTATGGAGTTGAACAGCATTTATTTGAACCGTCGCTGATAGTCCGGGTCGTCGCGCATGATGCGGCTGCTTTCGGGGTAGGTCCCGATGAACCAGGTGAGGAACTTGGATAAGTCGATCTTTTCGGCAAGCATCCTCCGCCTTCTCTCCTGGAAAACAGTCTTCCGGTCCGGCATCCGGATCAACTGTCCGACAGTATCATATAGGGTCTCCACTTGATCGGTCCTTACGCCGAATCCGAGTTTATAGACATCTTCCAGTTCACGGAGATAGCCTATCCTTCCTACGAAATCATTGAAGCGTACGAACGGAATGCCCAGTACACCGGCTTCCGCCGCCATAGTCTGGCTGTCGCCGATGTATATGTCTGCGAAAGCCATGACGTGATGCATGTCGATGGGCCTGATATGGATCCGGTATGGCTCGAACTGCGCCTCCAGTGGCCTTTCCGATGAGATGAACACCCTGCCGTGGGGCTTGAGGATATCTATCAGCCTCTGGGCGATTTCAGGGCTTATCCCTTTTATGCCGGTGTCGTGGTGGGCCTTCAGCTTGGCAAACCTTATCAGGAAATATGGCGTGTCGGTAGTGAAATACTGCTCGACTATGCTCTTGTCCGGCGTGAAATTGTCGGGGTGGAGGTATGCCAGTTCGTGATAACCGTCATACTTGATGGACTTGGCATTCCATTTCCCGTTATCGCAGACGGTAGGTGTCAGGATCTCGGAAGCCCAGGGGTAACTGAGCTTGGCATACTTCGGGACTACAGCGGCATCATCCTCGTTTATGTTGATTACCGGAATGTGCCGTATCTTTCCGATCCAGGAGTTCTCGACACTTGTCCCGGTCAGGATATCGGGATGGAACTTCGAACAGAACGAGTTCAGTCTCCACGCTCTCTTGAGCGTTCCCCAGAGGATACCCAGTTTGGAGTCTTTCCGGCCTTCCTTGAGGATGTTATGGTAGGGGATGCCGGCATTGTCCAGGAGTTCCTGGAGGACGTCCTTTTTCTTTATGAGTATCTCTACCTGATGGCCGGCTTCCCTGAGCCGGGGTATGACATTCTTATAATTGTAGAAATGAGCCGGATGGCCCAGGTAAACCAATACCTTCATGGTTCAATGTCACTTTGTGCTCCTTCCTCCGTCAATGAACAGGGTCTGGCCGGTAATCCTTCTCGCTTTGTTGCTCAGAAGGAACTCCACATAGTCCACGACATCCTGTTGGGAAACCCAGCCCAGGGGAGTGTCTTTCAGGGTGTCTGCTATAAACTCCTCACTGAGAGTGACCTTTGTCATGGGAGTCTCGACAGCGCCGGGCATAAGTGCGTTGATCCTGATCTGGGGCGCAAGTTCCCGTGCCAGGGAATAGACCAAGGAGTTGATCGCTCCCTTGGAAGCGGCATAGATGGAATTGCCGGCTTCTCCGCGGGCACTGGCCAAAGAGGATATCAACACGATGCTGTTCAGGGCTTTATCATTGCTTTTCTTTAGAAGCGCCTTTATTATTTCCAATATCGAGAAGAGGTTGACATTGAAAATCAAATCGATATCCGATATAGACACAGTCTTCAAAGGAACCAGTTTCGTAATGCCGGCAAAGTGGACATACTCGTCAACCGCTGCATCGTGCCGTTTGAGCAGATCCTGCAGTGATTGCATGATGCTTGACCTCTCGGTAGCGAAATTACAATGCCAGAGTATATGATTCTCCGGGTGTGAACAATCCTTCAATACTTCTTGCAGCATTTCCAGGTTCTCACTGGCCAGAATAAGTCTCCTGGACGATGAAAACCGTCTTGCACATAAGGCTCCAATCCCGGAAGAGGCACCGGTAATCAAGGTATAACGTTCCATAGTCGGTCTATTGGCGGGAAATTACTTCCTTGCAGAAGGCTTCGATGCTCTCAAAGGAAGTCAGGTCCTTGAAAGTCATGGACATGTTGTAATCGGAGACCAGCATGGCAAGGATTGAGAGGCTCGTCAAGGAGTCCCATTCGTCATAGTCCACGAACTTCTTGGTGATGTCCAGTTCCTCTACCTCCAGGATCTCAGCCAGTTTATTAATTAATTCTTCCATTGATTTATAGTTAGTTAGCATTAGAATTCGATAATTCTGTTGAATTCAAGGTCTCCGACCCGTAGTAATATGCTGCTCCATGTGAGGCCTACGCCGAAGCCTGCCAGACACAGCAGCATGGATGAATCGCACAACTGCTCACCCAGGTTGTAACTTATGCAGGTAGGAACTGTCACGCCGCTTGCATTGCCGAAATTCTCCACGACGTTGGCAGGCATCTTTTCGTGCGGGATGCCGATGCTGTCAGCAAGCTTGTGAAGCATGAACTTGTTGGGCTGATGGAACATATACCAATCGACGGAGTCCTTATCGACCTTGGCGGTCTCCAGGATATGGTTTATCATCGGCGGCACCTCGCGTTGAACGAAATTGAAGACCTCGTCTCCGTGCATGACCAGATTGTCCTTACTGCGGAAATTGCCCGCTGCATCCTGCTCCATTACTGCCGTTTCAGGCGAACTGGGGAGCCGGAATCCGCCTGCGGGTATGTTCAAGGCGAGGGCACCGGTACCGTCCATCTTGATATTGGCGTGGATAACGGAATCATCGTCTGACTTTTCGACGATGGTGACAGCCGCTGCATCACCGGTCAAGGGCTTGCTGTTGCGGTCCCTGTCAGAGACTTTCGGACTCAGCACATCGGCATTCAACAGTACAACCTTGTTGATGCAAGGTTGGTCGAGCAGCATGAATGCCTGGATCAATCCGAGTTCGAAGCCTGCACATCCTTGATTGATATCCATGCACAGACAGTCATGCTTGAGTCCGAAATGGCCATGGATGATGTTGCTGGTGGGCGGCATGAAATAGTCCGGAGACTGCGAGACGAAGAGAAGGGCGTCGATATCGTCCTTGTCCAGGAGCCCGTTGTCAAACAAATACTGCAAACCGTGAATGCAGAAGTCTGACGAACACTGTCCGGGCTCAGCGATCCTATGCTCGTTGTAGCCCAGGGCCAGTTTCAACTTCATGCATTTGGCGGGCGAAAAGTTGTAATTGCCCATTTCGTCCTCAAACTTTACCGCTTTCTTGGGTAAGACAGTGAGGATGCCGCTTATTCTCTTGTTTTTAAATAGAAAATCCATTTCAATTACTTTGCGCCGTTCTTGACCAGAAGTCTGGCAATTGCGTCAACTGAGCAGAAATTCTCCGGCAGAATGTCCACGCCGTCGATGGATATTCCGAACGTGCTGTCCAACTCATTGACAAGTGTAATGAGATCGAAGGAATCCAGCATGCCATCCTCGATGAAATCGACACCTTCCTGAGTAAAGTCGAACTCCGGTCGGAGTTCTGTCAAAATATTGATAATCCGATCTTTCATTGTTGTAATATCATTTTTTTATGAATGTATAATCAACTAACCCGTCGTGGACCGCGCCCATCATCTCATGAAGCCTGATGACATCACAATTGGTGGAATTCACCCAGAAATAAACATATCCGATATTGTTCTCAGCCACTATGTTATATGCTTTATACAGCAGGAACAAACCATTCCCGCTCTTGTCGATCCAGACATTGAAATAGCATTTTTTCCCCTCCAATGTATAAATCAATGCTCCCAGGACCTCTCCGTTCTCACCTTTGGAGACCAGAACCTGTTTATTGTCAATCATGCCTTTCAATTGTACGGAAGACGGAAGATAGTCGGTGTAAGGAGAAAAATTCTCTCTCAGGAGAGACTCGATGCCATCGAAGTCAGACTGAACAGCAAATTCTCCCATCGCACTCTTCCGGGCCTTGATCTTAGTATTATAATATCTGTTATATACTCCCGATAATCCGTAACCGGCTTCACGGAAAACATCATTCCACCCGTCGATACCATTCTTCGAAGGAATATTGATGACATAAGCCTTGCCCTCCAGTTCTGCGAGGATGCTCTCTGCCTCCTTGACATTCGAAGAGACAAGATATACCCTGTAAAATCTTGCATCTTTCTTCCTTATCAAAAGGGAGTCCTCGGCTTTATACAAGCCGTATTCTCCTTCTCCTGCACCGTAGAAATTGGAAAGAACGATTTTACGTCCTCTCCTGAACTCCCCGACGGCAGCTTGGATCTCGGCCGGCGTTTTATCGACAAATTGTATCATATCGTGCCGTTGTCGACATGGATGTTCTGCCCGGTGATGCTGCATGCTCTGTCTGAAAGCAGGAATGCGACTGTCTCGGCAACGGAGCCGACGGATGTGGCGGCCTTCAGGGAAGTACGGGAATAAATCTTATCCCGTTGTTCTTCCGTAAGGGAAGCGCTCATGGCGGTGGGCATGAAGCCGGGTACCACACAATTGGAACGGATTCCCATCACGCCCCATTCCCTGGCCGTGTCCTTGGAAAAAGCTTCCAGTGCGCCTTTGCTCGAGGCGTACATGGCCAGGCCTTTATACCCTGTATGGACGCTGATGGATGAAACATGCACGATGCTTCCCTTGGTCTTATGGAGCAACATGTTGCGTATAGCGTACTTGGTAATGATCATAGGAGTGAAGACGTTCACCTCGTACATCGCCTTCAGCCTGTCAAGGTTCAAGTTCGTTACGAGATCGTCATATGCTATCGCTGCATTGTTTACAAAACCGTGCAGGACGATATCATTTGAGATATACTCCTTGAAAACGTTCTTCCTGGCATTTTCCGAGTCGGACAGGTCTATGCTCTTAAAAAAGAGTCTGCCCTGAAACTCTTGCTCCAACGCTTTGAACTCATCGGTATGACTGCGCGCAACGCCATAAACCGTATGACCTTCGCGAAGCAGAACACTGCATATCTCCAGACCTACGCCGCGTGAGCATCCTGTTACTAATATATTCATGATCTTTTCAGTTTTCCTGTTCTGGTCAATGACAAACTGTCTACGAACCTGATCCTGCGGGGGACCTTGAAGTCCTGTAATCCTTGAGCAAGCCGTTTCCTGATATCTGTTTCGGTAAGACTGCAACCTTCTTCCAACTGGACGTCGGCACAAAGCACATTGCCGAGAATGGAATTGGCCTTTCCATATACAAGTGCCTGACGGACACCCTCCAGGGCCATGATGGTATCCTCGACTTCACCGGGATTGACCTTGTAACCACCTACATTGATGAGTTCGTTTTTCCGGCTCTTGAAACGGAATGATCCATTTTCCTTGTCCACCCATTCGATCAAGTCGCCGGTATGATAGAAGCCGTCGACCAATTCGAAGCTGTCGGAAGATCCCAACAATGATTCGTGTATGAGCAACTCGTCATCAACGACCTTGAACTTGTCTTTGATAGCCTCGGGGAACCGGAAGCAGTCTCCTTTGGCGGCAAATAGAGAACCGGCCTCGGTGGATGCATATACGTTGTTGATTTTCGCCTGAGGAAAAATACTGTGTATGGCATCGTACAGACGCTGGTCCGACTTCTCTCCGCCCAAAGTCACGCGGACCACGCCGTTGAAACTCTTTTCGAACGGAAGGAGCAGACGATAGAAGGTCGGAGTTGCGGATATGTGCGTAACCTGCTTTTCGGAAATCAAGCGATATACCGTCTCCCGGGACTTGCCGAATACGTTTACGATGGTGTTCCGGTTCTCGAATGCCTGGAAAAAAACCTGGAGGCCGGCCATGTGCGTAGGATTATAGGCAAATGCCCAGATCTGGCCGGAATACTCCTTACCCTTCCTTACGGCACGTGTCAGGGACGCAACGGTATGTACAATCTTTTTAGGCTGACCGGTGGTTCCGGATGTGAAGATCGTAATCCGGGATTCTGAAGCCTGCAGTGCAGCGACGATTTCATCTGTCCCAGAATAGGTCCCGGCTTCGAATGACTCTTCCAGGTTGATGGCATCTTCATCGATCCCGTCAATTTCGGAAGCATTGATGTCCGAGTCCAGAAGAGTCAGGGGCAGCCCAGCCGCCAATGCTTTGACAAGATTCACGAAGAACGGGAACAGCTCATCTGTCCGGTACAGAGGGCAGTAAGTGTTACTCCCGCTGACAGCATTCAGCAGGTCGTCGTAAGTAAATTCCCTGTCGTCGTATAAGAATACCATTACTCGGACAAAATTGCAAAAATCTCGCCTATGGTCGACACAAGGCCGTTCTCGAATATGTCTATATCGAACTCGTCCTCGATCTTGACCGTAAGTTCAGCCAAGTCAAATGAATTGAGGGAAAGATCCTCCCGCAGTCGGGCTTCCGGGCCGATACTCTCCAAAACAGGCAGTCCTTTCACCTCCCTTATTCCATTGATTATTTCCAATACCTTGTTTTCCATAAATGAACAACTGTTTTATCTCCTGTACTGTTTATTGTAGAAAGCACGGTCGACTTTGCCGCTGCTGTTCTGTTTCAGAATATCCTCGCGATGATACTCTGCCGGAAGCATATAGCGGGGAATGCTGCTTGAAAGCGCCTTCCGGAATTCTGCCGGATTCAGTTCTTCCTTGGCCTGATAGAACAATACGATTCTCTTGTTTTCAAAGTCATAGACCACGCAGCAGTTGTCAACCATCCGGGTACCCAATACGGCGGTCTCTATCTCTCCAAGTTCAATCCTGTAACCGTTATGCTTGATCTGCGCATCCGCCCTGCCGACGTACATTATTTCCCCTCTTTCGTTTTCGTAGACAATGTCGCCCGTACAGTAGACCGTTTCCGGATAATGATTGTTTAAGGGATTCTGGATGAATGACGACGCCGTTTTTTCCGGATTGTTGTAGTAACCCAGGGCCAACGAAGAGCCGCGTACGCAAAGCTCACCGTACTCTCCCGGGGCAGCCTTCCGCTTTCGGTCGACGAGTATCAGCACATCGCTGTTACGGCAAGGGACTCCGATGGGCAGAGGCTCATCGTCCGAAAACTCCCTGTCTACGATGTAATATGTGCAGTCGACCGTGATCTCCGTCGGTCCATACAAGTTGGCATACAGGCAGTCGGGAAGGTTTTTCCGCCAATAGTTCAGATGCTTGTTGGGCATCACTTCCCCGGCAAAAATGACATATCGGAGATAATGCGGTTTCTTGCTTCTGAAGATGTCCAGGTTGGCTATGTTCACCAAAACGAAAGGTACCCAGAAGACGAAACTGATATGATGCTCATCCAGATAGTCCACCAGTTTGGCGGGAAACGCGAAATAACTCTCCGGTATTATATCGAGCGTGGCCCCGGTGGCATACATCAGGTAGATGTCAAGCGTGGAGTTGTCAAAATAGAAAGGAGCCTGATTCCCGATGACAGCCGTACTGTCAATTTTGAATGTTTCTATTGCCCAGTCGATGTAGTCTATCACTCCGCGATGGGCGATAACGACTCCCTTCGGCGTTCCGGTCGACCCGCTTGTGAAAATGCAGTAAACGGGATCGGTGTCGATCTGATTCCTCAAGGATGCATCAGCATCGAGACCGGATCCATCGGCAGCGATGTCCTCCATTACAACGACTTTGCCTGTGAAGAAACCCTTCAACTGCTCCGCATGGGCGCGGTCGGTAATGACACTTCCGGCTTCAAGGGTATTGAGGATCGATTCCACACGGCTGTCCGGGGATTTGGTATCCAGCGGTACATAGAAATTACCGCTCAGGCTGATGCCGGAGAATGCCTCCACCATCTTGCAGCCCTTGGGAAGGTATACCCCTATGGGAGAATTCTTCGAGCCATCCAACTCTGCTGACAATCCCTTTGCACAACGCCAGAGTTCACTGAACGTGATACTGCCCTCTGCATCCCGGACGGCAACCTTGTCGGGGTAAGTCTCGACCGTCTTCTGCAAATACTCTATAACACTTTTCTGCATCTGTTTCCGGTTTAGCGGTGTTTGACGATTTCCGCCCGCGAAGCGGTCCATTTCAGGAATTTCGTAAAACTCTTCTCGTTGATTCCGACGAAAGACTTGGAGTGACCGATCAGTACGACATCGACTGACTCCCGGTCTTTGATTGTCCGGGACATGATCCGTTTCATTGCCGCAATCAGTTGGACTCCAGTGGCTTGATTGAAATCCATCTTCCAAGGACTTTTACGGAAAAATGCTCCAAAACTCAGTTTCCTGTTGTCAGCCTTGTTTATTTCATCATTCCCTTTCTCCGGGGTAGGGGCTATGCTCTTATGCTTGTGGAATTTGGCCCGCACCATCCTGAAAATCCTGGTCGGCGAAACGAACGACCAGAAGGGCCGCATTTCGGTATAGATCGGGTACTCGGTAATGACATCGGCCTGGCTCGCCGGGGCCAGGAGGTTTATGTTCCCGGCATCGGCAGGATAACTCAAGAGATTGTTGTATGCCTCTCTGTAGTCGTATGAAACGTTTCCTCCCTGGACTCCTCCCTTATAGACTGAAGTGTCTGCCGTGATGCCGTGCCTGAGAAGGACTTGGTAGATACTCCCGGTCGGCATCATGCTCCAGTTCGCGGCGCGGAACAGCCAGACCTTGTAGTCCGGTTTGACGGGGGACAACAGGCCGGTGAGATACTCGACGCAGCGACCGACCATCTCGTCTATCCTTTCGACCGGCAATGCGGCCATATTGTATTCCTCGATGAACTGGTCCCATCTTTTTCCGTCCCATTGTGCCTTGAACCAGGAGGAGTGCACATGCAACTGGACATCATGGCCTCTGCGGATGGCGTCACACAATTGCTTCTCAATGTCGAGGACATGGAAATCGTCCCGTCCGGTTTCTGTATAGTAGCGTTTGAATGCCAGGATTTCGGCAACATCGGCCATGATGGTGACCTTCTGCCCGAATCTTTCCAACAGTCCCATCAAACGATAGGTCGGTTCCACCATCAACGACAGTGGATCGCCATCCCCGTTCCCGTGGATTTCATAATCCAATGTGAAATGAAGGTTATATCTCATAACTGTTTGATTTTACCTATCCAATGGTCAGCCTTCTGCTTACATTCTTCAGAAACTCGTCTGTGTCCCATCGTAGTCAAGCCCGATTTCAACTGTTCCAGCATACACAGTATGACGTCACGGGCGTCGAGCAAAATGACCTCTCCGCATCCGAGCCGCATCACTTTTGATGAAGGAAGATTGCGGACTATGCCCATAATCTCCGAGGAATCCCTTTTCCGTCCGCTTTTATGGGAATGGGCACGGAATGATCCCTTTGTCCTGATCCCATCTTCGTTTATCAGGTCCACTTCAAACCGATGCGGATCATAGACATGTACCGGAAAATCAGCTTCACCTATCATGTCTTCCAGTACATGGCCGAATGTCAGATGGCTCAATCCCGCTCCGAACATAAGGATCTTTCCTCCGTTGAGGATCAACTTGAAATAGGGGCTTCCTTCTGAAAACGGGGTCTCTGACTTATGATGGTCTTCAGTATAGTAGCCGGCTTGTTTGCCTACCGCAATCACTGAGTGCGTTGGAGACAAGCTTCTTTTGGCTCCGCTTTGGCGGCCATAGAAACGGGATATCTTTCCCATGGCATTTGGAGCGGTCCTGACGTCGAACTCCTTGAGCGAACTCAGATAGTCATAGGAACTTCCCTTGACGGGGAGGGCGGGACACAGTACAGTATGGCCTGCATCAAGGACGTACTTCTTGAGATTGTCAGTTACAAAAGCGGCTTTGATGTCTCCGATGTCGGGTAGGGAAGAGTGAACCATGACATCGGAGCTGAGGTCCAAAACCGTGAACAAACCGTCAACTTCCTCCCGCGAGACCTTAGTCTTGAAGCACTCCTGCCAGTACGCGACCTTCCTGTTCTCATTGTATGCGATGAGTTTATCCTTGACAGGCCCGGGTGCCAGCCGGAAGACGATGGCCTTAATCTTTGATATGATGCTCATGTCTTAAAACCTCTTCATAGATGTCCGCGACTCTCCGCGCGATGACACTGGAGTCATATTCTTTCAGTACCTTGTTCCTTCCGTCAGTCTTTCCGTGACGTATGGCAAGGTCAAGTTTTCCGGCAATGTCCGACGGATTCCGTTCGGCGAGGTAGCATCCGTCCGTGTCGGAGATTACTTGTTTCACGTCTCCAACGTCCACGCTGACTATGGGGCAGTTGCACGCCATGGCTTCCTTAATGAATTGCGGGGATCCTTCGTGATCCGAGGTCATCAGCACGCAGTCCACGGCATTATACAGCAGATGGACCTGCTCACGGGTGTATCCGATGAATTCCAGCAATTGAGCCTCATTTCCGTTTGCGTATCTGCAATTGTATTCATCTACGGCCGCTTTGGCCAAAGGATAATTCTTGGCTTTGTTCTTGAACTCCTTGGAAAACAGTATATGCTTCCTGCCTGGTTCCCAGCCGAGTCCCAGGGCAGCTTTTTCTTTATCGACAGGAGTCAGGAGGTCGGCATTGACTCCGCACGGAATTATGGAGATGCCCTTCGCTCCGTGCAGGTTCTTGGTCAGCACTTCAGAAACGACGATGTTCCTCTTGGACAGAATCATCGACAACTGTGATGCGATCCTGAGTTGTTTGTCGTGAAGGTCCGTCCCATGATATGTCGTAACCACCGGAATCTTCCGCTGGAGATTGGCGACCAGTCCACAGAGGCCGTAGTGGGCATGAACGACGTCCGGAGAAAAGTCCTTGACCGCCTTTCTGATCTGCGAAACTGCTTTGAGATAACCTTTGAAACCATTGTCCAACAGGATAGCCTTGCACTTGATGCCCAAAGCCTGTATTGCCCCCATTTGCTCATATACAAACGGTGCCATATAATCGGTATGCGGAGAATACCCCCTTCGGCTACAGACGATCAATACCCTCATACTCTAGAGAGATACCCTGACTTTGAATGGAAGAATATGGAATACTCGGCACAGGAGGATCCAAAACTTTTCATGCCCCATAAGCCAACGGGCTGTCCGGGTTGTCCTTCTTGGTGCACGTATCCTGACCGGATAAGCCCCTTTCTGACTCTTCAACATTTGAAGATAATGCTTCGTGACGGAGACGGGACAATACCTGAAGCAATTGATCAGCAGGCTGAACACAGCCATGTCCCTCCAGCCGTCCAGTACTGTTATCGCATTTGGAGTCAAGGACATGGGATTGTCCGTAATGATGCCGGACAACTTTTCGATGTAGTGCCACAGCCATGTAGCGACTACAGTATAGTTCTCCCTTTTGGGCCTGTGCGTTATGGAAGCCTGATGCTGGACATAATAGTAAAGATTGACTCCGACGTGGGCAACCCTCCCGACCACGAGAAGCGCGTCGAGTTGGAAAATGCGGTCCTCTGCAAAGGAAATGCTTTCAAAACGTATGTTATTGTCCGTGAGGATACTCTTCTTGATGAAAAACCGCCAGACCCCGAAGCCTATGCTCATCGGACTGGGAGCGAACGAAGCAAGATACTCCCTTCCGGTTTTTACCCTGGAGACTGGGAAAGGCTTTTTCTGAGCACGTATGCCGGCATCAGGCTGTACAACGCACCAGTCACAAACCAACATATCCAGGTTCAATTCTTCCGCAGTCTTGATCAGGAAGCCGAAAACCTGAGGCTGTATATAGTCGTCACTGTCGCAGAAATAGAGCCATTCTCCCCGCGCTAGGTTTACACCATTGTTCCTCGCTACGGATTGTCCGGCGTTATCCTGACGGAAATAACGGATGTTGGGATACTTGTCGATGTAATGCTTCAAGGTATCTATACCTTGCGTTGAACCGTCATCGACAACGATTATTTCGTAGGTGTCATAGGATACGTCCTGGTCCAGGAGAGAGTCAAGTATCTTTCCTACCCATTTGTCTGCGTTATAGTAAGGTATGATAACGCTGAGCTTGATATTTGAGTCTTTCATCGTCGTTCTCAAATATGATTACAATATGCCGCGGCTGCCCAACTTGAAGAATGCCCAACCGAACTCCATGAGGAATACAATCAGACACCATGGATTCAACAGGCGGAACGTCTTTTCCCGCAAAGTCGAAATACCGTATGCCCACATCATTATCAAGCAAGGCAGGCCGGGGAGGAGAAAACGTTCGGCATTGCTGAACCCACTTAGTGAAACCACTCCCAAATAGGCTGCGACGAAGGAACCTATCAGAACAAAATCTCTCCATCGCTTGCGCCGTATCGCTTCGTAGATGGCGAGAAGGGTGAAGAAACCCATAAAGTTGCGTATGTAATTTCCTCCTGATTTTTCCTGTTGATTATACTGCCCGTCGACATCCACCATGGTTGCAAAGGGAAGGACGAACGCCATGGGAGCCATGACGGTCCCTGTCGCATATTGCGCCCATCGATTGCCCCTGATAGTCTGTTCCATTCTCTTGTTTTCTACATTTGAGTACCGGCCCTCCCATAGGGTTTCGACCTCCATTGCGGCTCTGCCCCCTCCAATGACCACAAGACCGAGTATTCCCCATCCTATCAAGGCTGTCCTCCGCCACCCTTTCTTCATCAAAGGAGTGGATGAAAGAAGAACCGTAGATACGAACGCGAAAACGGCGGCTGCTCCTATGAGTGTACGGAAGGAGAACAGAATACCGGCCAGCAGCAGTGGTAGAACGGAATTCCACATTCTGATCTTCTTGCTCCGGATGACGTAATCAAGTCTCTCGATGAATGCGACTTCAAGGAACAGCATTTCAGTCTCTTTCAGGTGATATCCGCAATAAATGATCAGGTTGGGCATAAGGGCGGCCATGATTCCTGCCATCTTACCGACTTCTTCACCGAATGTACGGGAGGATACCCTATAGATGAGAATACAGGTTATCGTACCCAGGATGGCCTTGATAACACGCGGATAAAACACGTTGACACCGAATGTCTTATACAATACGGTCAAATACAGGGGATAGCCGACATCAGATATACCAAAGGATCCCGGGCCGAAATAATACTTCATGGCTACATCCCAATTCTCGCCGGCAAGCCATTCCGCCTCAGCATGATATCCTATCGAGTCCGCCGCGCCCTGTTCAAAAGGGGAGCCGGTGAGATGTATGCAACTATAATAGAAATAGACAACCCAGGCCAACCTCAACAACAATGCGACTATGAAAAGACCTGTTGTGAAGTCCTTTACTTTTTTACGCCTCCAGTTATGCGTAAGATAGTTGGAGAGAAAGAAGAATCCCAGAACGCAAATCAGACCGAGGATGACGTATCTCGCCGGCATCCTGTAGTCAAAATACACCAGGCTGATTAAGATCAGTGCAACCAAATACACAGCAACAGCCCTGAAACTTATCTGTTTAGGAAAAAAAGGAACCATGAACAAATAATTAAATGTGATAGCGTTTCCCCAATCTCCGGATCAACAACTTCCACTTCAACGTCAAATACTGTCTCAGATTCGGGAGAGTGTACACAGACCCATATCTTTGGATTGTCTTCGGCTGGTAATCCGGCTCATGAACTGCCAGGACGGCCTGCCGCATCATATCGATGCTCATTTCTTTCGCCCTGTCATACAGACTGTCTTCATTGTCCGTGTTCAATATGGGAACCGTTATCTCCTCGATGGGGGTACCTTTGTCCAGGCCGGCGGCAATGCGCTGGACAGTGACTCCCATTTCTTTCTCTCCATTGTAAAGCTCCCAGAAGCCGGGCGGTTGTCCCCTGTATTTCCTCATATCACCGTGATGGTAGGAGAGGATACCTCCGGGAACGGCGGATAAAAGCGGTTCTTTCACGATTCCGAATCCACCGATCAGTACCATCATGTCAGCCGCCATGGGAGCAATGCTGTCCACTGTCTCCCTTGTATATGGATCATGTGTTTCAATGCATGGGATTCCACGGCTTGAGAAGAAATCCTTGGCGCCCACAGTCGGGTCCTTTCTTCCACGCAGGTGCTTGAAGAACATGATCAGCATATATCCGCCTCTCCCGCGTTTAAGGTTTTTCTTGAACCGTTTCTTAAAAGATGCCCTTGGACGTGTGTCGATCAACGCTGCAGAAACAGATATCTGAGACTCGTCCATGATCGATTCCAGAATCTTCTGCTGAAATACGGTCAAGTACCCTCCACAAAGAACAATGATTCTTGTCATGCTTTCCATCGGTTATGAGTCATACTTCATGCGCTGAAGGAGCGTTTCAACAAGGCAAAACAGCCACTGGCCTTTACAATCAGTTCATCCAATGATCTGGCATCATTCACCGATACCCTTTTCAGCCGGAAAGGATCGGTTTTTCTGTCGTTGTAACCGGCATCCACGGTAACACCGCACTCGTAGCCTGCCTGTCTGGCGAGTTCAATGTCCCTGTCTGAATAATCCCCATTAGGATAAGACAGTGAACGGATCTTGAAACCGAACTCTTTCTCAAGCTGAAGCCTTGAACCGGCGATCTCTTTTTCGGCAGTCAGGTCATCACATGAAGGCAATATCGGATGGAAACAGGTATGTGACTGGAAGTCGACCCACGGAGCCATTTCCAAGATCTCATCCTTGGAAAGAGCCTGACGATCACTGTACTGCTGCAGCTTATCAAATCCCATCGTTCTCAACCTTTCCAGCCTTTCTTTCTCCGGAAGCCTTTTAAGAAGAGGCAATTCCGGGGTGACTTCATCACTGTGCCTGAACCAGTAATGCCTGTTCGTCCCGACAATGCCTGAACAAAGAAAGACGGTTATCGGTATCTGCATCCTTTTAATCAATGGAAGAAGGGCATAATTGCCGGCATGCCCGTCATCAAAAGTGATCACGACCGCCTTGGCGGGCAAAGGGCTCGCATTCGCAACGGCGTCCAGATACTCGTTGAGGCCGATAAGATTGTAATGGCTCTTCAACCAGGTGAAGTTACGCTCGGCATCCTGCTTTTCCATATCATGGAACAGGAGAAGCGTCACCTTGTCGCGTTGAATGAATTCCCGAAAGAACCACGCAATCCCACTGTAACGGAGAATACGGAAAACAACTTTGTTCATATATCGGAATCAGCCAATCAGCCTGCGTTTGATCTTTATCAGACGCGTAAACAACTTCTGTCCCAGAAGGCGCCGGACAATACTTGTTTTTCCCGGTTCACGCCAGGAACCCATGAACTGATGGTCACAGAATGTGTTGTCGGTCAGAAACATCTCTCCGGTTGTTTGCCTCGGGCAGAAATACTCTGTGGGAAAGATGTGCATGTCTTTATAGTCCTGCTCCAAACCGTTCTGGACCAGACCGTTCTTCGCCATTATCCTTGTGATCCTGACCGGATTGGGTGTCATGTCATAACTGCCGTCAGGGAGTTTGAACCGGAGGACGCCATATTCTCGGATAAGTTCCTTGACCCAGTCGCCGTCAGGCTGGCAGGCAATGGTTCCGGTGCCGATGAGAATACTCTTAGTCCCTTCGAACCCGATGAAACCGGTAAGGTGAAGCAACGGATCGAACGGTTTCAGGACCTCCACGTCGGTATCCATGTAGATGCCGCCTTCCGTGTTAAGTGCATGGAGGCGGACGTAATCGGTTACGAACGCGAACTTGCGGGCCTCATACGCTTCTTTCACGTATTGGTTGGAAGAAATGTCGAAATTGTCCTCGTTCCAAAGCTTGTATTCGTAGTCCGGCATATACTTGTGCCACGACTCTATGCACTTCAGGGCCAACTCCGGCATTTCGCCCCTTCCGAACCAGCAGTAGTGTATGATTTTAGGAATCATGGAATAATAACCTTTTTCAAGAATGCTTTCCTGCCCTTTTCAACATAAGCATGCAGAACAGACGGGGAGAGATATTGAATAATGCGGCCTTGATAACCGAATGGAAAGATTTGCGACGCATCGAGACGGGATACAAGTTCATACCTTTTAAAAAACTGACACAAGCCTCCGTCTCATCATAACCATACATCGTCGCATATGAAAGCATGGTCCAGACGCAGTGGGAGATGATCCTGTCATACCAACGCATCGCGTTAGCGTTATCGATGGAACTGCGCTGTCTGGTCAGTTCTTCTATGAGGAAACGTTGCCCCTTGATCTTCTTCAGCAGAGTGTCCCGGGAACTGGACTGTACCAGGGAATTGCTCCGGATCAAGTAAAAATGCCGGTTGAAATCTATGGAATCCACCCTTTCCGCCTTCAGAAGCACTCTTGGAAGCCAGGGAGTGTCGTCATAATAGTCTCCTTCGATGAAATAGATACCGTTCTCTTTTATTATCGCCGTCCGGAACAGGAATGTCCATACATAGCATGCGACTCCAAGCCTTTCCGCCATGAACGATGCTCCGTCCATCAGCCCGGGAGAATTGTCCGCTGTCTCCGTATTCTTGTTGGACCTTGTCGGACGGTACTGCTCATCCACTTCCGTAAAGCTGAAACGGAGCGCATCCAAAGATTCCCTTTCCATCAGTTCCAACACTGCCTGGAGGCTGTTTTCAAGGATGTAGTCGTCCGGGTCGACGAAATAGACATACTTGCCCGAGGCATATCTCAATCCGGTATTCCTCGCTCCGGAAGTCCCTTTGTTCTCCTGGGAAAGGACGACGATATTCGGAAATCTTGACGCATAGTCTTCAGCAAGTGCCTTGCTCCCGTCCGGACTGCCGTCATCGACAAGAATGATCTCATAGTCCTCGTGAGGTATATCCTGATTCAACAACGAATCGAGACATTTCGGAAGGTATGCTTCCGAATTGTACATCGGGACGATGATGCTCAGCTTCTTCATTTCCTTCTGCCTTTCAGCCTTTCCCATTTGAACAGAATGCGCTCAAGAAACCATACGAGCCGGTACGCCCACGGGTGCCTTTTCAGCCTCTTCATCTGTTCGATGGGGAAAGACCACTCCTGATAATCGTCCAAAAAAGTCGACGGAATCATCCGGCTCATTTCACGGGCCCTTTCCTTGTCTCTCAATTCAAGGTTGGTCTCACTGATGCCGTGCATGTCGAAAAGGGTGACGTCAATGTCTGTGTAGACCGGCTTCTCTTCGCCGAGGATGATGGCCTGCAGGTACCATTTCCAATCCGAGACGATCCTGAGGTTCTCGTCGTACAGACCATACTTTTCAAACAGGCTCCGCCGGATATAGGCGGGGGAGTGGTTCAAAGTTCCCCTGTAGAATCCGAGGAAAGTAATCTCCTGCCCGGCAAAGCATTTGTCCCTCATCAGCCTGCCGTCCGGCATATCCTTGAGCATGTTGCCGTAAAGGATGGAGGGATACCCCGAGTCTTTTAGGGCGGTCTGCATTCTTTCAGTTACATCGTCCGAAACAAGGCCGTCTCCACTGTTCATAATCTGGATATAATCGCCCGAGGCCATCGTTATGCCCTTGTTCATGGCATTGTAGATGCCGTTATCCGGCTCGGAAATCCATTTCACGCGGTCTCCAAGAGAATCCGTATACTTGCGGATGAGCTCGACGCTGTAGTCCGTACTGGCTCCGTCCACTATGATGTGTTCGAAATCCTTGCTGGTCTGGCCGGCAATGCTCTTCAGGGTCTTCTCCAGACCGGAAGCATTGTTGCGGTTGATCGTGATTATCGAGAGTGTCATGGCTGTCGGTTATTCCGTTTTCCTGTATCTGATGACCTTGGCGGGATTGCCACCCACGACAGCCCAGTCAGGTACATCCTTGGTGACCACGGCACCGGCGCCGATGACGGCTCCGTGGCCTATCCTCCTGCAGCCGGGCAGGATTATGGCACGAGACCCGATCCACACGTCACCTGCGATGTGCAGCGGAATCAATCCCGTGCCGCCTTGGTGTCCCATCGGGATGTCGGTACGGTCCATGTTGTGTCCTCCTCCGAGGAAAAGGACTTCTTCACCCATCATCAGATAGTCGTCTATAGTGACGATGCGGTTCAGCGATTTGAAGTTCTTGCCCAGCCCGACTTCATTGCCTACGGTAAAGTTCTTTCCGCTTCCGAAATAGGCGCCTTGCTCGACATTCAGGCTTCGACATTTATGGGTATCATCTTTATTGAATATATGATAGCAAAGCCATCGCCGGAATGATTTTGAACATTTTCCGATGACGGGGACAGTCGATTTAGGCAGATAACGGCCTAAAGCGTAATATAGAAACCGATATATCATTTTTTTATCCAGGGCCCTTGATGGCCGACAATGTGCTTTACAAACCTGTTGATCCTGAATGGTATCCTCTTCAATCCCGATTTTCCGTATTCATAAGGAATGATGTAGTTGCGCATCAGATAATCGTCGGCTTTGCCGTCATATCCTATATGCTCGGGATGGATGATCCGGGGTATCGATTCGGTCGAGCGCGAGAGGAGTTGGTTGTCCTGGTCGCGCGTATGGGTGGCATCATCCCCGAATCCCGTATTGGATACGAGGTTGTAATTGGGACAGACGACGAACATTCCTCTCTTCCACAAGGAGAAGTAAAACTGATAATCCCAGCAGGAATCATTCATACGGTCTTTCTTGACCTTCAGGAATATGTCCATCCAATACTCCCGCTGTTTGAAAGACTTGTAATACTTTTTGACAATATGCCGGAAAGCAGATTTGCTGATACTGTCGAGTCCGTAATCAAAGATGCTCCAGGCACGTCTCCATGTAGCCCATCCCCATGTCTCATGATGGCCCGAGCTGAATGTATACGATGCGCCATCCGGAGATTTATAACCATAGTTGCAGCCTCCGACAAGACCTATCCGTCCGTCATTCTCATACTTTGAAAGAAGATTCTCGCAGTAGAAGAAGAAGTCACGCGAGGGGATGCAGTCATCCTCCAGGATTATGCCTGATTCCACGTTGTTGAAAAACCAGGTAATGGCCGCCGCCGGCCCACGTCCACAGCCAAGATTGTTCTCGGAGAAGTTCGTGTGTTTATTGCATGGCCAAGAAATCATCTCTTCTGTTTCTTTGCGGACTTCAGCACAGAGAATCCTGTCGTTATCGTTCCTCGGCCCGTCCTGAAAGATATACAGTTCGGTCGGTGAGACTGTCCTGAGAGCATCCAGAACATGTTTGAAATGTTCCGGGCGGTTGAATGTGATCAATAAAACGGGTAGAGTGAAACTGTTAGGCATAATCCTGTGAATGATAAGGTCATAATCTGGAGGCTACGTGAAAATCGGAAAGCTGGATAACCCTGTCCATGTCCTTTATAAAATACAGCGGCACATTGCCCATATAACTGGCCCAGCAACTGAAAGTCGAAGGGGGACCGATCAAGTAATCGCAGGCGCTCATGCTGTCGAGGTCTTGATACCATGTGCCTTGTGACTGTGTACAATTGGGAAGATCGATTTGAACCTTCTCGTCTGAGAAAAGAATGAAACAAGCCTTGTCCTCACCGATCAGATCCCTGAGAGCAGTGATGACCTGTCTGTACTGATCTAAACTATAGTAATACTTGCCGTTCAGATACTCCTTGTAATCCGTCCGCCGGATATGAACCCCGACCGGCACCTTGCCCTCCGCCCTCTGTCCTTTAATGAAATCTGACAGTCGTTTGTTTTTGAGTTCTTCCTTTACACTGTATTTCCCGGCTACAAAGTCATGATACTTTTCAATGAGATTATACGAACGGTAGCCGAACCCATTGACGAAGCGTAAACCTCTTCCAGTAAACGAATCTTTAATGTCGTCAAGTTCGATCTCGTGTGGAGAACTCATTATCCTGGACGGGAAAACCCTGCTCAACCGACGCAACACTTTGGCGAATCGGACAGGTTCAGTACCATTGAAATATGGTGCCATGTCCTCGAAATCGGCATTGATGAAGCGGATGCCATTCTCCTTGCAGAAAATCTCCAGATGGACGTTTTGCATCAGCCTGTTGGCATGGTTCCCGTATCGCTTACAAAGGATGATCATATCTCGTTTCTTTATTTCGCACAAACATTGGGTACCGGTGTACTCGAGTGCTTTGCCCTGATACTGATCCACGCTGGAAGGATGCATGCCGCACTTCCAAGAAAGAACCGTTTATTGCTGAAAAGCCCCTTCGCTTTCCTGTACCATCGATTCGAGGGAACCATATCTGAAAACGAACTGTCAACGTGCCGGCCATAAACCTTTGCTGCGTTTGAAACCTGCTTTATACTCTTGAACAGCTCACGGAGAGACATCTTGGAAATGGTGTATCGGTAGGGGATATAGGTCAATGTCGGGTTGATGATGAAAGGAACGAGCCAGTCACCTGTCCCTTCTTTGCCTATTATCCGTAACACCCGCTTTGAAAACAGCCAGGATTGATTCCTGAACGAGAGGAAGTGGAGGATAGACGAGTCCTTGGCGAAATCGGGTTGTGTGAACGAGAGGCAATTATACTTATACGGCAACTCGGAGATCAGATGACAGGATTCAATGTCGGCTTTCAGCAGGGAAGGCTGGTCGATCCGGATACCGTCGTCCAAGCCTTCGAGCCAATACCTGTGCCATAAGGAATAGAGCCTGCGGGTTTCCTCCGTATCTTTTACGTAACACACTCCACTGTTGAAGTAGAACGTTTCTTTAGAAAGGTCTATCGACAGATGCCTGACGTTTTCGTCCGTATGATTATAAAGTTCGATATTGAAATCCTTTATCGGCAGATGGGCATCGGGAACTGCGCCCATGACACACTCGAAACTGTCGACCTCATCCAGACACCGCGTAGTAATCGTATCGCAGTCGATAAAAAGATAGTCTCCGTCAATCAGGTTCCTTACCGAAGTCTTGATCCATCTGGAACGGTACATCATCGTCTTGTCTTCGTCGAAAGGGACGACAACCTTTTCACTTATGTATTTCAGGACTTCACCCCTCCCGTCAGAGATAAGCTCATCCGTTTTATTGTCAACGATAAGGACTATATGGGCCGAAGGGTTGTGATACCGGGCCGAGAAAGTCGCCAGGACTGCCTGCTCGATATAATTTCCTTCCGGAGAGCAAGTAAGGACGTAAACCAGTTTGGTTTTCATTTGTGGATATGGGTGAATAACCTGCCGAGGTTCTTTTTCAGGAAGATACCGGGTGCAGACTTCAAACAGTCTTTCGGACCGAGAACGCTGTAAATGTATTTGAGGGAGTCCTTATAACCTTTCTTTTCAAGAAAATACCACCGGTCGTCGAGACTGTCATAGTCGATGGCGTACTCTTCTATCGGTATCTGTGACTTGTCTGACATCAATGTGTCTGCTACAAGGCGGTTGAACTGCTCATGCTGCATCATCGCCCTTCTCAGTCTCTGCCCCTGCCGTTCCCTGTAGTCAGGATTGGTTATCAGCCGGTCGGCTTCTTCGAAGAACGACTCCTCGTCGTCGAATGATATGGGGAAGTGCTCATTGATGCACAGCGCCTGCTCCGTTTCGTCATCCGGAGTGCCCGGAGCATAGTACTGCAGGACAGGCTTGGAGTGGATGGCGGCAAGCTGGGACATAAGTGAACCGCTGGTCGGGCACGTGCCCATATATATGTCGCAGTGCGCGAATACCTGATAGATGTCAGGCCGGAATTGGATATATATGAACCTGCCTTCGAGACCGTTCTCGGAAATGAATCCCTTGATTTCAGAGTCACCTTCGGGGATGTTCTTCGTGGCGAAAAGGAAAACCACCTGCGGATAAGACTTGAGAAGCCTTTTAACCAGATTCCAGAAAGTCCTTTTCTCATCCAGGGTCTTGTAATAGTCACCTCCGGAGAAAACGACCAATCTGTCGTGCGTGCATTCCGGCGGGAATCCCATGAAGCCGTTGTTATCGTCCGCCGGATAGAAGGGTACCATCAGCAACTGCTCTTTCCTAAGTCGTCTCCTCTGTAAGGAAACCGATGCACCGAACTGTCGGAATTCCAGACAGTAATCAATGGATCCGGACCCGTACCAGAATGTCTGGTCGGACAGATTTATGACATATCTCGTCACAGAATCCGGAAGTGATGGTAGAACCAGATTCGCTACCGAGCGGGAAGGATACTTGTGAAGCACTACCTTCGATGCCTTGAAGCCGACGATCGCATCGTAAACGGACTGTGCCCTTTTGATTTCATCCCCTTGCGGAATCACGACAGTTTCCACATTCGGATACTCAGCGACCCTGTCCAGGATATTCTTGTGGCGACTCTCCGTGGATGTGTCCCTGGTCGTTATGTAGAGGATCTTCCCGCCGCATGAAGCCATCGCCTCAAGCCATTGCAGGCCAAGTACATATGTCGTGCAGAAGTCATCATACAGTACCCAGCGGCCGGAATCCGCGCGGTAATTGCCAACCGTATTGATTATCCTGTGTGAAAGGTCCTTGAGGAGCGATTCCATCACATCGCTGGAATAGTTCAGGTTGAACTGAGACGCTATTGTCGCGTATGCGTTGAGGCAGCGAAGGGTCTTCGACAGGTCATCCCTCTCAAACGCCGCTTTCGCTTTCTTCTCAAGAGCCTTGAGCCC
>JAEEGL013424892.1_pt1 | contig 37871 bp, 27 predicted proteins | sample 9134231 | NCBI WGS metagenome assembly JAEEGL01 (sample SAMN16246548, study PRJNA631951) | gut metagenome | biome: gut microbiome; feature: rumen; material: fiber-attached | host: Bos | place: Iran: Karaj | collected 2018-10
ACCGTCGTCATCCACCCATACCGTAGGGTCTATGAATCCGTTGCCATGAGCAAGCGGACCGCCTATGGCATCCACCCAGGGACCCTGGGGATTGTCTGCGACGGCCACTGCAAGGCATTCGCCGTAGCCGCGGGCCATGCAGCAGCAGTACCAGTACCACTTTCCGTTGCGCTCTACTGCCTGAGAAGCCCAGGCGCGGTTGCCCTGAAGGGCCCATTCGAACGTGGCGGTGGACATGGGCGTACCCAGATAGGTCCAGTTGACCATATCCTCGGTGCTGAAAAGCACCCAGTCCTTCATCTTGTAGTTGGTGGCGTCATCCTCGTCGTGGTCCACGAACATATATAGCTTGCCGTCGTGGACGTATGGAGCCGGGTCCGGCGTGTACATCACCGAGGTGATGGGGTTCTGGGCCAATGCGGCAATACTTGCCAGAGCTGTTCCCAATATCGTGAGTAACTTCTTCATCTTTATGTGTTTTTAATTCTGGTCAGGTTTTACATAGCGGCTGCCGGTCTGGGCCTTCACCGCATCTATGAATACGGGAGAGTATTTGGGCTGGTCTCCCATGCCTCGGGCTATGGTCTGGTCATTATACTTTACAATCAGCAGTTTGTATAGTTTCTCCCAGCGATCCATCATCATATTGGTATAGCTCTCGGTCTTGCTTGTCAGGTAGGTCACCAGGTCGCCGGCCTGCATTGTGGCGGCGCGTTCCTCAACCTCTTTCTGGTCTTCGGCATAGAAGTCCTCAAGCTCTTTCTGAGCTTCCTTCAGGTCGCCTATCATAGCGCTGTAGCGCGGATATACCATATTTGCTACGAAATTGTTCATCCAGAAAGCGCTCTCGAAACTGAACTCCTGCATATTGTTGTTCTCGCGGCGGAATGGTTCCGGAACGCGGTTGATGCCGCAGTAGACGGGGACGTATGCCACCATCGAGGCGTCGTCCATATTGAAATATGTTATTCCTCCGAGGACGTCAGGAAGCCAACCGCGCATATGGCAGACCATGGTCATTCCGCTTTGCTGGCATCCGATAGGCCTCTCGCGGAACATCTTGGTGCCGTCGCTGGACTCGTAGTTGATTGGCTGGCTGCGGTAGGGCGAAGCCCAGGGGCCGGCGCTGACGTCAGCAGTCATGTCCAGTGCGGTGCCCTCGTAGTGGTCGCGCATGTCGCTCATTATGTCGCGGACTGAAACCGGTGCGTCCGGTTTTATCCAGAGAGGCAGCTGGTCGTATACGCTGAGGTCTCCGTCAAGGTAGGGGAGGTATTTGTCCATCTCGGCGGTATCGTAATGATGGCGGAAGAAACTCCAAACGCGCGCTTCGCAATAGCGTATTGCGCTGAAATCCAGGGGGCCGTAAGCCTCGCGCCAGCTGAAGTCGGCGTCAGGGCCGCTGTAGTAGCCCTTCTCCTTTGCAAAGGAGATGCACTCTGCGCTGTACATGCAGTCTTCGGCTACGTAGAAGCCGAGTTTCTTGTCTATCTTCTTGGTCTGGGGGAATTTGCGTATGCGGCTGGAGTTCGCCCACGCGGTGATGCAGTCGTCGGGGAGCTTGACAGCGACCCATACGGCTCCTTTGTTGCCGGGTCCCTTGCCTATGATTTCCATTATCCAGGCTTCGTCCTTGTCGCAGATGGTGAGGTTTTCGCCTGTAGAGTTGTATCCGTACTCCTGTACAAGATGGTCTATCACGGCAATGGCCTCGCGAGCAGTGGCAGCCCTCTGCAGGGTTATGGCCATCAGCGTGAAGTAGTCGAACCATCCGTCACGGTTGACCAGTTCTTCGCGTCCGTCCCAGGTGGTCTCCACGATGGATACCTGATGGTCGTTCATCAGACCGGCCACGCCATAGGTGTATTCGACCTGCGGGATCAGACGGGCTTCTCCGCCTCCTGGCCCCATTCCCCTCAAGGCAATCATCTCGCCCGGTGCATGCCTCCCGGCAGGGGAGTATGACAATGGCGAAGCGAATCCGAATCCGTCGCAATTGTAGGTGCAGATCACGCTCCCGTCAACAGAAGCTTTCTTGCCCACGATGAGGTTCGTGCAGGCGAAAGACGCGACGCAGATGAGACTGAGCGTTGCGCAAAGGATAGTTCTTTTCATTGGTTTTGTCCTGTCTATTTAATGTTCAGCAAGTTGGCGGCCTCGGGCGTCAGATACGGCCTTAGGGCCTCGTAAGGGATTATGAATGAAGGCATTCCCATAGCATAAGCGGCAATCTCGTACTGCTGGTAGACAAAGCATAGGCCTTCTTCGGTGGGGTGTGGAGTCCAGACCGGGAAGGGGATAGTCTCGTCATCCAGGAACAGGTAGTCACGAACGTTCTCTGCATTGACTGAACCCTCGTCATCGGAAAGGTAGTCTACCAGCCCGGCAAGCAGGAGGCTTTGCATAGGGACAAGTGAGTCGTCCTTGAGGAACTTCTCCACTCGGTGTCCGTCCTTCTTGTCGAAAGTAGGGGAGCCCTGGCCTGTGACGCCTCCGTGGGCACCGCCCAGGAATACATAGTCCGTGGAGTTGAACACTACGAAACGGTCGGTTTCATATTGCTTTTCAAGGTTGAAGTCATACTCCCAGCGTGGGGTGTCTTCAAGAATCTCTTTTTTCTGTTCTTCTGTAAGGTCTTCGTCTTCCATAATATAGGAAGCCCGCTCTTCATAGTCTTCAGCGGCTTTGGCATCCATCACTTCAATGGCTTTGCGGCGATAGTAGTCCACAACTGCGGCATTGTCGTCCGGATTTCCGTCATAGGGCTCGAACAGCCTCTCTCCTTCGTATGAGCCTATGAAGGCCAGCTGGGAGTCCATTATGTCAATCAGACCCTTGCGGATTACGCCCGAAACGCCTTTGACGGAAGTCGGGAGCTCTGCATTGACAGATAAGTCGGTATATTTGGCGGAGTCGTTGAATGTTATGGTCTCCGTCTTCAAAGTCTTGTTTGAACTGTTGCAGCCGGTAAGTGCCAAAAAGGCCGCAGCGGCTGCAACAATTGCAAGTTTAGTGTTTAATTTCATATCAGATCACTATTTGAAAAGGAGCTGTGCGAAGTTGTACAGTGCGCGTCTCCAGCTCAGCCATTCGTGAGCGGTACCGGGGGAAATGTAGTAGTGGGCGTTGGCTCCGGAGGCCTTGAGCTCCTGTGTCTCCTGAATGGGGTCGGTCCCGTCGCCGAAGCCTGCCACCCTGTTCTCGAGTTCGCGGCTGCCGAAGCTTACGAACACGAGCTTGTTGGTTGCCCTGAATCCGGGGGTGTTGTCAGCATCGGCCACTGTGATGGTGCCGCCGCTGAAGATTCCTATGTTGGAGAATACGTCGGGATGGGCCAGGCAGACGGACTTAGTCTGCATTCCTCCCATCGACAGACCTGCCATTGCACGGTGGGCGCTGTCGGGGATGGTCCTGAACCTGGCGTCTATCATAGGGATGGTCTCATTGACGAGGACGTTGCCAAAAGCTCCGGCAAAGTCGAATCCTCCCATCATTCCGCCGGCAGGACGGCCTCCCTGAGGACGGCCTCCCTGCCCCTGGGGCGCTGCAGGGCGCTGTCCCTGAGGCGCGCCTGCGGGAGCTCCTGCAGGACGCGGCATCGCAACGGAACCGTTCTCCATTACGATGATGAATGGAACGGCCTTTCCTGCTGCGATGAGGTTGTCCATTATCTGGGCGGTCTTACCCTGCTGAGGCCAGCCGTATTCGTTTTCTCCTCCTCCGTGCTGGAGATAGAGCACGGGATATCTCTTGGTGGGGTTCTTGTCATACTCGGCAGGAACGTATACGAATGTGTGGCGCATCGACTGGCTCAGTTCAGACCAGTAGTAAATCTCGCGGATTTCGCCTTGAGGAACGTTCTTGACTGCATAGAAGTCTTCATCTGCAGCGGGGACGTCTATTCCGCTGCCCCAGCGGCTTGCGCCGTAGTAGTAAAGGCTTGAAGGATCGGGAACGCTGGCTCCGTCAATGTTCAGCTGATAGTAATGGAATCCCTCGTCCTGAGGATCGGATTCTCCTATCCAGGAGCCGTCGGCGTCTTTCTTGAGGTCATATTTTACGCCGCCGATGTCAAGCTGTACATATTTTGCGTCAGGTGCGCTTACTTTCACACGCACGCGCCTCTCAGAATTGACCTGAGGATACTGCTTGCCCTGCTGCGCGTTGGGAGCGGGGACGAAATCCTCCTTTACCTGTGCGGATGCAATTGCTGCCATCAGGCAGAATACCATGCAGAAGATTCTTTTCATAATGGTGTTATTTAGATTTAATGTAAATGTCGTGCTGGTTGAACGGAATCTCAATGCCTTTTTCCTTGAAAGCGTTGTAAATGGCCTCCTTCGCCTGTGAAGGGAAGGTGTAATGGGTTTCCACGGTAGTGTAGAGCACAGCCACCATGGTTACCGCATTGTTGCCGAACTCTTCAACTCTTATATCGATGCCGAATGCCGGATCGACCAGTTCGCGTCCGAATTTATCTTTCTTGGCCATGAGAGGTTGCAGGGCCTCTATTATGGTATTGCGGGCGAATTCAAGATCTGTCCCGTATCGTACTCCTACGGGTATCTTGACCAGTTCGTAATTCTTGCCGCTGTTAAGGTTCTTGAAGTTCTTGGTGAAGAGGTCGGTGTTGGTGAAAGCGATGATAGAACCGTCCTCCTCTTCAATCTGGGTAGTCAGGTAACTGACGCGCTGGACTTTCCCCCGGACTCCGTCGCAGGATATCTTGTCACCGACGCGAATGCGTCCGGCCATAAGCTGTATTCCATAGAACAGGTTGTTGATAGTGTCCTTCATGGCAAATCCCAAACCGGCGGCGAGACCGGTGGTGATGATGGTCAGGGCAGAAGTAGGAACGTGCAGTATGGCGAAAACAATCACGAAGTACAGCAGCCATCCGATTACGGATATGATGGTGTTCGGCAGGCTGAGGTTGACGTCATTTTCCTTCAGAGGCAGCCCCCTGTCGTCCTGCTCTATGATGTTGCGCAGCTTGTTGATTCTGAAAAGACCCTTGAACAGATAGATCAGATATCTGAAAAAGAAGAATACTGCAAGGATGATCAAAAGGTTGTGAAGCGTCAGGTATTGGGTATAATTACTTTGGAGAAGCGTCTGTCGGAAAAGCGATTCTCCTGCGTTGGAAATCTTATATACGTTGGTAGTAAGGTGGATACTGGCAGGGAATGACCAGATTATGGTAAGAGGAACTACTACCATCTTTATAAGGTCGTACAGCCAGGTAACCTCTATGTAAGCATCCTTGTCAGTCAGCGGCAGTCTTGGGTTATCTTGATGGTACAAGACTTTTTTCTTGGCTACACGGATGTCATAGTACTTCTTCATCAGGTAGTAAATGGTGGTGATGGTGTGCAGCAGAGCCAGCTGGAATGTCCAGAAAGTGAGCAGCAGCACGCCAACCATAGAATATCCGGCCAGGGAGCAAGCCAGGGTGACTACCATGATGGCGACTGAAGTCCAGGTATATCTCCTGTCCGTGACTGTAACCTGCTTGCTGAAGCGGAGATTCACCGCTGACTGCCAGATAATGAAAAGAAGCAGTGCGGGAGGGAATACCAGGGGGACGACGCTGGCCGGGAGGTATATCGACCTCATAAGTATGCTAAGGAAGGCCAGCAGCAGCGTAGGCAGGTAGATGTTCCTGGAAGCCTTTGCCTGGGATATGTCGATACGTATGAGAAGGGAGATGAAGATTGCAAGAGTCAGCCAGGAGAACTGCGTGAGCAGGTCGTAGGACATCTTCCAGTACTGGTTGTCTACCGCGGGCCTCATCAGAAGCATGAACAAGACGTAGAGAACTATTGTCAGGATGATGGTCAGAATAGGCCTCAGAGCCCTGATTCTCTGGCTCTTGATAAATCTGAAAGCTATCCAGCCGAGTATGAGTGCCATGATGAATGCCAGCAGGAGGAGTGTAAGCATTATAATGGAATAGGCTAGAATGAAAGAACCGTCCCACGTACGGCTCCCGGGTAGCGCTTTCTCTCCGTTTCTGGCAGCCAAGGAAGCATAGCGGTTGTGCATTTCGTCCTTGACGTTGCTGATGAATGACTTCCAATTCTTGATTATGTAAACTATGCTGACGTTCTCACCTATGAACATGCTTTTCTGGCTGTCCTCGTAATTGGCCAGGGCGTATTCGTAGGCTTGTTGAAGGCGCCTCTCCGTGTCTGAATAATAGATACTGTCCTGCAGGGCTGTGGCTACTGATTCCTGGTACATTCCTGTGAGGGCTTCGGTATAGAAGAGACAGCTGTCAAGGAGGGCGGCATCGGCGTAGTCCCCAACGGTCCGGAGTTCTTCGGAAGGAATGTCAGTCCAGGTGGAATCTACGGTAACAGGTCTGTCCTGACTCTGGCCCGGGTACATCCCGCGCAAAGTCTCTCCAAGGAGAGAATACCGCCTCAGCCCGCTCCGGAATGCATTCCTGTAATTGTCGGCGAGAGTGACTTTTCCTTGGAAACGCTGAGACAGCTCCGTAATGTCTTCCAACGCGAAAGCCATGTCGAAAGAGAATTCGGGCTTCTGGGAATACAGTTTCAAGGTAAGTTCGTCTGCCTCCTTGACCATTTCCGACATCTGGTCCCGGTATATACGGGAGTCAACAAGCAAAGAGTCTGAATCAATGGCGGCTGAGTGTGTGGCTCTCAACTCTTCCAGCAAGGTGGAAAGAGTCTCCTCGTGCTTGCTCTCGGAGTTCTGGGCAGAAACTTGCAAAGCACCGGATAAAAGAATCGCCAGGCCGGCTGTCAAGGAAAAGATGTGTCTAATTATTATCATACCGGAACATTAGAATTCAAAGCCGATGGAGGCGTATAAAGTAACGTTTGTCAGATTGTTCCACTGTACTGCGAATCTAAAGGGGCCGGCCATGGTCTGACGGGCATACTCTACACCTGTGGCATAGTAAGGAGATACATGGATGATGTCTTCCGGGAGGTATCCTTCGATAAAATATCCGCCCCTGAGCGTAATAAAGTTCTTGCGCAGGAAACTGTATCTCAGGTCCAGCTGGAGGGAAACCGAGAGGGGATTCGTGACCTTGTATGCCCGGCTGAACCCGAAGAAGGGAAGCTGCCTTTCCGTGAAACGGTTGGGGATGAAGCCGCCGAATGCTACGACGTGGACGGGGGACATGAATTTGTATGGCTCCTTCCAGTCGGATCCCTCCTGGAGAAGTTGCTTGTAGAATCCTTTTGTAGAGTACCAGCCGGCCCAGGCAGAGGGGAGGATGGTGAAATGGTCTCCTATGGATAATGCAGCCTGGGCGGAAGCGGCGGTAGACCAGTATTCGGGGACGGCCCCGTCGGGGGTCTGGGCCTCATAATCATAATGGAAGGTCTCGGGATTCAGGTCTTCGCTGTATCCTTTGAATACATAGCGTCCGTCCAGCGACAGCCGGACTCCTCGTTTGGGGAAATAACCGTCATCGAAGGTGTCGAACTTGAAAGATGCAAAGGCGGACAGCCAGTAGCTCTTGAAGTCTTTTCCAAACTTAAGGTCGTCGAAGGAAAGATGGTGGCGGTAGGGATTCATCTCGCCGGTAAGTCCAAACCGCATTGAGCCGAACAGCATCCTGGGATCTTCTACGTACAGGTTGAGCGCGGTATTCAGCAGCCTGTTCTGGTTGTCGGACATAAATCCCGAAGAGGTATTTACAAGCCGCGTCTTAAAGCTCGCTCCTATTGTGGGAAGGCTTGTCTTTGACTTGAGGGCCCAGTCCACCGTCAAAGAGGGATTGGTGCCTATCTTGAGGTCTGCGGTAAGCCTGCCTCCGCTGAGCCTGCGGGTCCCCAGGCCGTAGTGCAGGGCCACGGCCACGGTTTCGTCAGTGTCGGCGCGGACCCCAAGCGCAAAGTCGTTGACAGGGCCTTTCTGGCAGTCGAATACCAGGATGTAGGGTTCATGTTCCCCTTCCAGGTGGTAGGTGATGGCCTCGAAGGCATTTGTTCCGTAAAGCCGGTTGAGCAGCCTTTCTATCACGGTCCTGTCGTACATCTGGTCTGCAGGATAATCCCTGCTGTTAAGGAGCAGTTCCTTTTCATCCTCTCCTATGCCAGTGAAGCGTACCTCGCTGATGCGGACCTTCTTCTGGCCCAGGTTGACAGCCGGGGCATTGTGATGTACCGGGGGAGCCGGCTTTCCGGCAACCTGCCTGGCTATGGCCTGGAACTCTTCTTTATGTGCAAGGGCGTTCCGGTAGCCCTGGTCTATGATGTCATCGACGCTCTTGTCGTCAAACGAGAGCATGGTATAGCCTTGCAGCTCGTGGTGGACGTCCATGTCCAGCATCTCCATGGCCGGGCCGGCAGTGCCGGATGCAAGCAGGGTGATGGTCTGGAACAGGAAATCTACCGGGGAGTTAAGCTCGTTTATTTCCCTGCGGATGGCCATGTCGGAACCTATGACTATGTCCGCGCCCATCTCCTTTGCAAGGTCTACCGGGAAATTGTTGCGCATGCCTCCGTCCAGAAGGATGGCCCCCTGGTCCCTGACGGCCCTGAAATAGAACGGGATTGCCATAGTGGAGCGCAGAGCAGTGGTGATGTTTCCCCCAGTCCAGTATTTTGGGGTCATGGTATAGAGGTCTGTGGCGACGCATGCGTACGGGATAGGCAGGTCTGCAAAACTGATGCTGTCTTGGTAACCGACGCTGACCGAACTCAGGAGGTTGCGCACGTTCAGGCCGTACAGATATCCGTCAGGCATTCCTATCCCCACCTTGTTGATGGATTCCCTGAGGATGTCGGCAGAGGTGTAGCCTGCTTCCTCTGCCATCTTGTCGGCAATCCTTTCCTGCTCCAGGCGCCTTTCCAGGTCCTCTTCGTCATACTTGTGGGGGATTCGTATCAGGAATTTGTCGCGGTACTTCTTTATTCTGTAAGCGACGTATGTGTTGGGGATGTCGTCAGACATCATTATCGGCCAGTCTATATCACGGACAAGGGAGTCCAGCTGGTCGTGCTTGTAGCCCATTGCGTAGAGACCGCCTATCAGGCCTCCCATGCTGGTTCCGGTAATCACATCTACCGGTATTCCCAGTTCCTCCATATATCTGATTACTCCCAGGTGTGCGAGGCCGCGGGCGCCGCCTCCCGCAAGGACGAGCCCTACGGTGGGACGATATTGGCGGATAGAGTCCATTCGCTCCCGGACTCGGGCGAAAGCGACAGAGTCAGCCTGAGGATTGGCGCTCGGAAGGATCTGGGCGTTTGAAGTCAAGCCTAGGCAAAGTAAAACGAAAACTGCTGATAATATTTTTTTCATTTAATACACCTTACGGTAATAATAAGGTGTAATAATACGAAAAATCGCTTAAAAATGCAAGAATGGAATCGGGGGAGAGCCCAAGCTATCCCACGATGTATTTTCCGAAAGGTAGCTTGCCTATCAGGCTTGAAATCGCAAAGCTGATGAGATAGGTAAGGAGTGCGGTGCTGATTATCGTCAGTGGAACGGGCAAGATCGGATTGAGCCGGACGAAGATGGCGGGCAGAAGGAACATATGCATAAGATACATTCCATAGCTGGCCCTTGAAATATCCCTGATAAGGCCATAACACCTGCCAGGCTTCTGGATCAGTCTGAATAACAAGAAGATGCAGGCGCTCATAAGTCCCGCCACTATAGTATAGTTCTGCCAGTGCATCTCCAGTTCTTCCGGAGTTGAAACGGAGAAACTACGCCGGTAAAACTGCCTCATTCCAAACAGATAGCAGATGATGAGTACCGGAAGGCACACCATAAGCGTCTTCCGCTTGTCCCAATGTACATAAGAGCGGATATAATGCCCCAATACTATGTAACCGATAAAGCCTGAGACATAATAGAACAGTGGGTATGGATTCCACCAGCACTCTCCGAAAACAGGCCCCCATAGCTCCCTTAAAATATAGAAGCAAAGTGTAAAAGCCCAGATTCCAAGGAAAAACAACTCCTCCTTCCTTCCAACTTTAGCCAGCCAGGGTGAAATTACTGGCATTATAAGATACAACCCCAGCATCATATAGACGAACCACAGGTGCGACTCGCGGGGGATGAAGTTGATGCCTGCCTGCTTGACGTTTGCCCAAGCCTGCGTCCAGGAAAACTCTCCCCAAACTGCTGGAAGGAAAGCATACAGGAACAAGAAAACGACGAAAGGGATACCAACGCGCACAAAACGTTTCTTCAGGAACTCCCCGGTGCCGGTCTTGACTGGTACCAGAAGATACGCCGAAGCCATCAGAAATAGCGGAACAGCTACCGGACGGACGAACCCTTGGATGAACATAATGCTCCATCGAGCCAGTTCTGAGGGGAAAGAGAAAGAGTAATCGTCTGAATAGACACACTCGCTGGCATGCACAAGCATCACCATAAGGCAGGCGGCTGCCCTGAGCCAGTCTAGGAAAACAATTCTCTGCTTCTGGGTCATATTTTACGGGAAGAGAACTTCCAGGCCGTCGTAGGCGGCGCTGAGCGGATCAGGAAGGGTGGGGTCTATCTGCGCCTGAGGCGGATAAGTCCTGCCAAGGTGGGTGATATATACTTTCTGTCCTTCTACAGGCAAGTATTTGCGGCCTTCGGAAAGGACTTTGACAGTGGTGCTCACCAAATCTACGTCAGAGTGGGAGAATATTCTCTGGTCAGGTGCATAGTCGGCGTCCATCGTGGCCTCCATTATGATTCCGGTGAGGAACTTGCGCTCCCTTGAGAACTGTCCGACGCCTGCGAATCCGAGCGCCCTGGCGGTGAGACCGCCGGTGTCAGTAGCGTAAAGTAGTCTGGCCGAATCTTTTTCTATGAGATATATGAGAGTCTGTTCCTCGACGAAGTTGGAAGCGTGGTTGGCTGGGAGGGCCGTTACGGTGAGCCCCTCCACGGTCACGGACTGTCCTTCTTTGAGGGGGATGATTTCAGGAACCGGTTTTCCGGTCTTTTCGGCGGCTTTCCTGAAATCGTCCTTTGCCCTATCAAGCCAGGTCTCTCCCAGGTATACGCGCTTTATTCCTGCCTCCAGGGCTGCTTCCGGGACATAGTGGTCGTTATGTGAATGTGTGTAGAAGATCACCTGGGGACGGTTTCCGGCAGGAATCATGTCCAATGCGGTATTGGTAAGGTCGAAAATTACCTTGCCGTCAACCAGTATGCTGGCGTTCCTCCTGTACTCTCCGTTGATTGGCTGTCCGCGCCAGTCGGCACCGCCTGTACCCATGAAACGCACTTTGATTCCGGGGCCGGTAGGGACATACTCAGCGGGGCCCTGGTTCATTGGAGGGAACCCTCCCCGGGGCGCGCCCTGCTGTTGTCTTCCCGGAGGAATCTGGGCCTTGGCCAGGTCAATAGGACTCAGCATAGCCGCAGCGATGGGCGTCATGGCCGCAATGCGGAGGAATTTTCTTCTTTTCATATGAGTAAATCATATTTGCATCATTCAAATATACAAAAAGTTGAATAATTCTTAAATTTGTAATGAATGCATAATGTAATCCGGATGAAGAAGTTTCTGGCCGTTATGATTCTTTTAGCCTTTGTACCTGTGCTTTGGGCGCAGGACGGTAAGCTGAACGTGAATGCCGACTTCCTTACCCGAGGAGAGATCAGGAACGGAGGCCTTCCGGTAGAGGAGGAAGGAGTCCAGGACTTCGCGGCCTTTATCCTGGAGCGCACGATGATTGGGCTGGATTATACCAAAGCAGGTTTCTCTACCAAGATTACGGCACAGCACAGTGGGACCTGGGGCAGTTCTGAAGGAGGCTTGTTAAACGTGTATGAGGCCTGGGTTCAGATGACTTCTGCCAAAGGTTTCTTTTTCAGGCTCGGCCGCCAGAACCTGTCATACGATGACCAGCGCTTGTTCGGCTCGGACGACTGGGCAATGACTGCCAGGTCGCACGACGCCCTCAAGTTCGGCTACGAGGGCGGCGGGCATAAGATTCACCTGTTCGCGTCATATAACCAGAATGCCTCCAATATGAGCGGCGGCACCTATTTCACAGGCGGCCTGCAGTTGTACAAGGCCATGGAGGCTCTCTGGTACCACTATGACTTTAAACGCGCAAATCTGGGAGTTTCCGCAATATTTGCAAATATCGGTATGCAGGGCGGGCAGAAAGGCTGGGACGAAAAAGTCTATCAGCAGCAGATGGCAGGATCTTTTATCTCCTATACTCCCGACAAGGTGTCTGTAGAAGCCGCATATTACCGTCAGATGGGAAAAGACGAGAACGGCATACCCATCAAAGCCTGGATGGCCAGCGGTAAAGTGGTTTGGAAGGCCTCTTCCCATATCTCCCTCAACGGCGGTTACGACTACCTTAGCGGAGACGAATTTTTTGCGACTCCTCCTCAGGGGCAGATAGGTATGAGCCGCCACAAGGTCATACACGGATTCAGTTCCATAAACGGATCCCACCACAAATTCTACGGCGCGATGGACTTCTTCTATGTGACTACCTATTACGGCGGATTCACCCCCGGCCTGCAGAATTTATATGCAGGAATAAGCTGGAAGCCAAAGGAGAAGTTTACCGTGGACGCTACGTATCACTTTTTTGCTACAGCCACCAAGTTGCAGAACGCAGACAAGCCCCTTGGCAACGAAGTGGAGATCACAGCCGCCTATCAGCTTGGCAACAACTCCAAGCTGAGTTTCGGATATTCATATATGCGAGGCACCGAGACTATGACCATACTCAAGCGCAGCGACGAGAAACGCAACCTCAACTGGGTTTGGCTAATGTACACGGTAACACCAAATTTCCTGTCCAGATAGAATAATCACTTAATGATAATAACGCTATGAGAAAGAGTTTGTTCATGACTGCCATAGTTGTACTTGCTATGGTCGCAATGCCTGCAAAAGCACAAAAATCAAGAATCTTGGAGGATGGTGGTTCCGGCCCCTATAAAGCTATTATGATGGAAGAGGGGACTCTGACCACTCACACCATCTTCCGTCCTCAGGACATCAGTATGTTCGGAGAAGGCAATCTCCTTCCTGTCCTTGTATGGGGCAATGGCGGCTGTGCCAATTCTCCCAGCGGCCACGTCAATTTCCTGAATGAAGTGGCGTCACAGGGCTTCCTGATAGTGGCAATAGGCCCGAGCAATTATCAGCAGTTGGAAGGTCCGCGTCCCGGACAGACCGGAGCCGCACCCGGCCCGAGACCGCAGATGGGCGGTGGCCAGCGTCCTCAGGGAGCGCCTCAGGGCGGTCCGGGAGCACCCAGGCCCCAGATGGGCGGAGGAATGCCTGGAGGTATGCCTCAGATGGGGGGAGCAGGAATGTCGATGGGCGACCCTGAAGGCCTGAAATTGGCTCTGGAGTGGGCTATCGCACAGAATTCTGACAAGAACAGCCCATACTATGGCAAACTGGATATAAACAACATAGCCGCTGCCGGAATGTCCTGCGGAGGCCTGCAGGCCCTCCATATGTCAGATGACGCCCGCATCAAGACCATCATGGTAATGAACAGCGGCTACTTCGGAGGCGACGAGAGTGAGGACAAAGCCAGCCTTAATTCAATGAAGCAGAAATCCGTTATCTGGATTCTTGGCGGCTCGACCGATATCGCCTGGGAAAATGGTAATGATGACTTCAAGCGAATGTCAGGTACGATGCCGGCATTCCTCTGCAGCCTTGACGGAATCGGACACGGAGGCACATATATGCAGCCCAACGGAGGTGACTATGCAAAGGTTGCCACGGCGTGGCTCAAGTGGTGGCTCAAGGGAGACCAGGAAGCCGGCAGGATGTTCACCGGCTCTGATCCGGGAGTAGGCAAGATGCCGGGTTGGATGTACCTGCGCAAAAATATCCAATAGGTCTTCCCCGGATAGTCGTATATTTACATATTGGATAACTTAACAGATATGAAACTTAAGCTGATTGCGGGCATTTCCGCCCTGCTTCTCCTGACCGCCTGCGGTCCTTCAAGGTACACAAGTTCTACCTCTAACCTTTCATCAATTTCTGAATTCGCCTTTGTGCAGCCTTATTCCTACATTGTCCTTTACGGAGATGACGGCAAAGGCTTTTATAACGACAATTCCTCGAAAGGGGCGAGCCAGATTATCACCAATATCATCAATTCGGAGCGTTTCCCTTTCTCCGACATGATCGAAGCCGATTATGAAGGGGAGAATTCAGATATCCAGAAATGGTTGCGTACGTTCCCGGATGTCGATCCCGCCAAGGCAGACCGTCTCCGTGTCCCCAAGTCTCTACGTTCAATTCTGTACAACAGTGGCCTCCGCTACGGCATAGTCATATATTCATATGGCTACGAGCAGACAGTGAAAGGCTATCAGCGTGAAAAAGTGGAAAAGGCTGCCTCAAAGGTCCTTGATAAGGCGATTGAGGCCATCACAGGTATCCGGGGTATGACCAACCCTTCACAGAATTACTACGTGGATTCTCCGTACGGCAATGTATTATACTGCGCTGTCATTGACGGCGATTCCGACCGCGTGATCCATTTCGTAAAGGAGGTCCCCACCCTTGCATCCCATCCTGAAGAGACGGCAGACGTAAGCGAACTGCTTCACAAGCTCCTCAAGGAATTCATCCGCTGATAAAAAGGGTGAGCATCGAGGCGAAGACCGTGCTTTTCTAGAAATCGAATCCCACCGACAGGGCTACGGAGAATCCAGTCTTGTCACACCACTGTGCTCCAAGCTTCATCGGGCCGATAATGGTCTTCTGCCCGATCTCCGCGCCGAAGGCATATGCCGACAGAGGGGACTTGAGCAGGTCGTCCAATTTGCCCTTATCCTGGAATACGCCGCCTCGCAGGGTGAGGAAGTTCTTGTGGTTGAGGCGGAAGCGGACATCCAGCTGGGCGGTGGCGGCAACTCTGTCGCACACAAAGAACCCCTGGCTGAATCCGAAGAATGGAATCTGGTGGTCGATATACCTGCTTGCCACCGTACCTCCCGCGGCCAGCGTGTGGATAAAATTCATACGCCCGGGCAGCTCAGTCTGCCAGCCGAAATACACTGAGGGCTGGAGAACGACTACCTGGCCGAGTGGCAATGCGATAGACGCATGTGCCGTTCCTACGCTGTAGGGCGGGACCTCCCCTTCGGAGTGTTCGCCAGCCTCCATACCCTCGTTTTCCAAATAGATGGAGTATCCGTCGAATACATAGCGGGTGTCCAGATTGAGCTGGTAACCGTGGTCAGGGAAATAGCTGTCGTTGAACTTGTCGTAGCGGAGGGAGGCGAAGGTGGAGAACCAGCGGCTCCGGAAGTCCCAGCCTTCCCAGTGCATCTGGTCATCCAGGTAGTTCTCGTAGGGCTCCATTTCGTAAGCTGCACCGAAACGGATGTTTCCATAAACCATGCGCGCGTCTTCGGCATATACTTCCAAACGGGAGTTAACCCCATTGTACCGCGCCTTGGAGAAGGACCTGGCCTGGGATGCGTCGTCAATCTTGTAGCTGAAGTTTCTGTAGGAGCTCTTCCAGGCGACACCGAAGACAGGCAGCGGTGCGAGGGGCTTGTAGGAGAGGTCCAGGTCAACCTGTGTGACCTGGCCGGCCTTCAGCTCCGAAACGAAGCGGAGTCCGGAAAGCCGACGCGTACCGATTCCAAGGTGGGCGCTCAGGTAGATGGCTTCGTCCAGGTCCACGTGGAGGCCGACGCCGGCCTCGTTAGTCTGGCCTTTCTGGCAGTCGAAGATGAGAGTATATGGCTCCTCCGTGCCGCTGAGACGGTATGTTACGGACTCGAATGCCTTGGTTCCGTACAGAGCGGAAAGGACCTGCTCAATCTCTTCGCGGCCGTACATCCCGTCTACAGGGAGCTTGGCTGGATTGATTATGAACTGGGATTCTTTTGGTTCAACGCCCTCGTACAACACCTCTTTCACCTTTACTTTCTGGTTGGAGATATCCGTGGCGTGCGGGCCTTCCTGCTTTCCTGCCGCAGGTCTGGCGCCTACGCGGCGGGCAATCTCTTCAAAAGAGGCACTGTTCTGCCGGGCCTTCTCATATCCCTGGGCTATGATATCGTCAATGCTTGCGGAATCAAACGAAAGCATATTGTATCCCGGGAGTTCGTGCTGCAGCAGAAGATCCGTGTTCTTGCGGTTCTCTTCGCATATGTCCACGGACATAAGGGTGATATGTTGCATAGCAAGGTTGGCCAGGCCGCTAAGGTCTGCCAAATCGCGAGGAACTGGCATCTCGGATCCTATCACTATGTCGGCGCCCATTGCGCGGGCCAGGTCAACCGGGAAGTTGTTTCTGGTACCTCCGTCCACCAGGACCATTCCCTCTATGCGTACAGGGCGGAAATAGCCCGGTATGGCCATTGTGGAGCGCATGGCGTCCACTATGTGGCCGGAAGTCCAGTTCTTCTCGTTCATACTGAGCATATCGGTTGCAACGCAGAAGAACGGAACAGGAAGCTGGTCAAAATCCAGGGAATCCTGATATCCTACAGAAACGGAACTTAGAGTATTGCGGACGTTGAATCCATAGAGGAATCCGTCAGGCAGGCCGAGGCCGATCTTGGCCATCATTTCCTGGCCCATGTCGGCGGTCCTGGTATTCCTCTGTTCGTAATTCTGGTTGTATCCAATCTGCCGGGATATGCGGGCCTGCATATCCTCGTTGTCATAATGGAACGGGATTGTAATGGCAAAACGCTCCTTGTTGCGACGTACCTTGTATGTTTGATAGCTGTCCGGAACTTGGTCGGACATCATCACTGTCCAGTCTATGGCTCGTACCAGGGAGTCGATGTAACTGGCTCCGTAGCCCATGGAATACAGGCCTGACACCAGGCCGCCCATACTGGTGCCGCCAACCATATCTACAGGAATGCCCATCTCCTCAATGTATCGCAGTACGCCCAGGTGGGCCATACCGCGAGCACCGCCTCCACCCAGCACCACCGCCACGGTGGGTCGGTACTGGCGGATCGAATCCATCTTCGCCCGGACGCGGGCGACCGCGATGGAGTCTTCGGTCGGGTTGACACTGGGAGCTATGATTCGGTTTTGGGCCGCCAGGACAGTTGGCAGGTATGCTAGTAAAAAGATCAGTATTCTTTTGAGATTCATAGTGTTAGTTATGTTTTCTATTAGGCCGTTCTGCTAAAACTTCACACAAAGCTTGAGGCTTGCTGACCAACGTCTGAAATGGCCGGAGGAGCGGATCTTGTCGTAACCCGAAATTTCTTCTTCATCTGGAATGAGGGTAGACCCTGCATAGCTATAGCTGTCATAACTGCCCGAAACGCTGACAAACAAACGGTCCCAGGAATAAATGGCCCCGGCCTTTAACACATAGTTCGCGCGCATCTTTCCATTGATGACATTCTTGGTCAAGAACGGTTCCCCTTCCAGCGACTCCTTCCTGATAGTGGAGGAAAACTGGTTGAAAAGGGTAACCATAGGAATGGCAGTCAAGTTTATGGTCAGGTTGCGGAGCCCTTTACCGTCAGCCCCGGGCTGTCGGTGGAAAGGAACAAGGTTGTAGGAAAAACCGCCCCCGAAAGAAACCTGCCGCGTATCTTGCCGAACCATCCCGAACCATAAGTCGGTAATGAAATCGTCCGGATCATACTCAACCAGTCCCTGGAGGTATTTGACCCCGAACATCCACGTTCCGGCAGACCTTCGCTGGATCACATTCCCTTTGTAGGCTGCTGAATATGCGAAACTGCTTCGGTTGAATGCATAGAACGCATCGGCGATGAAAGAGGTCATGCGTCCCGGATTTTCGGTTTGGCCGGAACTTTCAAAACCATCCCACCCGTTCTTGAAAAGGACACTCATTTCATAGTCAACCGGTCGGCGGAAGTCGAAATACTGTAATTGCAGGGCATAGCCCGGGGCAAGATAATCAAAAGAGAAGGACGTGTTGGAGCTGGCCTGGTCGCTTCCGATTCTCTGGTTCCACCCCAATGAAAGGTTGCCATACCCGACCTGAAGGCCGATTGCCTTGTCCAAACCACCCAGGAGCTTGGTTGAAGAGAATGCTTGCAGGTCAATGGTGCCATCACCTATATCTTCAATCAAATAAGTGAAATCACCGATGTTTTCCTGGGTGATTCCCGCCTGGTGCAGCTCGCTTGATACTGCGACGGTCCAGCGTGGTGCGGGCTGATAGACTGCGCTGGGGTCCAGCTCCATGGACGGAGCAGAAATTTTATTGACAATCTTACTCCAGAAAGAATCCTGCCGTTGAGAATACGCCTGAAAGCAACAGGCCGGCAAAAGGATGAGAAGGGTAAGTGTTTTTCGGAGATTAAGCATGGTTTGTTTCGCTATATCACAAAGATATTCTTTTTTCCGGTTATAAATTACTTAAACTGGACTTCGTATACTGTTGCGGCGTACTCAGGATGGCTTGCGGGGCTCTTGATTTCCAGCGCATTATCGCCCTGGATCCACTTTACCTTTTCCTTGCTCCCGAGCATTCTGATGGAGGATATCTGCTGATAGTAGGGGGATGATTTTCCTAGAGCCTTTACAACTAGCTTGTCTGTAGTTGGTTCCATACAGAAGACATAGAGTTTTCCGTCCTTCGTGGTGAAGCGAACATCGCCGGCCTTATAAGCACGGACATCCCTTACGCCGCCAAAGGTACCCCTTGCCTGATTCTCCATCGAAGGGCCCTCTCCGTATATTTTCCAGGGACGAGAGCCGTATATGGCCTGGCCGTTGTCATCAATCCATCGGCCTATGCCTTCCAGGATTACGAGCACATCGTCCTCGAGATCCCCTTCGGGGGTCTGGACAATGTTCAGCAGGAGGTTGCCGTTCTTGCTTACAACGTCTATTAGCATCTGGATGACCTGATCGGAGGTCATATACCTCTGGCCGCGACGGTAGTACCAGTCACCTATCGAGGTGTCCGTCTGCCAGGGATCCGGGCTGATATCGGCCACGGCGCCTCTCTCCACGTCAAGGACGCCCATCCCCTCCGCATCGTGCTTGCAGGTGTAGACGGCCTGGGTGTTGCCGTTGAAATCGGTAACTGAATTGTACAGGTTGGCCACCTGGCATCTTCCAACATAGCCGAAAGGGAAACCGCTGTCTGAATAGAGCAGGTCCGGATGATACATGTCCACAAGTTCCTTGATCTTGTAATACCAGTCAACCTGCCAGGCCGGGTTCTTTGTCAACCATTCGGTGTCGGCCTTGTCAGCCTTCTGGTGGTATAGGTCTGCATATACTGGATCGTTGCCGTCGTAGGGAACGCCGGCATAGACTCCGGCGGTATCGGCCTTGTGGGCGGACTGGAACCAGGTGTAGCTTGCTCCAAGGTGCTCTGAAACGCCAAAGTACAGACCTTCCTTCTTTGCGGCCTGCTGCCAGAGTCCAACCACATCTTTCTCCGGGCCCTTGTTCACTGAGTTCCACTTGTTAAGTTTGGAATCCCAAAGGAAGAAATTGTCGTGGTGGGTGCCCATACTTACAAAATACTTGGCGCCGACTCTCTTGTAGAGCTTCATCAGCGCTTCAGGATCCCATCGCTCGGCTTTCCATAGTTCCACGATATCCTTGTATCCGAACTCGGACGGATGGCCATAGGTGGCCACGTGATACTTGTTCTGCCTGGAGCCCTCCACATACATATTTTTAGCGTACCAGTCTCCCTCACGTGGAACTGCCTGAGGCCCCCAGTGGGACCATATGCCGAACTTGGCGTCACGGAACCACTCCGGAACCGTGTAATGCTGCAGTGACTCTTCCGAAGAATCAAACTGACCCGTCCTGTACGGTAAAGCCTCGTTCTGCGCCAGGAGCATAGGGCAGAAAAACATAAGGCACAGGCTGAAGATAAAGCTGATTGACTTATTCATAGTTATTCTATTTTATAGTGAGTGGCGTCAGTTTCAAGACGCAAATCGAGTTCTCCGGTATTAATACCTGGAATGTCTTCCGGACAGTTCCCAGATCTTTGGTGTGCGGCACCACGGCCTCTGTATATCTCACCTGACGACCGAACATGAAAGCCATATTGCGCATAGCCGGGCGCTCCCCGGGCGCAGGTGCGGCCATAACCGGAATGGCATACTCCGGATTGTTGGAGTAGTAGTTCTGGTCTCCCTGGCTTTTCACCGATGTGTCGTGTGAAGAAATGAATTCCAACGAGGTTGCATATTGTGTATTTGAGCCAGTGTTGACGGTGAAGGTCTTGTCGACACACTCTGAGTTAACAATCTTTACGAAGATAGTTCCAGTAGCAGTGTCAATGGTAGGAGAAGTATAGACCGTTGCGTCAACACTCTTTCCATCCATTGCGGCTGTCATTTCAAAGGTGCGGTTCCCTCCCTGGCTGAACAGTTTTTGATAGTAATAATTACAAGTCCTCCACAAACCACGGTTATCGAACCAGATCAGGTTGGAATTCCACTTGTTGAAACCCTTCTTGCAGAAAAGAGGGGCATAGGCGGCCATTACAACCATATCGGAATTGCGCTCAAGGCCAGTCCAGTATGCTGCCTCGGCAAGTGCAGAGGAGAATGCGTTCTGGGCATTGGCGTTAGCGAACTCGCCAATGAATACGCGTGTAGGCTTCTTCCTGTCGTATGTATGTCCCTCCGAGCCGCGTACCTTCCCAGGATTGTATCTGTCCGTATTTGAATAGAACCAGTCGTCATCCTTGTAGTAATGCTCGTCTACGATGGTGTCAGGGTACTTGGCATCGATCTGGGCCATATTGGCATCGAACAGTCTTCCGGCCTCCCCTGGACCAGCCGTAGATATGATCGTAATCTCCGGATGCGCTTCCTTTACAGCATTGTAAATGATGTCAAAGCGCTCCCAGAACGGGTCGCCTCCGTTCTCGTTCCCGATGCCTATGTATTTCAGGTTGAACGGTTCAGGGTGGCCCATCTTTGCACGCAAGGCTCCCCATTCCGTATCGATTCCCCCGTTGCAGAACTCTATGAAGTCAATGGGATCCTTTGCGTAGATGCTGTAGAAGCGGTCGCGGTCCTCCTGGGTGTCCAGAGGAGCCACAAAGTTGGCGCGCCCGTACTGACGGGTTATGCCGTTGTTGAATATGGGCAGAGCCTCCGCACCAAGGGATTCGGCAAGAAGCATATATTCGTAAAAACCAACGTATTGGGATGCCAGGTATCCCCAGTGATTACGGAACTGGATACGCTCTTCACGGGGACCGACAGAATTCTTCCAGAATACCTGGCTGCAATAGATGTCACCTTCTGCGGTACAGCCTCCTGGAAAACGCATGAACTTTGGGTGAAGGTCCGCCATAGCCTGCACCAGATCCTTGCGGAACGGGCCGTACTTGCCTTCCATCCAGAGTTGTGAAGCCTCCGGAAGAAGGGTTACGAAGTCCAGCCAGAAAGTTCCTGGAGCGTCGGCGACGATTGCCAGGCGGCTGTCGGCATTTCGCTCTGCCTTGAGTTGGGCCGCGAATCTGGTCCAGCTGTTTGACAGCCCCTTGACAGTGAGTACGTTGGAGTTGCGGTTGCCCTGGGCGTCCTCCAGATAGACGGAGATATCGCCCATATAGTTGTCGCCCTGCAGATAAAGGGAGAGGTCATAGCTGACATCCTTCACGGCAGGGATTGAGGGCACCTGCGTGTTGACGGCGTAGTAGGTTTCGGGCTCCTTGCCGTACTTGTCAATGCCGTAGCCGTTGGCCGCTATCCCGAAGCCTTCGCCGGGGTTCTCTATATCGAACCTTACGGAGAACTGCCTGTAGAGTGCCTCATCATCGTACTCATCGTCAGGATTCCAGTCATAATAGCGCTTGAGGTTGGGGACAAGAGGCTTGTCCTCCACTATGCGTGCGGAACCGACAGCGCCATCCTTCCTGACTACAGTCCAGGAGAAGAATGTGGTGTCGGAGTATGAGAACTCATAGGGCTTGCTCTGGGGGATATCGTACGCCTGGAAAGAATAATTCTGGATGAGCTGGGCGCTTATTCCGCCGTCCAGGGATTGGTTCAAGTCTTCGAAGAATACTCCTGAAAGGGTGGGGCTCACCTCAATGCCCAGTTTCTTGGGCTTCAAGGTGATGGTCCTGGTCTCGGGCTTCACGAAGCCCTGAAGTTCCAGCATCTTGTCGGCCATCCTATATCCCATCAGACGCATTCCTTCCGTATTGAAATGGAACTGGTCTCCCGTGCTCTGGCATCCCAGCGAAGAGATCACGTATCCGTTGGGCATAGTCTTGGGCAGGTGGGACAGCACCACGTCATTGAAAGCGGCGCAGATACCCCCCTCTTCGGCCTGCTTCAGCTCTCCCGCAAGGATTGGAATGTCGGCAGGATTAAGGCCCAAGTCGTGGCAGAGGTCGTCGTGAATCTTCTTTAGGCGGCCGCACCAGAGGCTGTCATCCGGGTTGGATTCGCCCTGATGCACCAGCATTCCTTTGATTACGCCGGATTTCTGGGCAATCTTTGCAACTTCTACAATCCTCTGATAAGGACTCATATCATAGGCCTTGGCCATATCGATGAGCCAGCTCCGGCCAGGGTCGGCAGCCTCCATAGCCAGATACTCCTCACAGGCATCCTTGTCCCACAACTCAAGCTTTGCACCTGCGACTGAAACGTTGATTACGCCCACCCTGTACTGGGAAGGAAGTTTCTCGATCATCTTTCTGCCGAAGAAATCAACGGGTCCCATATTATTGCCCTCGCGGCAGATAGGCGGAACGGCCGTATACCAGTTACCTTTGGTTCGGCCCAGGGACGGCATATCCACGGCTGCCATAAAGCTGAATCTGGGGTCGTTGAATCCCAGGTCCTGTTCAGCAGGGCGCGCTCCGGCTTCCATATTGGACTGTCCGAAACAGAGATAGATGAAGAAATCCGGATCAGGTTTCTGCGCAATTGCTTGTAAACTCAACAGCAATGACAACAGTGAGGCTGCTGTTCTCTTGAACATATTCGGTTCTGTCTTGTAAAACGTACTATAAAAGTACAAATATCAGTTGGATAAATCAAACTGAATCTAAATACTTGTCCCACTGTCCAAATCCCTATGGTCTGGGATGATGGGACGGTTAAATTTTAATCTGGAATTTACCAAGAATAGGGATGTCAAACTCTTGTGGTGCAAATGTGGTGCAAAAGAATAATAAAAATGCCCTAGAATCACTTCTAAGGCATTTTTCTGCTCCCCTTCCAGAGGACGTGCTGTCCTCGCTCCTTGCTGACAACAGGATGGAGACGCTGTGGAAGACGGGCAGGTTCGAGCCCGGCCCCGGGCACGAGAAAAGCAGCTCTTTGTGGGAGCTGCTTTTCTCATACCTTGACTATATCATTGAGGGGGATGTCAAGCGCGGAGGAGACCTACGGAGACTATCACTGCGGTTATGAGAAGGTAGAAAATAATGCAGAGGAACAGATATATCAGGCCCGTCTTGATTGACAGCCAGAAGGCTTTCCTGCAACTGACGCCAAGCCACTGGCGGTAGTCTATGAACAGCAAGAGTCCCATTACCAGTACGCCCAGTTCAGTTTTCTGCCCCAGAGACAGTATAAGTGCTAGAAACATGAAAATGCAGAACTGGCACAATACATATGCCGACGCCGCAGCGGCTCCGGAAACGCTTACATCGTATTTCTTCCTGAGCAGCCAGACCATTGCAATCCACAGAAGGAAGAAGTTCTGCAAAAATAGCGGGATTCCTTTGCTTCGCAGTTCACCCTCCACGGCAGCTAGAGATACTTTCCAGGGGGTATCAGCAAGTTCAGGATACTGGTCCAGATGGGTCAGAGCTAAAGACTGCGCCATGGTTCTCACAATTGATGCAGCTAATGCTTGCACACGGGGACTGTTCTGAATACTGTCAATCTGGAGAGACTTTCCGTTAAAGGTAATGTCCGCTGTCAGCTCCTCCTCAAGGTTGTTGCCCTCTAACACCTCTATCAAACCATCGCCAAAAGCCTTATGCGTAGATTCTGGATGAACCACTGCAACCAGCATAGTGAAAACCGAGTAGAACACCAGCAGGGCGGTGAACGGAGCCAGGTAGCGCTCGTGCTGGCCGTTTATATAGTCCCGGATCATGTATCCCGGCCTGAGAAGAATGTGAGAGAAAGTGCGCTTTGCGTCATTGTTCAGGAAAGGGATAATGGCCTGGCCGGTGCCCTTGAAGACGCCGTCCTTGCTCTCCCTGGCGGCACGAGGCTTACGCCAGGGGACATACCCCAGCTTGCTGTAAATTGCCCACAGCCGCAGCCTGGGTTTTATCCAGTTGGACAGTCTGCTCATTTCGGCGTTCTCAAATTGTCTGTCAAAGATAATAATTTCTTACCATTGGGGCGATATGATAAAGTGCGTGATTTTTGATTTTGACGGGACTCTGGCGACCACATCCTCCGTTTCTGCACCGTCGACCTCGGACAAGACTGGCGTCAAATCGACCAGCGCCTCCGCCAGATAATCCAATTCTAACAATACAATGGTACTACATTTGTTAAATATAGTACAATATTTTACGAATATATTGTATATAATTCACAAATATTTGTCAGTATTGTAAATAGTTCTTATATTTGTTGCAGTACTATCAAATATAGTGTCATGGCGGAATCAGTTAAAAGAGTGAGATTTACAAAGGTGGCATCTACTCGTGTCACCAAGATCATCAATTATCTGAACTTACTTCAGAATTGTTCAAACCGTAATAATTATGAATACGACTCTGAAGATGTGGAGTTGATGTTTGCAGAAATCGGCAAGGCCTTGCGTGAAGCGAAGGCTGCATATTTCAACGAACTTAACAAGCAGTCAGGGAAAGGCGGGTTCTCTTTCAAGAAGTAATATACTATGTCTACTTCAGAACTTGAGTGCAAATGGCATTTCGCTCCGTCCTCCGGTGGTATAGACCAGGGGCCAAACGAAGCTATGAGCGAACTCTTCAAAAAGGAGCCTTATGAATCGTTGGTCAGGGAGTCCATCCAAAACTCCTTGGACGCCGTTCAAGACAAGCGCAAGCCTGTCTGCGTGGTATTCCGATGGAAACGCCTTACTGAAGCCAATTGCCCCGGACTGTTCTCTATTCGCGAACACTTTCAGGAGTGTATCAACTTCTGGAATAACCAGCCCGCAAAGGATAAGTTCGAGCCGAAGATTCGCTACATTGACGAAAATTCCATAGGCGGAATGTTCTGCCTTGAGGTGAGCGACAGTAACACCACGGGAATGGATTACCGCCCTGAGGACCATTCTTGCCCGTTCTATTCCTTTGTGCGCAGTGCCGGCAATTCCAGCAAGGCAATGAACAGCGCCGGCGGCTCATACGGTTTTGGTAAGGCCGCATATTACAATGTATCCAGAATCAGTACGGTGCTGGTTTCAACACAGACTCCTGAAGGCAAGAGCTTTTTTGAGGGCGTGTCTTCAATCTGTACTCACAAATATGAAGGAAAGAAGCGGACTCACGTTGGCTATTATGACAACAACGACGGAGAGCCTGTTACCGATATTGAGCGGATACCTAAGCGGTTTAAGCGGGAAGAACCCGGCACGAGCGTTTTTATTGCCGGAGTTGACCAAAATGAGGGGTATGAAGAAATCATTACCGCCGTCCTGACACATTTCTGGCTCTCGATTCTGGAAGGGAAACTGACCGTAAGCATCAAACTCAACAACGAAGGGAATCTGTTCACTGCAGAAGAGTCTCTGGAGATCAATAGAAAAACACTTGACGAATTGATTTACAAGACCTTCACGGACGAACAGGACAACATTCGCGGCCATTCCAACCCCCGCCCGTACTACGAAGCCGTCAAACTCGCAGATTCTGACAAGGCCCACATCCTTATAAAGGACTATCTTCCGAGCCTGGGAAATGTTCGTTTCTACGTCAAGCGAGACAAACACGCAGCAGACCGTATCTCCTATATGCGCTCACCCAGGATGCTTGTCTGTAATAAGACCAACTCTACCGGTTACGGATTCTACGGAGTTTTCGTCTGCGATGATGAAAAAGGCAACGAAATCCTACGCCATACGGAGAACCCTTCCCATTCGGAATGGGATTGGAAAAACTGTCCACCAATCTACAAGCCGGCAGGTAAAAACGCTCTGAACGAAAAGCAGGAATTCATTGACCAGGCGCTCATACGCATATTCTCATCCAATGGTGCCGAATTCTTGAACATTGCTGGTCTTGATGAGTTCCTTTACATTCCAACCGCCTATGAGAAGATAGAAGACTTCGACACCCAGGCATTCACCGGAACGCCCACAGGACAAGTACAGGAAGAGGGCACGTCCAGCACGACGGAACTCAATGACCCCAAGCCTTTCTCTGCACCGGCTCCGGAAGAAAAGACCTCCACGGGGCACGTTCTGGTTAACTACCGCTCTACCGCCGAGAATGCAGAACTTGGTGAACTGTACAGCGGTCACACCACGAAGCCCCGCAAGGGACATGGTGGAGGTGAGCCTACCTCCAAACTTCCCAGTCAGCCTCACGAAGAGAGCGAGGATCGAGGTAAGATTGGCAACTATGCCTATCCTATCGAGGTCAATTATCGTTCATTTGCCCAGGTAGAAAACGGCAAGGTCTATCACGTCATCATTATCCATTCCGAAATCGAGGTAGAGGATGGTCAGGTTGTAATCTTTACCGGCGGAGAGCAAGACGATGAGCGCATCCGTGTGATAGATTCCAGCATTGGTTCGGTCATCGACAACACCGTCTATGGTCTCCAACTCCTCCCCGGCAAGAACACCCTCAAAATCCGTCTTGCCGACGATATGAAACATGCCATAAAACTGGAAGCGTATGAAAATAAATGATATATCGCTCCCATATCCGGTTTTGGGTATTAGTGATGACGTACTGCCGTTGCTCAAGAAAGACTGCGTCTCCATCGAGCGCCCGACAATGACGGCAACCTCGCTGCAATTCAAGATTCACCTCAAACAGAAGAATAAGGAAATATCCCAGTTCATCAGGAGGGGCAAGGCAGAATATGTCTGCGAGATCAACTGTACAAGGACTTTCTATCGGAAATGCTACAGGCAGTCATCGCCGGACTTTGAGATTGAGATTCCCCGAAAGGACGTCAGCGGCCGAATCGAATTTGATATGTTTGTGACGGTCAAGACGCCCATCGAACAGTACCACAATTCGCAGTTCAACCAAGACTACGAAGGCGTCTATTTTGATATGGAGCCTGGGGACGTTCTTGTCGCATTCCCTTCCGCTTCTTACAATTTGGACATCAAGTACGATAAACTCTATGCCGCCGGTTCCTTTATGCAGATTGCGAATGGAGGTGATGACAGTCGCCCCACCTGGTTTGACCTCAGAGGAGACAAGATACTCATCATGCTGCCGCCTAAAATGTTCAAGCTATATGACGAGAAGATACGGGTGGACCGTGACTACATAGAGATTATCCATTCTTCCATTGTGTTCAATGCTCTGGTGTTCGCTCTCACGCGCATCAATAATTCAGAATACGATGGGAAACAATGGGCGGAATCTATCAAATACAGGGTGAAGACCGAACCTGCGCTGAAGGGCTTTGACATCGAAGATACAGAAAGGGTTTTCGAACTGGCTCAGACCCTTCTGGAAGACCCGTATCAGCGGCTGTTCGACCATCTCAGCATAATGAAAAGACCTGTGGAGGATTAACTATGGCACTACAGAAAGTATTCAGGGAAGCCTACGTTGAGGTTCTCAGGAGCAATATTGATCCTGCAAAGTATGCGGGGGAATCTTTCGATTACGAAGAATCGCAGGTTCACTATATGGCTAATGTCCATCAGCCGGAGAATCTGCTTGAACGTATGGACGAGAAGGACGAACTGAAATCGGCCATTGCACTGTATGAGGAGTACAAAGAACTGACTCCGCTGGCCGCATCCAAGAACGACCTTTGGGCTTATCTTGCTCACGTTGATTTATTCAGTTATATGCAGAAGCGGTTCTCTGCGGTCCTTGACGGGACAGCAGATGAGAAGTATATCCGTGACCACTGGTTCCGAAGCGCAAAAGGCACCATCCGGTCCTCTCTTGCAGGTCTCTGGTGGTCGGTCTATTGTTCAGTCGATGAGTCTCGAGAGGACAAATACGAGTTGACGCGGATGCTTTTCAGGAATGACAATATCCGTACGCACTATTTCGGACCTTCTACTATATTCCGTCACCGAGAGGCTGTCATTGGCATATTAGAGTTCCTTGTGGAGAATCCAGATATTTCCGAGGTTCACTTCAATAGTCGCTGCATCTACATTGCCCAATACTTTAACCGTCTGGGAGCAGTGAAGCAACTTGCATACATGGATCGCAATTTCTTCAAAGAGGAATTAATGAAGAAGAAAAATATCCTTATGACCGTCACTAGTAAGGCCCAAGTACTTGAAGGAGTGGAATAATCATTACCCCAAAAATAACTAGGGATCATAGCTATTTCCATATAATAGTCATACAGAAAGAGATTCCGATTGTCCCACTGTCCATGAGCATAGGGTTTGGGCCGGTGGGACACAACAGGGCTATATAAAAGGAAAAAGGGGAGGGGTGGAAATTTAGTGGTGCAAATGTGGTGCAAATGAAAAGTAAAAACGCCCTAGAATGACTTCTAAGGCATTTTTCTGCTCCCCTTCTAGGACTTGAACCTAGGACCCCCTGATTAACAGTCAGGTGCTCTAACCAACTGAGCTAAAGAGGAATATTTGCTGCAACTCTGGGTTGCGGATTGCAAAGGTACGATAAATTATATTTTCTGCAAATTTTTCCCGCTATTTTTTTCTTATCTTTGCTTTGATTTCCCAAAGGGGAAACATTCTTGTATGGACGTAGGTCAGCTGGCACAAATGATACGGGAACTTGTTCCTGGAAAAGAGGAAATATCGCTTCCGGGTGTGGGGGTGTTCGTTGTCGAGGAGGTGCCGGCAGCCTTTTCCGACAGGGGCTATACCGTCAATCCGCCGTACCTGCGTCTGGCATTCCGCCAGAAAGAGAGTTCTGACGACTCCCTGGTAAAGCTGTACGCCAAAAACAAATCGATTTCTGAGAAAGAAGCTTCCACAATACTGGGAGGTTTTTTCAAGCGCCTGGCGGCAGTGCTCAAAGACAAGAAAAGCATAGCCCTGCCCGGCCTGGGACGCCTCAGGGCCACCAACGAGAACATATTCTTCTTTGTACAGAACGAAGACATAGACATCTATCCTCAGGGCTTCGGCCTGTCCAGCATCTCGCTCAAGACCCTCACTTCCGCAGACGAGGAGGAAGACCTCCTGCTTGGAATCGAGGACGATGTCCCCGAACCCGCCCCTGCGGAAATCCCCGGCCAAGCCGTGGATGACAAAGTGGAGGTAGTGGCCGTTCCGGAGGCCAAGGCTGGGACACCCGCCTGGCGGATCGTCCTTTGGAGCGTCCTGGGACTTGTTCTGCTGTTCTTCGCGCTGCTGGCTATCCTGGGGCGCGTGGCTCCTCAGCTTGTGGATCCTCTTTTGTACAATGCCGAAGAACTTCAACTGTTAAACAGTCTCCTATGATAGATCTCCTGTATCCTGCCAAACCGGCTCCGGTAGTTCCCGCTCCACGTTCATATATGGTGGACGAAAACCTTGTCGGCAAGGAAGAGATGCTTCCAGTAGTGGAACCTTCCGGTGTAGTAACGGGCCAGATGGCCCGCTCGTATGCCCATAAAGGCACATTCCTCCTGCATCCTGTAGTACATCTTCATATTATTGACAGGCAGGGCCGCATCTATCTGCAGAAGCGCTCTGCGTCCAAGGAGCTTTTCCCTGGGCGCTGGGACACTGCGGTCGGGGGCCACATAGGGTATGGCGAGTCCATTTCCGAGGCCCTGGCGCGCGAGGCGCAGGAAGAATTGAATTTTACTGATTTCAACCCTGTTTTCATAGATTCATACGAGTATCAGAGCCCTACCGAGAAAGAGTTGATATGTGTCTTTGCCTGTGTAGGCAAGTTCGATATAGCCCCTCACAATTTTGAGGTGGATGCCGGCCGCTATTTCTCCCAGGAGGAGATACGCAAGTCGGACAAATCCATCTTCACTCCCAATTTTCTCAGCGAATACGAACGCTTTAAAGAAGCCTTCGAGGCCCTGTTGTAAACTATGGACCTTTTATCCAGACCTCTGCTCAATGTTGGCATAATGTCAGGCACGCAGATAGAATTCAGCCTGCCGAAGGGAGCCGAACGCCGTCAGGTTTCACTTGTGGACGGATGCGTTTGTTATCTGGGAAGGCTTTATCCATCGCTGGAGTTCAACGTGGGCAGTTTCACCCTGTACGGCGTAACCATAGGGGTGGACTTCCACTGGGAGAGAAGCCGGGACCTGGATTATGCAGGCATCCTGTCTTTCATAGTTGAAGGAGACAAGATAACCGCCGTGAACAAGGTGGACGTTGAAGAATACCTCCTGAGCGTGATTTCTTCCGAGATGAAATCCAGCGCGGAAGTGGAGTTCCTCAAGGCCCACGCCGTCATATCGCGTTCCTGGGTGCTGAGCCAGCTGAGGTCCAGGCGTGAGAACAAGGCCAAGGTTAAGGCGGCCAGGCCCAAGGGCATGGTGGATTCCCCTAAACGCCATATACAATGGTTCGACCACGAAGACCACACAGCCTTCGACGTCTGCGCCGACGACCATTGCCAGCGCTACCAGGGCCTTTGCATGGCAGTGGGAGAAAACGTCCGCACGGCCTTGCAGGAAACCTGCGGCGAGGTTCTGGTCTACGACGGCAAGATATGCGACGCCCGCTTCTCCAAATGCTGCGGAGGCACTACGGAACTGTTCAGCACTTGCTGGGAAGATGTGGACTACCCCTACCTGCAGAGTGTCAAGGATCCGTTCTGCGACACTTCCGACCCCGATATCCTGTCACAGGTGCTCAATGACTACGACCTTGAGACACGCGATTTCTTCCGCTGGGAGCAGCGGTACACTCAGAAGGAACTCTCGGAGCTGGTCAGGAAGCGTTCCGGAGTAGACTTTGGTACCATTGAGGATCTGGTACCTGTCGAGAGAGGAGCCTCCGGCAGGATAAAGAGGCTTATGGTAGTCGGCTCCAAACGCAAGATGGAGATAGGAAAGGAACTCATAATTCGCCGATGGCTGTCGGAGAGCCACCTCAAGAGCTCAGCCTTCGAGATAAGCCGCGAGGGGACGGATTTCGTGCTTGAGGGCAAAGGCTGGGGGCACGGAGTGGGCCTGTGCCAGATAGGCGCCGCCGTGATGGCTTCAAAAGGATATGGTTACAAAGAGATTCTTGCCCATTATTATCCGGGCTCCGAAATAGAAAAACGCTATGAATAACAATAGAAATCCCTGGCTGTGGGTGCCTACGCTGTACTTTGCCGAAGGCCTCCCGTATTTCCTTGTGAACAACATATCAGTAATAATGTTCAAAAATATGGGGATGTCCAACGGAGACCTTGCCCTTTACACCAGCCTGCTGTATCTTCCCTGGGTTATCAAGCCCCTGTGGAGCCCTTTCGTGGACGTTCTCAAGACAAAGCGCTGGTGGATAGTGACTATGCAGATACTTATGGCCGCGGCCTTTTTCCTGCTGGCCCTGACCCTTCCCAAGCCTTCGGCGCAGCAGATAGCCGGTGGGAACGTGGGCGTGTCTCCTTTCATCGTCACCTTGGTGATATTTTACATTACGGCTCTGGCGTCCGCGACGCACGACATAGCAGCCGACGGGTATTATATGATAGCCCTGGACAACCACACGCAGTCCGTGTTCGTGGGTATACGCAGCACTTTTTACCGTATTGCCTCGGTGTTCGGACAGGGCGTATTGGTGGTGATCGCCGGGCTTCTTGAAAAGAAGACCGGGAACGTGCCGCTGGCCTGGACCCTGACAATCGCATTCAGCGCGCTGTTGCTCGGAGGCCTGGCTTTCTGGCACGCGTTCAAGGCCCCGAAGGCTGAGACGACACCGGAACAGGGACGTTCTTCCGGGGAGATATTCCGGGAACTGGGGAGAAGTTTCGTCACTTTCTTCCAGAAGAAGCAGGTGTGGTTCGCAATGGTGTTTATGCTGCTGTACCGCCTTCCGGAGGCTTTCTCCGTAAAGATGCTCAACCCCTTCCTGCTGGACAGCCCTTCTGTGGGAGGCCTGGGCCTTTCGACTGAGATGGTGGGAATCGTCTACGGTACCGTGGGCGTGATAGCGCTCACCTTGGGAGGAATACTGGGCGGCCTTGCCGCGGGCAGGTGGGGACTTCGCAAGTCCTTGTGGCCTATGGCGCTGAGCCTTGCCCTCCCTTGTTCAGTATACCTGTTCATGGCCATCGCCCAGCCCACTCAGATCTGGATAATAACCCTTTGCGTGGCTCTGGACCAGTTCGGCTACGGATTCGGATTCACTGCCTATATGCTGTATATGATGTACTTCTCGGAAGGGGAGTACAAGACATCACATTATGCCCTTTGTACGGCTTTCATGGCCCTGAGCATGATGCTTCCCGGGCTTGTAGCAGGACATCTTCAGGAGGCCCTGGGTTACACCGGATTCTTCTGGATGGTGATGATCTGCTGTCTGGCTACGGTGTTTGTCACGTTTTTTGCAAAAGTAGATCCTGCGTATGGAAAGAAGAATTAAATACTTGCTGGCAATAGCCGCCGCACTGTTCTGCCTGACCGCCGCCGCTCAGGTTAAACCCGGAATCGAGGTTCTCAGAGACCGCAATTTCGAAGGCCTCAAGGGCAAACGCGTGGGGCTGCTGACAAATCCTTCAGGCGTCGACCGCAATCTGAAGTCCACCATAGACATCCTCAATGAGAATGTAAACCTGGTGGCGATCTTTGCCCCTGAACACGGCGCCCGCGGCAACATATACGCCGGAGGCCACGTCTCCGACGAGGTGGACGAGACCACCGGCCTGCCCATCTTCTCCGTTTACGGAGATACCCGCAAGCCCACTCCCAAGATGCTACAGGGCATTGACATAGTGGTCTATGACATCCAGGACGTGGGATCCCGATCATACACCTTCATCAGCTCGCTGGGCCTTATGATGCAGGCCTGCGCAGAGCAGGGCATAGAAGTGATGGTGCTTGACCGCCCCAACCCCCTGGGCGGCCTCAAGGTGGAAGGCAGTTATCCGGAAGCGGGCTTCGTATCGTTCGTAAGCCAGTTCCGCATCCCTTATATCTACGGCCTCACCGTGGGTGAGCTGGCTCAGCTGATAAACGAAGAAGGCCTGAACCGCGGCCAGCTGGGCAAGGACCAGCCGGTGCGCTGTAAGCTTTCCGTTGTTCCTATGGAAGGCTGGCGCCGCGATATGCTTTTTGAGGACACGGGCCTGCCGTGGGTCCTTCCTTCGCCGAACATTCCCTATCCACAGAGCGCAATAGGATATCCTTCCGCAGGCCTTGTGGGAGAGTTCAGCAACTATCTGAACATTGGGATTGGCTATACGCTGCCTTTCGGGGTGTTTGCAGCAGAGTGGCTGGACGCCGACAAACTGGTTGCCAAACTGGACAGTTACAATATACCGGGCGTTGCGTTCAGGCCCATCCACTTCTCTCCTACATCAGGTTCCTCAAGGGGCAAGCTGATTCACGGGGTGCAGTATTTCTACACTGACTTTGAGGCTGCTACCATAACCCTTACCCAATTCTACGTGATGCAGGCAGTGCACGAACTGGCCCCTTCCCACAACCCCTTCGTTGGCGGAAGCTATGCGATGTTCGACAAGTGCGCAGGGTCTGACAAGATTCGCAACACCTTCAGCAAGTCATTCAAGGTGAGCGATATAGCGCCATTCTGGAATAAGGATGTAGAGGCCTTCAAGGAACTCTCGAAGGTATATTACCTGTATTAGGATCCGCTGATAAACTCAAAGGTTTTCAGAAGGGGGCCCTTGTCGCCGGAGGCGTAAAGGGAAACCTTTCCGCTGCCGCCGCCTTCTTCCCCGTAAGGTATCTTTTCCTCCTTGATTACCTTGAGGAGCTGTTTGGCAATGGCGGGAGCTGAATCTATTACCTTGACATCTGGTCCTGCAATGTCCTGTATCAGGCCGGAGAGGAAAGGATAGTGGGTACAGCCAAGGACTATGCAGTCAGCGCCCTTGTCCAAAAGCGGCTTGAGGCTGGCTTCCACCACGCCGCGGGCGTGGTCGGATGTCCAGTCAAGGCTCTCCACCTGCTCTACGAAGCCTTCCCCGACGTGCTCCACGAATGACACTGAACCGGGTAGGCTCTCCTTTGTGGTGTTATATTTTCCGGCCGACAGGGTGCCTGCCGTTGCAAGCACACCCACCACTCCGCTGCGGGTGAGCTGCGCCGCAGGCTTTATGGCGGGTTCCATTCCAACGAACTTGACGTGGTCCCTGCGCCCCTGTGAGATGAATTCCACGCGCTTGTCAGGAGAGGAATACTCCGCCCGGAGGGTGGCGATGGCTGCGCCGGTGGCCGTGTTGCAGGCTACTACTATCACATCAGCCCCTTTGAAGAGCAGGAAGTCGGATATCTCCCGGGCGCGGTCTATTATCAGGGCTGTGTCTTTCTGCCCATAAGGGCAGTATGCGTTGTCTGAGAAATAGATGTAATCTTCGCAGGGCAGGAGTTTGCGGACCTCCCGCAAGACAGAGAGGCCTCCTATACCAGAGTCAAAGATTCCTATTTTGGCCATACCATAACAAAGATACAAAAAGTTGCCCTAATTTGATTATATTTGTATGAAAATGGTAATTCTGGATCAAATCAAAGATTTGAGGTCCCGTCTGGACACTCTGTACAGCTGTCTGCAGATAGCGGACAAGGAATCGCAGGCTTCACAACTGGAGCAGCGTACCCAGGCGGCTGATTTCTGGGACGACCCCAAGGCTGCCGAGGGCGTCCTGAAGCAGATAAGCTCGCTTAAACTATGGGTTAACGCATTCAACAAGGCCAAAGGCACCGTGGAGGACCTGGAAGTACTGGCGGAACTTGACCCGGAAGGGGAGGACATCGACAACCAGTACACCCTTGCCCTTTCTGAGGTGGAAGACCTTGAATTGAAGAATATGCTGGGGGCCGAGGGCGACCGCCTGGGTGCGGTGCTCACCATAAACTCCGGCGCCGGCGGCACCGAGGCCAACGACTGGAGCGCAATGCTGATGCGAATGTACATCCGCTGGGGTGAGCGCAACAACTACAAAATGACCACTACGGAACTGGTGGAAGGGGACGAAGCCGGCATAAAGTCCTGCACCATAGAGTTCGAAGGGGACTTCGCGTACGGCTACCTCAAGGCCGAATCCGGCGTTCACCGCCTTGTTCGCATATCGCCATTCAACGCGCAGGGCAAGCGTCAGACAACATTCTCGTCAGTGTTCGTCTATCCCCTCGTGGATGAGACAATCAACATAGAAATCAACCCCGGAGACATAGAGTGGGACACCTTCCGCTCCGGAGGCCACGGCGGCCAGAACGTGAACAAAGTGGAGACGGGCGTCCGCGTCCGCCATATCCCCACGGGAATCACGGTGGAAAATACAGAGACCCGCAGCCAGCAGGACAACCGCGCCAACGCGCTGCGAATCCTCAAATCCCGCCTGTACGACATCGAGCTCAAGAAGCGCCAGGAGAAGCAGGCAGAGTTGGAAGGACAGAAGAAGAAAATAGAGTGGGGCAGCCAGATTCGTTCCTACGTGCTCCATCCGTACAAGATGGTAAAGGACCTCCGCACTGGATGGGAGACGGCCGACACCCAGGGCGTCCTTGACGGAGACCTGAATGCCGTGATGAAAGACTTTTTGATGAAGAACTGACAAAGATGAAAGACATAGAGATAGTACAAGTAAACATATTCGGCGTAGACAAGCCGGGCCTTACTACTTCATTCACGGAGATATTGGCTCGGTACGACGCCTTCATCCTGGACATAGGCCAGGCGAACATACACCAGTCCCTCACCCTGGGAATCCTTTTCAGGACAACCAAGGACAAGTCCGGATTCATTATGAAGGACCTCCTGTTCAAGGCTTCTGAGCTGGGAGAACAGATTCGTTTTACCCTGATTCCGATTGAGGATTACAACGCCTGGGTGGCCAGACAGGGAAAGAACCGCTACATCATAACCCTGCTTGGCCGTACTATCAGTGCCAGGCAGATAGCGGACGTGTCCAACGTCATCTTCCGCCACGGACTCAACATTGACGCCATAAAGCGCCTTACCGGCCGAATGGCCCTGGAGGTGGATGCCAACACCGCCAAGTCCGCAATTGAGTTCTCCGTCCGCGGAATGCTCACATCCGAACAGAGGCACGCGGTTCAGGCCGACCTGCTTACCGTATCCGGCCGCGGAGGCCTGGATTTCTCCTTCCAGAAGGACGATCTGTTCCGTCGCGCCCGCAGGCTCATCTGCTTCGATATGGATTCTACGCTCATAGGTACGGAGTGCATCGACGAGCTGGCGGCACGCGCCGGCGTGGGCGACAAGGTGAAGGAGATCACCGCCAGCGCAATGCGCGGCGAGATTGACTTCACGGAGAGCTTCACGCGTCGCGTGGCCTTGCTGGAGGGCTTGGACGTGAGTGTGATGGAAGACATCGCCCGCAACCTGCCTTACAACGAGGGCCTCGAGAGGATGATGACCATCCTCAAGAGAGTGGGATACAAGACCGCCATCCTGTCCGGAGGATTCACCTATTTCGGCAAGTTCCTCCAGCAGAAGTTCGGTTTCGACTACGTATATGCCAACGACCTTGAAATCAAGGACGGCAAACTCACTGGAAAGTATCTGGGAGAGGTGGTGGACGGCCGTCGCAAGGCAGAACTGCTGCGCCTGCTGTGCCAGTTCGAAGGCATCGACCTTGCGCAGGCAGTTGCCGTAGGCGACGGAGCCAACGACCTGCCTATGCTCAACCTGGCCGGACTGGGAATCGCCTACCACGCCAAGCCCAAGGTGATGGCAACTGCAAAGCAGTCCATTTCAACCATAGGCCTGGACGGCTTGCTGTACTTCCTCGGCCTGAAGGACTCCAGGATAGAAGAATAGATTGTAATATACTAATAACCACTATATTATGAAGAAGTTGATTTATATTATGAAGAAGTTGATTGTCTCCCTTCTTTTGGGAGTGTTCTGCGCCGGAGCATTTGCGCAGGAGGTGAAGGTTACCTACTATTCACCCAAGATAGTCCGTATCCAGAAATCAGCCGACGGAGAATTCCGCACCAAACCCAGCGTGAGCGTCACTATGGCCCCGCAGGGCAAGGTGGCAAAGCCCGATGTCAAGGTCAGCGTAGGCGCTGACGGAAAGGTGGTCTTCACCGACGCCAAGGGCAAGGTCCTGCTTTCCGAGGGCGCATCCTCATTCAAGGCAATAACCGAAGGCCTGGACAAAGGCGCCTGGGAAGTGAGCCAGAGCTGGAACCTGGATCCTGACGAGCCCATTTACGGCCTTGGAATGCTCCAGAACGGCAAAATGTCCCAAAGGGGAGAGAACAGGGAGATGATCCAGTCCAACCTGGAGGATTACCAGAATTTCTTCCAGTCTGTTAAAGGCTACGGCGTTTTCTGGGACAATTATTCCCCCACCACCATTGCTGACGACGGCACAAGCCTGAGCCTGTCATCCCAGGTGGCCGAAGACATAGACTATTACTTCATCTACGGTGGTAATGCAGACGGCGTGATTGCCTGCATCCGCGCCCTTACCGGCAAGGTGCCTATGATGCCGCTCTGGACATACGGTTACCACCAGAGCCGCGAGCGCTATAAGAGCCAGCAGGAACTACTGGATGTAGTAAAGGGATACAGGGCCGCAGGAGTCCCTCTGGACGGCATAATCCAGGACTGGCAGTACTGGGGGACCAACTATACGTGGAATGCCATGGAGTTCCTCAACGAACTTTTCCCCAGGCCCCAGGATATGGTGGACCAGGTTCACGCTATGAACGCCCATATGTCCATTTCCATCTGGCAG
>JAEEGL017302020.1_pt1 | contig 37868 bp, 24 predicted proteins | sample 9134231 | NCBI WGS metagenome assembly JAEEGL01 (sample SAMN16246548, study PRJNA631951) | gut metagenome | biome: gut microbiome; feature: rumen; material: fiber-attached | host: Bos | place: Iran: Karaj | collected 2018-10
CTCCTTGTATGTCAGCCGCTCCCAGAACCGCATCCAGAGGAGCTGCTGCTCGGCTTTCGGCAGTTTTCGGATCATCTCTGCAAGCTCGTGTGCCTCATAAACTGCGGCATCGCTTTCCGTCGGAAGCAGACTGATCTGATTCTCCTCCGCATTCATATCCGCGGAAATCTGATGCTGCATCCTGCGGCGTAGATCAAACGCTGTGTTGCGTGTCATAACAAAAATATACGCGCGCATTGCATCGGGGTTATCGAAAGGCAGTTTTTCAGTTTTTTCAATCATTTTCAGCAGCGTTTCCTGCACGGCATCCTCGGCATTCTGCGCCTGCTTCAGGATGCTGAATGCGATCTGATACATCAGACTGCCGTATGAATGAAACAGCTTTCGGATTTGCTCTGAACGGTGATCGTGTTGATTGCCGGCATTCATGATTCACGTCCCCTTTCACCACCTGAACGCTTATGCACCATGATTTCCGTCATGCTTCGGTGAAACTTTGTAGAATCTCACAACTTGAGGCAGCATATGCTTGCCGCGTTTAGGCGCTGTGACTGATTGCGATCGGATTGTTTGATGTCATTCTAGCATTCCGCGCGAAAATTGTCAATGTACCAAAAAGAGCAGCATGATCGTCATGCTGCTCTTAGTTATATCCTATGTGGAGAATGGCATCAAAAGCGCGTATTTACATGGGAACTAACGCTGCTTCTATATGTTTTGCCTATTCTCTCATTTTGTCAGTAACTTCGCAGGTTTCCGCATAACAGTGAGGGCTGGTGTATGCAAGTCGTGGGAACTCGTCATGGGAACCTGCTTGGGAACTTGGCCTGAAAAATGCTGCAAAATACAGAAAAATCTTTCTGAATACGGAAATATTTTTCAGCAGCTGCGTTGGTAAAAGGCACATAGCTGCTTGAAACTTCCGTATTTATGCGCTTTTTAGCTTTAGGGTTGGTGAGGGGCAGCGCCCCCACTATAATTCGCCGAAGGCACGCTATCCCTCCGGTGACGGTGCTGTGGTTATTTGACGTGCTTGGAGAGGTCGAGATTGAGACTCTTGATGCCGTTGCAGACGATGCCTGCGACGACGGTTGCGCCGTCCTCAGTGAAGTGCGTGAAGTCTGTGCCGCCGTTGACGCCGCCCATATAGTAGCTCTTAACGGTATTATAATTGCGGTTATTGAAATCATTGGTTATTGCGGAGCCGAGATCGAAATACGGCACATTATACTTCTTCGCAAGCGCGGAGCAAGCCGAATCAATATTGCGGTAGCCGACTTTGAACGGCTGCGACTGATTGCGGATCGAGAGTGTCGGGCTCATGAGAATCGGCGTTGCGCCCTTATCGAGTGCGCCCTTGATATAGAAGGTCATGTAATACTCGAAGGAGCCGTTTGCGGGGTTATCAACATTGTTGCAGACCGGTGCATAGCGCTCGGATTTTGAGGAGTCGCCGTCATTGATGCCGAAGTCGATCAGCAGATAATCGCCCTGCTTGATTTCATCGAGAATCGAAGTCAGTCTGCCGTTATCGTAAAAGCTCTTGGAGCTTCTGCCGGCAATCGAGCGGTTGATGACCGTGACGCTGTCGTCAAAGTAATTCTGGAGATAGTAGCCCCAGCCCTGCTGCGGTTTATAGCTTGCGTTATAGGACTGCGCCGTGGAATCCGAAGCGATATAGACGGCAGGCTTGTCGGAGACCGGCGTATCCGGCTGCGAAGCATTTGCGTCATAGGCTTCGGCAATCGGCTCATCGGTAAAGGTCAGGCGGAGATAATCGAAGTTCGGACCGCCCTCGGAGGTATCGGAAGTCAGCTTGATTTTGTTGATGCCTGCTTTCAGCGGAAGGACGAGTGCACGCTCCTCCCATGTTGTCCAGGCGCCGGTTGTCAGGAAGCTCTGCTTCCATTTGCGCTCATCACCGCTCACTGTAATCATCATTGTGCGGTCATTGGCGGAGCCGTTTGCGATATTGAAGGTGCAGAGATAATTGCCGTCCTGCGGGACATTGACCGCGAAGGTCAGTGCGGAACCGGTTGAATTGTCGAGATTGACATAATCCTTATACTTGTATCCTGCATTGGTTTCCTCGTGCCAGCCGTTCGTGATCGACTGCTCTGTTGCGGCATAGAGCGGCTCGGCGAATTTTTCCGCTTTGCCGAGCAGATAGTCATTGAGCAGCTTGATATCGTCGGTATTTGCAGCAAAATCGCCGTTCAGATCCGTTGCCTGAATGAGATTGTAAGCAGATTTCTTTTCGAGGATGACAGCCTTTGCGAGCGAGAGATCGGCAGCATTGATGACGCCGTTGCCGTCGAGATCGCCCTGTGCCAGCGGATCGCCCTGTTCTTCGGCTGGCGGATTGTCAGGATTGTCGGGATTGTCAGGGTTGTCCGGATTGGTCGGCTGCGAGCCGGAATTGATCGCCTCTGCCATGAATTTTGCAAGAACGGTTGCGCCATGACGGTTCGGATGCAGACCGTCGGTCAGATACATGTTATTGACCTCATCCGCGCTCTTGGTCAGGCAGTAATCCTGCCAGAGCTTAAAGAGATCGACGACCTCGATATTCAGTGCCGCACCGACTCTGTCGAGCGCCGGCGCATACCAGCGGTATTGCAGCAGCGGATTGCGCTGGCAGTCGCCGTTTCTGCCCTGCTGCTTGACGAGGATGACGCGCATACCTTTTTTCATTGCACGCTGCGCCATATCCTTGATGATTTCCTCATACTGTTCTTCGGTCGTATTGTTTTTGGAATTTGTATCGTTGATGCCGATTGAGATGACGTAGATATCGCCGGGCTGACCGTTCTTTTCGATGACGGTGAACTGTCCGGCTTCCATAAAGCCTCTCGCCCACTGACCGGATGCCGCCATATTCATGACCTGCCACTTGGTCTTGTCGATGAATTCGGGGAGCATCTGTGCCCAGCCGGCCTGTGCGGAGGAATCCAGCGGATAGTAGTTGCAGACGGTCGAGTCGCCGCAGACCCAGATCGTCGGATTTGTTTTTGCTTCTGTTGAGATCTGTTTGATTTCGAGTGCGGAGATCGAGAACGGGTAGCCGTCCTTTCCGGCGCAGGCGCAGATATTGAGCTGACCGTCCGAGACCGGAACCTGCAAGGTATGGTAGGCGCCGTTGCCGGTCATATTGATGATCTGGTACATATTTTCGATTGCGACGCTGGTGCGGTTTGTATTGCCGAGCCAGACGGACACCTGATAAAGACCGTTCGGAACATCGGCGCAGAAGGTGTAATTGCCGGTCGGCGAGGAATTCTTGAACTGCACGGCATCGCTGAGCGCACCGCTGCCGGATGCGGCAACATTGGCGACATTTGTGCCGCCGGAGAAGCCGTAGCCGCGGCTCTGATTGTAGCCGTCGCCTGCGGAGACGCCGGTATAGCCGCCTGCGACACCGCCGCCGCCGAAGTCGAATTTCCAGTAGGTGTTTGCGGCGGAGACAGCCGGCAGATGAACGGAGAGTGCCGCACAGCAGGACGCCGCAGCCGCAAGTGATGTGACTGCCGCCGTCAGCTTTCGGATTATTTGTTTTTTCATATGATATCCCCCTTTGAAACAAAAACATGATATGCTAAATATCATATCTCGGTAATTATATCATACCATAAGAAAAGTGCGCTGTCAAGAAAAATCTGCCGTATTGCGAAAAAAAGACATGAAAAAAGGATAATCCGATATTTTGTCCGGAATAAGTTAAGGATCACGCATGTTCATAAAAATATTGCTATGTGTTCACGATTTGTTCATTTTGTATTCAGGTTTATTTTATGTTTATCTAGTATAATATTAACAAGGTTTTAAGGAACCTTGTTTCAAATCCCCCAATCCCCCTATGTTTTGTTGATTTCACTTCTCCTTGCAGCTATGTGACTTACGTCACATAGTTTTTCTTTTGCAGGAAGACTGAGAGATTGATAAGTCAGACTGTTTCCATGGACGCAATCATAATAAGTCAGAATTTAGCGGCTTAACGCTCCCAATCAATCACATAAAACCATAAAAGCCGCTTCTCCCCACGGAACGGGGGTGACAACCCAAGGGGACATGGGGAAACTCGCTGCGCTCGCATTCCCCCTATCCCCTTAGGTTTTCGCCCCCGAGCCCCCGCTTTCCTGAACCTTTGACCCCCCTAAGTTCCGCACAACTCAGAAACCGTTCCCCCAGAGGGGAGAGAGTAAGGAGAGAGGGCGCGCGAGGGGGAGAACTTTAGGGAGAGGGGAGACCTGAGCTTGCGAAGACTTCCCTCTCCCTGTGGTTCTTCCCCTCGCATTCGCGTGCCCCGCATGTTTGCCGCAGGCAAACTGCGCAGTTTCGCTTTGCGAAACATGCGCGCCCAGCGGATTTTACGATAGGACTAATGATAAAGAAAGAATGACGAAAGCAATACAAGATCAATACCTGAACTGCCCGACAAATTCTGATTTATCACAGAAACCAAATTTGAATGCCCCGAAGCAATTATAATCGCTTCGGGGCATTTGCATTTCAATTATTGTGCCGCATCACGGGCGGCGTGTACCGCTCTTTTTTCATCATACATCCGGTTGTCGGCAGACCTGAGCAGCTGATCGAGGTCCGGTGCCGGAACGGCAGGAACAGCGAAAAATCCGATGCTCGCCGAAACACGGTAGGGCTTTCCGGAAGTGCTGTTGAACATTGCAAGCTGCGCTGTAAACTGCTGCCGGAACTGCTCCTCGCGGATGTCCGTCAGCGAAGCCGGAACAAATCCGCCGAAGACGAATTCATCGCCGCCGAAGCGTGCGCAGATATCCGTCGCACCGGCACAAGCCTGCAAGGCGTCCGCCGCGGCACGAATCGCGCAGTCTCCCTCGTTATGTCCGTACTGATCGTTGATCTGCTTGAGCCCGTTCAGATCAATCGAGACAAGAAATATCTGCATGCCAGTATCATTCATCGCAGCGATGCGCTGCCGGAACTGCCGGAAGAAGCCGCGCCGGTTGAAGAGCCCTGTCAGATAATCGTGGATATAGAGCTTTTCGAGCTCCGCATTAAATTCCTCGAGCTTCTGATTGATCGAGCGAATCTGCATCTGACTGTGAAAGGTGCCGAAGGAAGCATCGAGCGCATTCATGAAGATATGCATTTTCTCATAATCGTCCACGTTGATCTCCGGCTGGAATACGCAGTAACCGAGCGGCTGCCCGATGAAGTGCAGCGGAGAGACAATGACCGGCTCCTCACGGCTGAACAGCATATCCGGCTCGGGAATGAGCTGCTGCCGCGGGATTGCGCAGTTCTCCTTCTGATACCAGAAATACCGCTGGAACAGGATTTCGATGCTGTCCGTGAAGGCATTTTCGGAATGATGCTGCTTGCCGAAATCCGGTTCTTCAAAGATGTCATGATTGATCGCAAGGACAATCGTCGAGAAAATAAAGCGGTTGCTGAGCACCTCGGGCAGCTCTGTGACAGAGCGCATCCGCGCGATATCAGACTGCACCGCACACATGACCTCCTGCCGTTTTGCGGCATTCCGAAGACTGTTATACATCTCCTGCGAAGCATCATTGATATTATGGAAGGAGACCGGCTTGCAGCCGCAGGACTGCGACCGGATCACCGAGAAGCCGATGACCTGACTGTGCGGCACGGATTCCCCGCGCTGCAAGGCAGTGACGGCATGTATGATTCTGCTGCCCATGGCATCGTAATCCTGCCGGCAGGTCGTGAGATTCGGGATATGATAGCGCGACTGCAAAATGCAGTCAAAGCCGGTGACGATGCAGTCCTCCGGCACACGGCAGCCGTGCTTCTGCAAATAGGAGCTGACGGCAATCGCCATGCTGTCATTGGCGCAGATGATTGCATCGGGATAGGGACGCCCCTCCTCCTCGAACCATTCGCGCATGACATTCAGTGCCGGACCGTCCCAGAAATCGCCGTAGCCGATCAGGCTGTCATCGTAGTACATGCCGCGCTCGGTGAGGACCTTGCGGAAGGCAGCGACGCGCTCATCGGAATACTGGTTATTCTTCACGCCCGCCATCATCATCAGATTTTTGGCGTGGTGATCGTCTACGATATGTGCGCAGAGATGCTCAAAGACATTGGCATAGGCAAAGCGGAAGCAGAGACAGCCGGAAACCTCCTTGTCGATTGTAATGACCGGAATGCCGTGCGCCTTGCCGTTTTCGATCACCGTATCGACGACCGGATCATTAAACAGCGCATGCGGGAAAATGATCAGTGCGCTGAGTGATTCATAGGGAATCAGCTGAAATACGCTCCGCTCGCCGTCGTCGTTCGGATTGCCTTTGTCGTAGAGATCAGTGCAGGTATTGAAAATCAACAGACGGTAGCCTTCAGCAACGGCGTGCTGATTGAGTGCTTTGATGAAGTAAAAGCGGTCCTCCATCTGGATTGTGGAAAGACAGACACCGATGAGTTTGAAGGATGAGAGTTCTGCCATTGCGGCTCACCTCCTGCATATAAATAGTACTACTCTTATTTTACCATATTTTCTGATAAAAAGCAATATATTTTGTGATATTATTCTGAATGTTTCATAAGATTTCAGAGGGTGCCGCGCTGCTCTGTTTCCATTTCGGCATAGAGCTGCGTGAGCTCCTCGCGGCATTCGAGAAAAACCGCACCGAGCACCGGATCAAACAGCTTGCCGAAGGATTCCTCGATAATGGAAAAGACCTTGTCGATAGAATAGGCTTCCTTATAGCAACGCTTGCTGACGAGTGCATCAAATACATCAGCGAATGCCATAATCCGCGCTTCTACGGGAATATCGTTTCCGGCGAGATGCTCCGGATAGCCTGTGCCGTCGAAGTGCTCATGGTGATAGTGCGCGATATTGACGGCGATGCGGACGAAATCCTCATCATCGACCTCGCGCAGCACCTTCCGCAGAATCTTGGCACCCTCCGCCGGATGCTTCTGCATCTCGGCAAATTCGGCATCGGTGAAGGATGCGGGCTTCCGCAGAATCACGTCGTCAATGGCAATCTTGCCGAGATCATGCATCGGCGCAGCCTTTGTGACATTGTGCAGAAAGCGCTTTGAGAGCCCGTATTGCTCCATGATTTCCGGATGCTCGAGCAGCTTATAGGCGAAGGTGTGGACGATCACGCTTGTCCGGTTGATATGACCGCCGGTGCTGTTGTCGCGGCTTTCGACGACGCTTGCCAGACCTGTGATAATGGAATTCTGCACCTTACGGATATGCTCGGTTTTCTGCTCGACCTCGATTTGCAGGCGGCTGTTGTAGCTGTTCAGCAGCCGGACATATTTCTGCTGTTCGGTATCGTCCTCGAGGAGCAGTCCGTAGCCGACGAGAGCATCCTTTTTGCGGATTTCGGTCAGCTTGCGCTCGAAGGCTTCCTCGCCGAGCTCAAAATGCGTGGTATTCGCGGTAAAGAGTGTCAGGATTTCCGGCGGGATGCGGTCATTCTGCCGGAGTGTCCGCAGAGAGGGAAAGAGCGTTTTTGCATGCTCGTTTGCATCGAGATAGCCATATTGATTATCGGTGATGATATAGGGATTGTCCATTTGCTTGAAGACCCATTCGTGACCGGAATCCGTGACGCCGAAGAAATCATCCTTCAGCATACTGAGGACAACGGAGAGCAGCGACAGGGAACAGAAAACCGGCAGCAGCTCGAGATCGGGCTTGATGAGGTTTTCGAGGACGAGTGCCGCTGCGAGCACGAACTGTGCACCGACGAGCCGGAAGAGATTGATGCGTTCGGCGGGCAGCTTGTTGCGCTTCATGCGGAAGGCGGAGTAAACGACGCCGGCGAGCAGCAGAATCAGCAGCGCGGTATTGCGCGCGAAAAAGAGCGGCGACTGCGGCGAAATATGCGCCGTGAACACATGGAAGGCATTGTGCCGGACGAAGTAATAATGCCCGATGAAGAGCTCACGGATTTTCCCGTTCCAGTGGATGACTGCGACGAGGCATTCAAAGACCGCCCAGCAGTAGATCGGCAGCTTCGGGGTACGGATGCGCAGATAGGCGATGATGAAGGTGATAAAGAAGAAGAAAAAAAGCGCATTTCCGAGATATTCAAACCGCACAGCCATAGAGGCTTCGGCTTCGGTCTGGGCGGTTTCCATGAGCAGCGCACCGATATTCATGACAAGGCAGCCGAGGCTTGTCAGGAGCAGCCGGATGCTGCTTTCGCTCTGCTGTTTATTGCGCAGCAGCGCGACGAACCCCGCGAGCGGAATCAGAATGGCAAGGATTTCGGCAATGACGATCAGCATATCCGGTTCCTCCTTTCCTGCATGATGAGATTATGCGAAATCAGAATAAGCTAGGGAGAAAGTAAAGTTAGAAGATAGCAGTAACTCCTACTTCCTACTTTTCCCCCAAGGGTCTATTTTCATTATACCCGAAATCCGGCGGAAAATCAAGAGCCAAACAAGCGTCTTGACTTTCGTTCCGGCGCATGGTATAATAAAATCCAAGGCGCTCATGCGAAGGAGGAAAAGCCATGACAACCTATAAAATGCAGCAGGAGATCATCCGGCTGAAAAAAGAAAAGAATATCTGCATACTGGTGCATGCCTATCAGTCTCACGATATCTGGGAGGTCGCCGATTATATCGGAGATTCCTTCGGTCTGACGCAGCAGGCAGCAAAATCCGATGCGGAGACCGTCATTATGTGCGGCGTGCGGTTTATGGCGGAAACGGTCAAGATGCTTTCGCCGCAGAAGCGCGTCCTGCTCTCGAACGCGCAGGCAGGCTGCCCCATGGCAGAGCAGATGGATCGGGAAATGATCTTGCAGCTCAGGGAGAAAATGCCTGATTACAAGGTCGTTGCATATATCAATACGACCTCGGAGCTGAAAACGGTCTGCGATGTCTGCGTGACATCCTCGTCCGCAGTCAAGATCATCAAGGCGATGCCCGAGAAAAAGATTCTGTTCATTCCGGACTGCAACCTCGGCGACTGGGTCAAAAAGCAGGTGCCGGAGAAGGAGATCGAGCTCGTGCACGGCGGATGTCCGACGCATGTGCGGATTACGGCGGAGGAGGTCTGGGCGGCAAAGGAGGCGCATCCGGATGCGCTGCTGCTGGTACATCCCGAATGCCGTCCGGCGGTCACAGCGCTTGCCGATTACGCAGGCAGCACGACCGGCATCATGTCCTATGCCGAGCAGAGCGACGCAAAGGAGTTCATCATCGGGACCGAGAACAGCATCGTGCAGCATTTGCAGATGAAATGTCCGGATAAGCGGTTCTATCCGCTCTCGAAGGACTGTGTCTGCCACAATATGAAGCTGACGACGCTCGGCGATGTCTATGACTGCGTCTGCGGCAGAGGCGGCGACGAGATCGAAATGGACGCAAAGCTGATCTCGGAGGCGCGCCGTTGTATTGACGCGATGCTTGCCTACGGCGGCTGAGTACAGACAGTATATGGGAAATCCTGCCGGTGCAGAGAGACCGGCAGGATTTTTTATGTGTTTACTTGTATTTCCGCAAATCGCAATATTTGATAAGTGTACACATTTGAACAGTACAAGCAGATGATTGGTGCGGACAACTTGTGAAAAACACAACAATCGAATAGGATAATACGTGAACTTTTATGAGATGCGCTGAACTCATCTGCATTTTATCTATATTATCTGAAAATTATACATTGAAGTAGCAGTCTGTATTTGTTATAATGAGAATGACACCGTATGTACATGTTCCGGTCTGACGGCATCCGGAGCGCAAAAAACGGGCAGGCTTGACTTGTCCAGTCAAAGGGGATTTGATATGATGAAACTGAAAAAAATGCTTGCAGCGGCACTCAGCGGCGTAATGCTGATGTCAGCTGCGGCAGCCGCCGTGCCACAGGGCGCGTGGGCTGCGGGTGATTGTGTGGTCGATACCGGTACAACGTATCAGACGATCCGCGGCTTCGGCGGTATCAACCTGCCGGAGTGGATTTCCGAGGGCGACATGACCGATGCGCAGGTGCAAAAGGCATTCGGTAACGGTGAGGACGAACTCGGCTTCACGATTCTGCGAATCTATGTCAGCGACGACAGCAATGCGTGGTCGCGTGCGATTCCGACTGCCAAGCGTGCACAGGCACTCGGCGCAACAGTTTTCGCATCACCGTGGAATCCGCCTGCCGCAATCCGCAATACCGTCAACGGCGGTCTGAACGGCGGCAAGTATCAGCTCAAGAAGGACAAGTGGGCAGAATACGCACAGCACCTGAACAGCTATATCAAGTATGTTGAGGGTCAGGGCATCAACCTGTATTCCGTTTCCGTGCAGAACGAGCCGGACTACGCTGCTGAATGGACCTACTGGTCTGCCAATGATGTTGCGAGCTTCATCGCGCAGTACGGCAAGGCAGTCAAGGAGGGCACCAAGGCAAAGCTGATGTCCGCAGAGAGCTTCCAGTATCAGAAGCCGATTTACAATGCGATTCTCGGCAATCAGCAGGCAATGGCAAACTGCGACCTCTTCGGTACGCATTTCTACGGCACGCAGCGCAGCCAGATGGATTTCCCGCAGCTCGAAAACTGCGGCAAGGAAATCTGGATGACCGAGGTTTATGTCCCGAACTCCGACAGCAATTCCGCAGACCGCTTCCCGGAGGCAGTGCAGGTCGCGGAGAATATGCATAACGGTCTGGTCGTCGGCAACCTGAATGCATATGTCTGGTGGTATATCCGCCGCCAGTACGGTCCGCTGAAGGAAAACGGTCAGATTTCCAAGCGCGGCTACATGATGGCGCAGTATTCCAAGTGGGTGCGCCCGGGCGCAGTCCGAATCGGCGCAACCGAGCAGCCGAACAACAATATCCTCTGCTCTGCATATCAGAACGAGGACGGCAGCATCGCAGTTGTCGCAATCAACAAGGGCAGCAGTGCGGTGACGCAGAACTTCTCGCTCTCCGGCGTGGATATTTCCGATATCAGCGCATACCGCACCTCTGCAAATGAGAATATCAAGGAGATCAGCCAGTCTGCAAGCGGCAGCAGCTTCTCCTCGCAGCTCCCGGGCAATTCCGTCACGACCTTTGTCATCGGCGGAACCGGCAGCGGCAAGGCACCCGATGAGCCGGATGAAGACGGCAACCTCGCACATTACACCTTCGAGCAGAGCTCCGAGGGCTTTACCGGCAGAGGCGGCGCATCTGTCTCTCAGGTGAAATCCGATGCATATCAGGGCAGCGGCGCACTCTCCTGCACCGACAGAACTGCAACCTGGAACGGCGCATCCCATTCGCTGAACGCAAAGATGTGCAAGCCGGGCGAAGAGTACAGCTTCAGCGCAGCCGTCAAGTATACCGGCGGCAGTGCAACGGAGGACTTCCACTTCTCGCTGGAGTACAAGGATGCTTCCGGCGAAACGCAGTATGACAAGATCGCAACCGAAACCGTCTCCAAGGGCGACTGGGTACAGCTTGCAAATTCCAGCTACAAGATTCCCAGCGGTGCGACCAATATGCAGATTTATATTGAGACCGATTCCGGCACCGGCGATTTCCTCGTCGATGAAGTGATTATCGCACCGAAGGGCAAGGAGATCGACGGACCGAAGGCAGTCGTTGTCAAGCTCGGCGACCTCGACGGCGACGGCGTCATCAATTCCGCAGACCTCTCGATCGCAAAGGCAGGCGCAAGCAAGAGCTTTGCAAGCGATAAGATCAAGCAGGCAGCCGATATCAACGGCGACGGCAATGTCGATAAGACCGACCTTGCATGGTATGTCGAATACATCCTCGGCAAGACTGACAAGTTCCTCGAGCGCGCCGCGCAGTCGGAAGTTACGCCGTCAGAGCCTGAAACGACCGAAATGCGTACCATTACCGAATATACCAATGCGGTCAAGAATACGCTTGCGATGTTTGAAACAGACGATTCCAAGACCAAAAAGGGCGGTGTGACCTATCCGCAGATTGTCAAGGAACAGTATTTCTCCAAGAAGGCAAACAAGAATAAGCCCTATAATATCATGCTTCCGGCAAACTATGATTCCAGCAAAAAGTATCCTGTGCTGTATCTGCTGCACGGCTACTATGAGAATGAGGATCGTATGATTCTGGAGGGCAATTCGCCCCCGATTCCGACCCCGCAGATCATCACCAACGCAATCGCAGAGGGTGCTGCAAAGGAAATGATCGTTGTTGTTCCGTTTGTCTTTACCAGCGCAACGATGAACGGTCCGAGCGGTATGGATAACCAGAGCAATGCAGCATACGATGCATTTGTGGATGATATCGTTGACAGCCTGATGCCGCATATCGAAGGCAAATACAGCGTTGCAACCGGCAGAGCGAATACCGCAGTGACCGGCTTCTCCATGGGCGGCAGAGAGTCTCTGCTCATCGGTATGAAGCACGCTGACAAGTTCGGATATATCGGCGCGATCTGCCCTGCACCGGGCGTTGGCGGCGACTGGACCTTCGGCGGCGAGGACAAAGCACCGTCTCTGATTCTGCTGACGGCAGGCGACAATGACCAGACAGTTGGAAGCACGCCGAGCGGCTACCACAATTCGATGACCCAGAAGAATACCCCGCATATCTGGCATTATGTGTCGGGCGGTTATCACGGCGACAACTGCATCCGTGCACATGTTTATAATTTCGTCCGTATGATCTTCAAAGCATAATACGGAAGCACATGCGGGCATCTGTCCGGTCAGCCCGATACAAAGCGAAAGCCGCGAATCCTCCGTGATTCGCGGCTTCGTCTGTTGACAGAGATTCCGGAGCGTATCAGCATATAGCAGAAAAAAGAGGAGACATTGCGGTCTCCTCTATCGGTTCAGCGTATAATCATCAGCAGAAAGACTGTGATGCGCGTAATGACAAACTGCATACCGAGTACGAGTATGACATTCAGCAGACTGGTACCGCCTGCGGCACTGAGCAGCGTTCTGGATTCCGCGGCAGAGGAAGCCTGCTGCCGGATATCCTTGATGCGGCGCTGCGCAAAGCGGTAATACATATAGTTTGCGCGCAGACACCAGAGCACCGAGATCAGCGCATAGATGATAAACGAGGCAGCGTAGACAATGCGGAAGGCAGACGTATCGACATTCGCCCAGGGGATGCTGATATCCATTTGCTTATAGAGCACGAGGATTGTCGTCGGGAGCTCGAGCAACGTATTGAGCAGGAGCGCCGCCATTGCGCAGCCCCACATTTTGCGGTTTGCGAAGAAGAACTGCGGGCAGAGCAGACTGATGAGATTGAAGGAATGCTTTTTGCCTGTGCGGTTCATCAGGCGGAACAGCGGCAGGTAGTAGAAGACATTGGTGCGGATGAAGGCAGAGGCTTCCGAGACCGTGATGCCGTCGAGCTGCTCATCGGGATCGAGCCCGAGACAGGGGTCGCGGTCAGGCAGACGGAGTCCGTCATAGAGCTCCGGATTGAGAATCGGCGCCTCGCCGGATTCGCGTGCAGCAGCCTGCTCGGCTTCCTCGGCGCGGCGTTCATCTGCACGGCGTTTCTTTTCCTCTGCCTGATATTGTTTGATCCAGCTTGCGCCGTCAGCGTGCAGCTGTGTGTTGATGCATTTGCCGTTTTGCTTCCAGCACGCTCTGTGATAGGGCGTACCGCAGTCCGGACAGGTCACGATGTCATCCTGCTCCGTGAAGACTTCGCCGCAAACGATGCAAGGCTGTCCGATATATTCCTGCATAAACTCCCGCCTTTCGTTTTCCGATTGCTTGCCTCTATTTTACCACATATCAGGCGGATTTACAAGACCGGCGGCATGTTTTTCATGCATTCTTCACGATTTGGGGCATTCCGGCAGCCTGATTTTGCATTCAGCCGCCTGAATGAAAGATTTTTTTGAAAAACACTTGCTTTTTTCGGGAAAGTATGGTATACTAGAAGCAATCGTTTGCCGACGGCATAACTGTCGGCTGTGAAAATGAACAGGGAAGAAAGGAAAGTCTGAACTCATGAGCATTATTGAAATTGCCGGCGGCATTGTCCTGCTGCTTTCGACTGTACTGATTATTATTCTCTGCCTGATGCAGGATCAGAAGCAGGATCAGAACATGACCTCCGCGATTACGGGCGGCAGCTATGATTCCGCATACAGCAAGAACGAGGGCAATACGAAGGAAGCGATTCTGAAGAAGTGGACCAAGTGGCTTGCAATTATTTTCTTCATTGTGACGCTGGTCATCACGATTCTTCCGGTATATCTCAGCTCCACACCGGAGGGCTGATCCGGCAGGGAAGTCCCGCAGGCGGGAATAGAACGAATCAAACAGCGCATAACGCCATAGTATTTCTGAGAGAGATTCAGAGGTACTATGGCGTTTTTGTCGGCAGTGCCGACAGCCGATGCTCTAAAGCATTGCACACTTGACAATCGTCGCAACATCTGGTATACTATATAACAAATACACCGACAGGGAGGCTTCACATGAAGGACGTCACACTGGTCCCGCTCGCTCCCTCTGACCGCGAGCAGTTCATCAAAGACAATCAGGATACATTCCGCTTCGGCGCGCTGGAAGAATTCGGACTGCGCGACGATCATATTGATGAGGACGGGGAGATCATTTCCGGCAGCATCATCGGGCAGTCGATCGACGAGGGCGCAGCATACCGCATCCTACAGCACGGCAAGCCGGTCGGCGGCGTCGTCATCCGCACGCAATTCGACCGCGGCGAGCTGGAGCTGCTGTTCACGGACCCCTCAGTACACAGCAGCGGCATCGGTTATGCAGCATGGTGTGCGATTGAGGAAATGTACCCGCAGGTCGCCGTCTGGGAGACCTCCACGCCGTATTTTGAGAAGCGCAATATTCATTTTTATGTCAACCGCTGCGGCTTCCGCATTGTCGAATTTTTCAACGAGCATCACTGCGACCCGCAGGAGCAGGAAGATGCGCAGTTTGATATGTTCCGTTTTGAGAAGCAGCTTCCTGCGTCGCCGGAGGCGGTCAGGGAGCAGATTCGCCGCGTGACGTATTTTGAGGATATCATGCAGCAGGCAGCGCAGATGCTGGAAACGGAAAAGGGCGCAGATGCGCCTTCTCCGGCACTGACAGAGCTTCGCCGCCAGCTCACGGAATATTACGGCAGCGATGCGTGGGACCGTGATTATGCCGCGGACGAAACCGGTCTTCTGCCGGAAAATCTGCATCGCGGCGTCTTATCCGAGGACGGTCTCTGGAATCTGCTGGAAGCGCTCGATGAGACATTCCCGCAGCGTGATACAGCCAAATCATAACGAAAAGCAGGGGCAGTTAAGTGCCCCTGCTGTTTTTTTGCTCTGACGGCTGTATGCTGCTGTCACTGATTTGCGTAATCAGTGGTACTTAATATCTGCTGTGCATTTTCCCGATAAACACACAGCATGTCAGGCGTATGCAATAAGATGCGCGCCCCGTTGATATCTGCTTGTGATTCTTCGCGTAAAAAACAAATCGGAAATTTATATAACAGATTCTTCAGATCGGATATTCGATGCGCATTTTCGATATAGTAATACGTCAGCTCATAAATCCCTGTTGCAAAGGCGCATGCATCAAAAGCGTCAAACGCCTTTTCAACAAAACCGGCAATGCAGTTGATAAATGCCGGAAAACTCTCCTCTGTCAGTACAAGACCGAAAATACTGCATCTGACCTCGAAAAAATCATTGCCTTCGCAGTCGAATGTTTCAAAGACAGCCTGATTCTCTAAGTGCACCTTTTCAAAATACAATTCCTTCAAAACATCAGAACTGTTTGTGCTGTCAGGATGGATTTGCTTATCGCAAAAAAACGTAATTTCAAAGGATTCCATGATTCCGCCTTCTTTATTTCCATCGGTTTGACAATGATTGATCTGCATTGGATACTCTCATTTCAGAAAAGTGTTACAATTTGATTACAATTCCGGAACTGTTGTACGCAAACGTACAACTTTTCGGTTGTCAGCAGCTATATACAGAGGGCGCTGCCCGCTGCACTTAGCAGCTTAACAATTCTATAAAACCGAATCATACACTCCGGCAATCAGTACGTTTCCGGCAGCCTTTAGAAATTGGATGCGGGCACTGCCCGCTTAATCGCTGTCTGCATCATTCTGCGGCAGACTGATGCCCGGGATCGGCACTTCATCCGGATAGCGAACCAGTGCCGAGACCGTGATATTATCCTTGCCGCCGTTTGCGAGTGCGAGCACGACAAGCTCCTGTAAGCGTTTCGGAAGGGGCTTCGGCTTCGCCAGAACCTCCTCCATTTCAAAGGTCGTGACGTAATCGCTCAGACCGTCCGAGCAGAGAATGAGTACATCGCCGAGCCGCATGCCGTCCGGATAGACAATGACCTCCGGTTTCGGCTCCGCCTCAAGATTGCCGATCACGGGCATGACGATATGCCGGTGCGCATGGACGCGCTTCTCCTCAACGGAAATGCTGCCCTCCTCATAAAGCATCTGCACAAGCGTCTGATCGCGGCTGAGCTGCTCGAGCGTACCGCCTCTGTAGCGGTAGATGCGCGAGTCGCCGACATTGAAGCAGTGCAGCCCTTCATTTTCATCGACAGCGATGCCGCAGAGGGTCGTCTGCATATTGGCAGTGCTTTTCTGCATGACGCTCTGCTCCGCGATTGTGGTATGAATATCGAGAATGCGCCGTTTCAGATTGACACGCGAGGAATAATCGACCTGCGAGAGCAGCTCAAGGCATGTGCGCGAAGCAAGCTCACCTGCCTGCTCACCGGAAACACCGTCGCAGAGCCCGATGAGAAACGGCTCGGAAAGCCCGGTCTGCACGCCGCCCTCCGTCCGGACGCTTCCGCGGATGAGAAACGCATCCTCATTGTTTTCGCGTGTGCCTTTTTCGGTAATGCCGCAGCAAAAATACAATGCAATCACCTCAGATCTGTATAATGAACGGTACCGGCTTTGTCTGAAACGCAATCAGATATATCCGAAAAGCCATTGCAGCAGCAGATGCAGCGGATACCAGATATAGAAAAAGTACTTGGAAAAAACAGGATATTTTCCCTGCTTCCCGTTATAGAAAAACGTAATGATAATTCCCGCCGTCATCGGCGCAGCATACTGACGAAGAAATGCATGTGCATTCGGGAAATACATCGTCTGAGACATCATGGCGAGGAACATCAGAACTTCAAAGACAGCAAGACGCAGCAGCGGCTTTTCACGCAGCAGATCAAACGCAATCATCAGCACGATGCCGCTGACATACCATTCCGCTTTGATCAGCAGACTGAATCCCATGAGCCCTGCGATTGCAAGGAGCCGCAGCGGCAGCTTCCATTGACTGTGCAGGACAATCAGAGACAGCAGTCCGAGAAACAGCGTCATCAGAACGCTCCATTGCAAAAACAATGCTTTGACCGCGCTGCCTTCCGCAAGCAGAGAATGCGGAATCTGCGTGATGAGCGCGCAGATCAGCAGCCGCAGCGCATATTTTTTCTTTGATTTTGTATAATGATACCCTTCCGCGATGAAGAAGAAAAAGACCGGCGGTGCAAAGAATTGCACGGAAACGCCGAGCCGTATAAGCGGCTTGAACGGAATCAGCCGGTAAATCTGAAAAATCCAGTGACCGACGGTCATCAGAATCAAGGCGAGAAATTTGAGGGCATCGCGGCTGAGAATCTGCGTACAGAATTCTTTGTTCCGCAGCTTTTCATCAAAGGCTTTCAGGGGGCTGTGTTTTTTTGCTGTATCGGTTTCTGCATTCATGTAAAATCACCTTCGTTTCCGGCATCAGAATGTCAAATGAAAATTTCTGAGGAACTGAATGATCGCAAAAATATGTACAGCCGTCCAGATTGCCGTGAATCCGAGCAGCAGCCGGTTGACGAGTTTCCCCTTTTTGTCATTGTTTCGCTTGTTCTCTTTGGCGCAGAGAATAAAGCAGATCGCGGACACAATCCAGCTGAGCGGAAACAGAATGATGATCGGCGATTCGATGCCGAAGGGCAGATAATACGAGATCAATACAGCGTTCTGCAAATCCTCACGCTCAAACAGCATGGCGAAAATCGGTATGATGAGATACGGCAGCAGAAATGCCAGTCTGCCGGCTTTTTTCAGATTGTTCATTGATCTGCCTCCTGTAATTCCTTAACCGTTCCAGAGCTTTCCGAGCTGACCGGAATACTGTGCGCGGAAATCGGCAAAGGTACCGGCATCGAGATGATCCCGAATCTGCTGCATCAGGTTATTATAGAACCAGAGATTATGCTGTACGGCGAGTCTGCCTGCGAGCTGCTCGCCCGCCTTGAAAAGATGCCGGATATAAGCGCGGGAGAAATTGCGGCAGGTCGGGCACTGGCAGCCTTCCTCAATCGGTTTCGGATCGGTTGCAAAGCATTGATTCGTCAGGTGCATGATGCCGTGCATGGTGAATACGGTTGCGTGGCGCGCGTTGCGGCTCGGCATGACACAGTCGAAAAGATCAATGCCGCGCGCGACAGCCTCGACAATATTCTGCGGTGTGCCGACGCCCATGAGATAGCGGATTTTATCCTTCGGCATATGCGGCTCGACATGCTCGATCATATCGTACATGACCTCGGTCGGCTCTCCGACGGCAAGTCCGCCGATTGCATAGCCGTCCATATCGAGCTGTGCAATCTCCTGCATATGGCGCTCGCGCAGATCGGCATAGGTGCAGCCCTGATTGATGCCGAACAGCATCTGGTGCGGATTGATTGTATCCGGCAGGCTGTTGAGGCGTGCCATTTCCTCCTTGCAGCGTTTCAGCCAGCGCGTTGTACGGTCGCAGCTCTGTGCGGCGTAGCGATAGGGCGCCGGATTCTCGACGCATTCATCGAATGCCATTGCGATAGTCGAGCCGAGATTCGACTGAATCCGCATGCTCTCCTCCGGTCCCATGAAAATGCGTCTGCCGTCTACATGGGACTGGAAGGTCACGCCCTCCTCCTTGATTTTGCGGAGCTTGGCAAGGCTGAATACCTGAAATCCGCCGGAATCGGTCAGGGTCGGACCCTTCCAGCCGGTAAAGCCCTGCAAGCCGCCCATGGTCCGGACGATGCCGTCGCCCGGGCGGATATGCAGATGATAGGTATTGCAGAGCATCACCTGACAGTTGACTGTTTCGAGATCGCGTGCGGACAGTGCGCCTTTGATTGCGCCTGCCGTTGCGACATTCATAAAGCAGGGTGTCTGAAAATCTCCGTGGACTGTATGAAACACGCCGCGGCGTGCTTTTTCTTCTGTTTTCAGCAGCTGATACATATTGCTTCTCCTTTGTATAATACTCCTTTTATATCATATCATAAAAATGCAAAAAATGCAAGCGAATCCGTGCCGCAGTCTCGTGACAAATGTCACACTTCCGGTTACATTTTTCATCTTGTGCCGATCCCCTCTCCTATGCTATGATAACAGCAGATCAGGCGAACGGAGGGATACAAATGAAACTGCTGACATTATCAGATCATCAGATCGCAATGACGTTTATCGCGCTTGCACTGCTGCTTGCATTTGCACATGTTTTCGGGACGCTGCTGGAAAAGATCAGGGGACCGCGCGTCGTCGGCGAGATTCTCGGCGGCATGCTTCTTGGCGGGAGCTGCCTGTTTCTCCTGCTGCCGGAGCAGATGAAGCAGATTTTCTTTGCCTATCCGGAGGAGGGGCAGGTGCTGAATATCTTTTATCAGCTCGGACTTGTCTTTCTGATGTTCCTCTCCGGCTATAACACCGAAATCCGGATCGGAAAGCAGAATATCCGGACGATCTCGCTCGTGTTCATCGGTGCGACGGTTCTGCCGATGCTTGCTGCGGTTCCGTTTCTTCCGCTGTTCCGGCAGCATTTTACCGGCACGGCAGAAAACCCGCTTGCCTTTGCGCTTGTATTCTGCATCGGCGTTGCGATTACATCCATTCCCGTTATCTCGAAAATCTTTTTTGATATGGGTATCATGCATACAAAGTTTTCCGATACGGTGCTGACCGTTGCAGCCTTTCAGGATCTGTGCCTCTGGGTGCTGCTGAATATCGCAACGAAAATTGCCGTCTGCGGTGAAATCTGTCTCAGGCAGATGCTGCTGATCGTCTGCTCGACGCTGGGCATCTTTGCGCTGATTGCGTTCCTCTCACAGAAAATCGGCAGTGCCGGCAGATTCCGCGATGCAAAGCTGTTCTATCCGGTCTGCCTGATTCTGCTGCCGCTGTTCTGCGGACTGCTTTCACTCGCCGGCATCAATCTGATGTATTCGGCATTTCTCGCAGGCTTCATGATGAAGGCGGTGTTCGGCGGGAGCGGTCAGGCTGCGAAAGCCGCCGGAACACTCAAGGAGTTTGTCTTTGCATTTTTTGTGCCCGTCTATTTTGCGCTCGTCGGCATTCAGCTCAATGTAATTCATGATTTTTCGGTCGGACGTTTTTTGCTGTTCTTTGTCATCGCATTCGGACTGGAATTTATCGGTACATGGGTGATGCTGCTGTTCTCAAAGCTCTCCGGCGATATGAAGATGAATTTTGCTGTCACAATGAATGCAAGAGGCGGTCCGGGCATCGTGCTGGCGACCGTCAGCTACGGCGCAAATATTATTTCGCTCGAATTCTTCACGGTGCTGATTCTTACGACGATGCTGTCCTCGATGATTGCCGGATATTATCTCCGGTATCAGCAGAAGAAAAATCCTGCCGTTTTTGATCAGTTGTAAAATAGATGCCCCGAAGTGACTTTGCTTCGGGGCATCTGCTGTATGATATGAAAATCAGGTGCGTGTATAGCTGCCGGTCAGTGTGCCGTATGCCAGTACATTACCGGAGCCGTTTTCGGTTTGATCGAGCGCTGCGGTCATCTGCTCAAAGCCGCTGTTTTCATTGTCAAACCGGCTCTGTGCCTCTTTTGCCGGTTTTTTCAGCGCAAAGACACGAATCTCATAATCATGTGTGCCGGACGGCGGATACGGTCCGATGTATTCCGTATCGGGAATACTGCCCGCGGCAAGCGACGTCTCTTTGATATTGAGCGATTTCCAGTGGAGCCAGTAATTTACAGTCGTATCGACCATATAGACTGCATAGCAGGATGCGCCTTCAACAGGCTGCCAAGCAAGCTGCGGCGAACGGTTCGCGCCCTGCTTCGTATTGCTGATTTCCGCATCCCAGACGCCGTCATGCAGATTCTCGGAGGTCAGCATAATTGAGGGAAGGCTTGCGGGATGAAATGCTGCTGTTTCTTCGGATGCAGCGGAAGTCTTTGCCGGTTCTGCGGCGGATTCCTGCACGGCATCCGAAGATGCGCCGCAGGCTGTCATACTGAGCAGGGTGAGCAGCGCTGCCGCTGCCGGAAACAGTCGATTGATGTGTTTCATAGTGCAGGTCCTTTCTGAAATAAATGGGATATTACGGGCGGGCAGTGCGGTTCTCCGCCGCCGCCCAGTTAGGCGCAGCCCTTGCAGATATCACATTCAAGCACTTGTCTGCGTACAAAAGACGAGCAGTGTTCTTGGGTGTAATATTGTCTGATTTCGTTGTTAATATGGATGCGGGCGCTGCCCGCAAAAATGTCATCGTATCTCCGGCTGTTATAACCGGAAATACGATGACAAAATCAATCTGTTCTTATCTGTGCGTCAGCTCAATGTAATTGATGCCGCTGCTCGATTTGCGGTAATACCGCAGCAGAAATCTGGCGACATCCTGCTCAGAGGGATCGCCGTTCTTCAGTGCATTGCCGACCGTTGCGCCGACAACTGCGCCGATTGCCGCTCCGACCGGTCCTGCAATCAGCAGTCCCGGCAGCGCGCCGACCACTCCGCCGCCAAGCACATCACCGGATTTTCTCTCGTAATACTGTTTTGCGTGTGCCTCCAGACGAATCACGGGCTCATCGCGCATGACGGCTGCCTGAAGCTCTGCATAAGTTGTAACCGTTACCATTTTGACTCCTCCTTCTCAGATGACTCTGAATACATGTCGATTTACGGTTTCCTGTCAGCGAAGTCTGCCTTCGCCTGTCTCCATTATACAGCAACCGGCACGGTTTGTCAAGTATTCCTGTGCCGCAGCAGGATTTCCCGCTCTGTACGGTGCTTTCGGCGGATTCATAACGGGGGCTTTGCCCCCACACCCCCACCCAAGGGATACTATCCCTTGGGAATCCCATTTCAAAATCTGTCAGCACCTTCATGGGGCTGGCAGATTTTGCAGCGAGAGGTCCGGAGGGATGATATCCCTCCGGCAGGGTTTGGGACGGAGTCCCATTATAAATCCATCGGAGATACCGTATAAAGGGGGAGCCTGCTGCGGCACGGGGGTCAGTCAAAATAGAAAAGGTCCTCGAACTTCTGATCGAGCGCAATGCACAGGATCAGTGCGAGCTTGGCGGTCGGCTGGAACTGTCCGGTTTCCAGTGAGCTGATCGTATTGCGCGAGACACCGACCATTTGCGCAAGCTGTGCCTGCGAGAGATTCTGCGCTGTACGCACTTCCTTCAAACGGTTTTTCAGTACAAGCGAATCATCCATTTCATGCACCCGCTTTCCAGAAGTTGACCGTTCTGATAATCGCAAGCACGACCATAACCGTCATAACTGCGCCGTATATGAGCCATACCCAGCTTTGCTTCTGACAGCCGCGCTTCCGCAGCAGAATGAATTTGGATAAGCCGTGTGATGCCCAGTAGGTAAAGATCATGACCCAGATTTCCGGCACCTCTCTGTCATAGTACATGTTCGCAAACAGACCGATGAGTGAGCCGCACAGAATCACCGCAGCACCGGCAATGCCGTTTGCCTTTGCGTTTGCCTCCAGCATCACGATGTCCGCACCCTTGTTTTCTTTTCTCGCCTTTGCAAGAATATCCTCTTTTGTCATAATGAACCTCCTTCTGCCAAGTTTACTTGGCGTTGTCATTGTCTGTATTATAGCACTGCCAAGTGTACTTGTCAAGATGTTTGCCAAGTTTTCTTGTCAAATTGTATCAATGCACAAAGAAGGTGGGTTATATTCTGCTCAGCATTGTTTGTATTGACGGAGACTGCGGCGCGGGTTCATCGTCTTCTGTCATCAGATAGGCGCGGCAGGGGGCGCCGTCGCAGCCGCCGAGATTCAAAGGCGCTGCACTCAGAACATATCTGCCCTCCGCGACACCGCGCAGAACAACGCCTTCCAGCAGCACGATTTCTGCGCCGAGCAGAATCAGATGCACCTCCTGCGGGGCATCCTCCGGTCCGACGGTCTGGCTTTCATTGCCGAACAGCAGGATGCCCGCTGCCGCAAATTCCTTCGCTGCTGCCGCCGTCAGAACAGCTTTTCCTGCAATCAGGATGCGCGCCGATGCGCCGGCTGCCTTCGCCTTTTGCAGAATGCAGGCTGCATCCGCTGCCGTGAGATCGCCCTGATGATGTGCGACATAACAGGCGCCGGCAAACGGTTCCAGTCCCATTTGATCGACCGTTTTGCCGTCTGCGATAAAATGAAACGGTGCATCGACATGTGTGCCGTTGTGTGCACACATCGAAAACTGCGTCAGGTTGCAGAGATCGCCGCGCGCAATCCGCAGCGGATGTGACTGCGCCGGATGCGGATCGCCCGGATAGACGCTGCATGAAAAGATTTCCTGTGAAATATCAATCAGCACGGTTGATTTCTCCCCTTTCGGATGATCGTTATGCTCATTATACTGCATCGCCTCTGCAAAATCAAGTCTTGCGGAATGAATATAATTCTCTGCGCAGCAGCCGGATTATTATGCCGCTGAACCAAAAAATGCAAAAGAAACTTGCGCGCCGTATGCGGAATGTGGTATGATGAAGCTGACATACCGCATGACCTGTGCTCCCCCGAATATGCACGGGACAGATCGGATTCCGGCGCTGTGTGCCGCGGATCAGAACAGATACAGGAGGTAAACATGAAACGAAAAACAATGTGCAGGGCGCTGGCTGCTGCGGCAGTCACGCTGCTTGCACTGCATCCGGTGACGGAAGGCATGCTGACTGCTGCGGCTTTGCAGACGGCACACGCTGCTGCACAATCCGGCGATGCTGATACAGGAAACTGGACAGAGGACGGCAGACAATACAAAGTCTCCACGAAAACCGATCCGCTGAATATGCGCGCTGAGCCGAGCCAGTCTGCCATGATTATCACGACGATTCCGAGAGGGACAACCGTCAGGGTATTCCGCATCTGCAACGGCTGGGGTGAGGTGCAGTTCGGCTCTGTCGTCGGCTACTGCGCGATGGAATGGCTGACGCTTGTGACGGACACTGCCACGGAGCCGGTACAGAATCCGGAGACCCCTTCGGATCAGAACAGAGTCAATCATCCGGAGGAAAATGAACAGACAATCTTCCGCTATCTGACGGAAACACTCGGCTTTTCCGCTGCTGCTGCCTGCGGCGTGATCGGCAATATTCATGTCGAAACAGGCGGTACCTTCGATCCGGAGGCGCATAATCCCGAGGATACCGGCGGAACACAGGGCTACGGCATCTGTCAGTGGAACAGCGGCGCGGATGCCGGATACCGCATGGAGGAGCTCCAGAATTATTCGCCTGCATGGAAGACGCTCGATTGTCAGCTTGATTTTATCCGGAATGATCTGCTTCATAATAATTATCTGATTTCTCTGCATCTCTATGAGGATATGAAAGCGCTCGGCAATACCGAGGAGGATGCCGTTGCGGCATCTGATATCTGGGCGGCGCGCTATGAGGGCTGCGCAAAATGGACCTATGAGATGCGGCGCGAAAAGACAAGGCTCTATTACAGCCGGCATTGCGGCACTGCTGCACAGTGGAGCGATGTCAGCCGGACATGCATCATCGCAACACAGTCCGGCAGCCTGAATATGCGCTCTGAGCCCTCGCTGTTCGGTACGATTCTGATGACGATTCCGAAGGATACGGAGGTTTCCCTCACGCGCATTTCGGATGACGGAACATGGGGCAGGGTCGAATACAGAGGTGTTTCCGGCTACTGCGCCATGGAATATCTGAAAGAAAAATCTGCGGAACAGCCTGCTGCGGTGAATGTCATCCGCGGCGACCTGAACGGGAACGGCGAGGTCGGCGCCGATGATGCGCAGATCGCGCTCAATGCCTACGCTGATCGCATTGCCGGAATCAAAATGAATCTGACCGATGCGCAGATCAAAGCCGCTGACATCGACGGGGACGGTCAGGTCAGCGCGGAGGATGCACAGCTGATCCTCGCATACTATACTGCGAAAAATGTTTCGGCGATCAATGTCACATGGGAACAGCTGCTCGGGAAATGAACCGAACCGTATATTTTGTAAACAGCGCACTTTGCCGCAGGGGAACGTGCGCTGTTTTTTTGCTCGTTTTGACTTGAGAAAAAAGAAGGATTATGATATAATGGAACAAGAACACATCTGAGAGGAAAAGCGAAATGATCGAAACAAACAGATTGAACATATATGCCGCATCGCAGGAGATGATGGAATCCTTCATCGCAGCGCAGACTGTCGATGCCCTGAAAGCGGCTTACACAGAAATGCTGAACGGCTGTCTTGCACATCCCGATCAGTGGGACTGGTATGCGGTCTGGATGATCGAACGGAAAGACGGCACACATATCGGCGAGCTCTGCTTCAAGGGGCTTTCTGCGGACGGCATCGCAGAAATCGGCTACGGAATCTCCGAAGAATACCGGAACAGCGGATATGCAGCCGAAGCAGTCAAAGCCGTATTGGAATGGGCGTTTTCGCATCCGGAGGTCACCGCTGTCGAAGCAGAGACCGATTCCGATAATACGGCGTCAAAAAGAGTGCTTGAGAAATGCGGATTTGCGCTGAACGGAATCATCGGCGAGGAAGGTCCGAGATGGGCGGTTTGCAGATAAAGCAGATGCTCCGGAGACAGATCGCCTCAGAAGCAGAAACATAAATAGTAAGATACACATATACAGACGGTTCGCAATAAGACACATTCATACGCTGCTGTTCCGTTCTGCAATCTCTATGCAAAACAGCCCTGAAGCATATCCGCTGCTTCAGGGCTGTCATTTTGTATTATTTGATTCGTTCAATCAGGCTGCGGATTGCATCTGCAACCTCATCCGGCTTCTGCTCATAAATGAAGTGACTTCCGGGAATGTTGATCTCCTCACAGTTTCCGACCTTCCGGATGTACTCGCTGCGGTTCCGGCGGTATTCGGTCTCCTCTGCACCGTCCTCGTCTGCCATCCATTCCTCCGCCTCCGCTTCATCTGCCTGTCCCTTTTCAAATATCATATATTCCCTGACATCATCAAGCGTCTGCCAGTTTGTGGAAATATAGATTTTCGGGATGTCGTTGGACTGAATGGATGCCCATGCCGTCTTGCGGTTCGATGCATCATTTCTCCGTTCGGATATGGCGGACTTTGAAAGCTCAATATCTCTGACCGTAAAAAATGCCGTCGCATACTTTGTGTTTTCTCCGAATTTACGGGACATTATACCTGTCAGATATTCTGAAAGGTCTATATACATTCTTGCAAGACCGGATTTGCTGAACAGTCTGTATGCGGCACTGTCTCCCATGCCCGCACCGTCCGAAAGCAAAGACGCTTCATTGACCGAATCAAGGAAAATAACGCCGGATATCTCATCCGGATAGGTGCTTTCCCAGTATGTGCCGTAGATTCCGCTGAGGGAATGCGGCATCAGGATATACGGCGCTTCAACACCTGCGTTTTTCAGCGCTGTCCGTGTGCTTTCGACAATATACTCCGTGGTGACCTCCTTGTCAGTTTCCGTGCAAAGACCGTATCCGGGACGCGATACGACCACAAGGCTGATATCATCGTCAAGATGCGCGGAAAACTGTTTCATATCCACCGGAAACCATACATCTCCGCTGCCGGGCATCGCAATAATCTTATATTTGCCGTCGCCGAATATATTGACATTCATTTCATAATCTCCGGCGGATACGAGATTGCAGTAGCCGCCTTCCTCCAGCAGCGCCCTGTCTTTTTTCTGCGCGCTTTTCTGATAGATGAAGCATCCGCACACTGCAAGGAGCAGCAGAATCAGCAAAATCAGCAGCAGAATGCCGATGACTTTCAGTATTTTCTTCATAAAAACATCCTTTCGCTTATGATTCAGAATAGATGTATTATAGCACAGGTCAGCAGCAAATGTCAAGTTTTGCTGCTCTGAAAAAACAGATTATGCCTGCCGTATTTGCCTGCTCTGAGGCGGATAAGTCTCCTCTGAACTTGACAGCGCTGTCTAAAAATGGTATAATATTGCCGGCGGTCTGAATCCGCTGAATGATACGCCGGTCAAACCGGCAGAAAGGATATTCAAATCATGAACAAACACACGACAATCACCAAAAAAATCGCAGCATTCTCTCTCGCAGCCGTTTCCTGTGCATCGCTGATGCTTGCACCGATGAACGGTATCGCCGCACCGTTGCAGAACTTCTGCATCACAGCCAGCGCAAGCTCCGACAACTACAAAAAGGACACAGTCGTCCTTGACAACAATCGTTCTGTCACGCTGTCTGCCGGAAAACAGAGGCACTGGTTCTCCCAGAACGGAAAATATCAACTGACGCTGACTGCTTACGGCAATCTCGTCCTGAAGGAGACAAACAGCGGAAACACAATCTGGAGCACCGGTCTCGGCAATGACTACAGCTCCAACCGTTCATTTAAGCTCGTCATGCAGACTGACGGCAACCTCGTTCTCTACGATAAAAACTCCAAAGCAAAATGGGATTCCCGCACACTCATCAAAGGGGGCGGAAATTCCTATTCACTGCGTCTCTCCAATGACGGCGAGCTCTATGTCTATCACTATGAAAGCGGACACAGCCTCTGGAGCAGCAGAAGCGAGATCGAATGCACTGCAAAAAGCAATACTTTGCTCCGCCCGAGCCAGTGCCTTACCTCGAAAAACCGCCTTTACTGTGCAATGATGCAGCAGGACGGCAATTTTGTCATATACAGAAGAAACTACGGAACCGATTCTGTAGTCTGGCACACAAATACTTATAATCACAAGGGTGCATTCCTGGCATTGCAGCAGGACGGCAATCTGGTTGTTTATCAGAGCGGAAGAGCGCTCTATAACTCCGGAACGTGCTACTCTCCCCATGCAGCCTATAAGCTCTCGCTCGGCGATGACGGCATTCTGCGCCTTGTCCGGAAATCAGATATGCGCGAAATCTGGAATGCTTCAAAAGGCATCAACAAGATTGAGAAAATGCTGGACTGGGCGGTTAAGATCGCTGCGGATGATACACACGGCTACAGCCAGACCAACAGACTCGGTCCGAACTATGACTGCTCTTCCTTTGTCTCCTCTGCCGCAAAACAGGCAGGCTTCCGTGTCAGTGCAGATCTGAATACCCGCACCATGAAAGCGGCTTTTCAAGCTGCGGGTTTTGAATGGATTAAGTGGAGTGATATCGGCGGTCCTGCAAACCTCAAGCGCGGCGATATTCTTCTGAATGAGGATTCGCATACAGTATTATATCTCAGCAATAACAGATGCGTCGCCGCACGCGGCGTAAAAAACAGAACGAAGGCAGAGCAAATCAGTGAACACGACTATTATGACGGTAACTGGGGCGGCGTTCTCCGCTATAACGGCTGATTCCCTGCAATCCTGAAATATGACAAAGAACCCTGCTGTAGTGATACGGCGGGGTTCTTCGTTCGGGAGATTCTGTGCATCTGTGCAAAGCGGCTGCTTTCGGGACAAAATAAACAGGAGAATTCATCATTGCAAACGCATTTTGGATATGACGGTTTCAAACGGCGCGCTGCATTTCCAAAAGCGTAATCATAAAGAAAAATTAAGCAAAGATGTGCTGTTTCGTATTGACATGCGATTTGGTTTATGATATAATAAAGTTCGTGTGTACGGACTTCGCTGTCTGAGCGGAGTCCGCACTTTTTGTGTGAATACAAAAAATATGAAGGAGTTGCCATGGAAAAGATGCGAAACAGGCTGGTTGCCGGTGGACTATCTGTATTCTTGCTGATGAATGCACTTCCGCTGCAAACAGCGCAAACCGCATTCGCTGCTGAAATCGCGGCTGCAAATCGCGGCGATATCAACGGCGACGGAAAAACAGACAATGCCGATCTGGAGAAGCTGAAAGCACTGATCGGAACACGGCCGGACACGATACTCGCAGAGACGGAAGAACTGCTGCACTATGACATCACCGGCGACGGCTTTGTCGATGCAAGGGATACCTATGCGCTGACGCAGTATCTGTCCGGTGCTGCAAAGGAGCTGCCGGTCAAGCCCGGAAAAAAGACGGATGCATCCATTGGAATTGCACTTTCGGATGCTGCGTGTTATCCGGGCGATGAAGTCAGGCTGACGCTCTCATTTGTGGAATGGACAAAAGACGTCGCAGCTTATGAGATCACAGTCGGATTTGACACGGACCTGAAGCTGAAGGATGTCACGTTCTTATCCGATGACTGTCAGTATGTTACGGGTGCCCGTACTGTGAAGCTGACCGGTCTGCACAGCAGCGATGCCCTGCACCGCGGTGACTTTGCTGTTCTGACCTTTACGACAGATAAGACGCTTGACGGCAGATTTCCGGTCTCCGTGGAAGCCGCGAATGTATTTACTTCGGAATATAATATTTATCAGTCGGTCAAGCCGGAGGCAGCCGTGACGGTATATCCGCTCTGCGAGCCGGTTGCGCTGGAAGCATCCGGCATCGGCAGCAAGTCGGTCTCCCTGAAATGGGATATGCCGTTTGCCGATCAGCCTGTTGTCGGTTATCGCGTATATCGCGGTGAAACAATGATCAAAGAAACGGAAGGAACGGCATATACTGATACCGCACTGACGCCGGATACAGACTATACATATACCGTTTCCGCCGTCACAGAAAGCGGCGCGGAAACCGCGCAGTCCCTGCCGGTTCAGGTACATACGGCAGGTCCGAAGATTCTGGGGATGGATTTCCCTGCGGACACGGTCTCCGATGCGAACAGTGATCTGACTGTCCGGATGGAGCAGCCGGTTCCGCTCGCATCCATGCAGATTTCCTTTCAGGGTGCGGACGGTAAAACCGTAACGGAATCTGTTGATCTGGAAGGTGCTGATCTCAGCACGGTCAGCTGGCACTGGAATGTCAGCGCGCTGCCGGCTGCTGCTTATACGCTCAGTGTGAAGATGACAGACACCGACGGCGCTTCGGATACGTCAGAGATCAGCGTCAAGGTTGAGAATTCGCCGCTGAAACCCGTCACGCTGAAGGGTACGCCCGGCGGCAGAACAGCAGAGCTTTCCTGGTCGCTGGCAGCTGAGGCTGCCGTGACCGGCTATTCTGTGTACCGTATGAAGGATGACGGGAAAACATGGGAAAAGATTGCAGATATCCCGAAGCGCAATACGCTCTCCTATACGGACACAAAGCTGACAGCCGGCAAGTCATATACATACTCTGTCCGGAGCAAAGACAGCTTCGGGACGGAAAGCCCTGTCAGCAATACAGTTGCCGTGACGCCGGAAGCGGATCAAACCGCGCCGGAGATTACAATGTTCAAACCGGCAGGCAGCCAGTATGCCAGCGGTGAGATCACAGTCAGCATTCAGGCGGAGGACAGCAGCGGTGTGGCGTATGTGAGCTGCGAACTCTCGGCAGACAGCGGCAAAACCTGGAAAACGGTCGGCAAGAGCGAGGGCGGCTCCGGCAGCTGGAAGCTCAATACTGCCGATTATAAGGACGGTGTGTACCAGTTTCGCGCGATGGCAGCAGACAGTGACCTGAATCTTACCGACGGATCGAATATGATCGAGCTGGAGTTTGACAATACTGCACCGGAGCAGGTCAAAAATGTCCGTACCGTGCAGGTGAATGACAGTACGGCAACGCTTGCCTGGGATACGATTTCTGATAAGGACTTTGCGTACTTTACGGTAATCGTTTCCGACGGAAGCAGCAAGCAGGAATATCAGGTAAAGGATACGCTCGGGATCAATCTCAAGAATCTGACGCAGAAAACTGCTTATACAGTCACAGTTTATGCCGTGGATACGGCAGGCAATGCGGGCGCTGCATCGGAACCGTTCCGCTTTGTTTCCGAGAATGATGCAGAGCCGCCGGTGATTACTGCGATCAGCGCGACGCCGTCGGTTGCATCCGCGCATGCGCCGATGCAGGTGCAGGTCACCGCAACCGATCTTTCTGAGGTTGCTGCCGTTTATCTGGAATATTCGCAGGATCAGAAGGAATGGAAACGGCTGAGCGCCGAAAATACAAAGAAGGCATTTTTTACCATTTCAGATGCTTCTCTGAAAGAGGGCAAGCTGTATCTCCGTGCGTTTGGAAAGGATCAGAACGGCAATACCGGTGATCCGAAAACGGCTGAGGTGCATGAGATTGACGTGGATAATACGGCTCCGTCCGCGCCGAAAAATGCTGTTGCAGATGCCGGACTCCGTTCAAATGTCATCACATGGACAGCTTCTGCATCAGAGGAGGCTGTGACATACCGTGTGGAACGCGGAAAGAGCAAAAAGGATACTGCATTCAGGATACTTGCAGACCGTATCAGTGTATGCAAATTTGAGGATACGGATATTGCGCCCGGTCAGGTATATTGCTACCGGATTACAGCGATTGACATTGCAGGCAATCTCAGTACACCGGTCTATACCGAAGAGATGCAGCGCACGCAGGATACGGAAAAGCCCGTCATCCGGACATGCAGTGTTTCACAGCAGAATATTGTCTGTTCTGCACACCGTACAGTGCAGATGCTGGCGACGGACAACATCCGCGTTGCTTCTGTCAGCGCAGCTTACCGCTGCAAGGAAACGGATGAGTGGAAGACGCTGAAAACCGAGCAGGTTGAGGCGAATTCTGCACATACTGAGCTGATCGTGCGTGCGGTGCTGCCGGACGAGGTTCTCAGTGCAGGCGGCGTGAATATCATGGTGACAGCGGCTGACGATGCAGGCAACAAGGCAGAGAGGGAATTCTCCTTTCAGGTCGATGACAGCCTGGCAGAAATCCGGAATGCCGCTGCAAAGCTGGAAATGAATCAGGTGAACATCAGCTGGAGCTGTCCGGATGCATCGGGTGTCAGCGCATTTTATGTATACCGCAAGACCGGTACACAGGGCGTTGAATACTGTATCGGAAAAATTGACCCGAAGAAGAATGAGACAGACTACGTCTGCACGGATGACAAGCTGTATGACAGCGGTGATATGATCTACCGCATTGAGGGCGAAATGGAGAGCGGGAATACGGTTTCCGTTACGCTTGAACCGATTAAGGTTGATGCAAGACCGATGGCAGATTTGCAGTATACATCGGAACAAGTCGTCGGAGTCGAATACAGCTACGACGCAACCGGTTCCATAAACGCAGCAGATATCACCAAAGTGGCAATGGACTTCGGTGACGGCGGGCATGCGGAAAAGTCTTCCGTTGAAAGCGCAGTCTTTACGCATACCTTTGAGAAAACCGGCACCTTTACGGTTTCTCTGACTGTTACAAACAAATCCGGCGGCTTCGATACGAAGACGGTGACGGTTACAGTATCCGAACCTTCCGTTTCGGGCAATGTGCTGGTGAAGGTCTCCAGAATGGACGGCTCTGCTGCCTCGAATGTCACAGTCTATGCCGATCTCGGAACCGATCAGCAAACCCGCTACAAAACCGACGCAGGCGGCACAGTCCTGATTCCGTGCGCGGCGGGTACCCATGAATTCGGTGTGTTTGATACCGGCTACCTGCCCGTCCGGAAATACTGCGCCGTTGTACCGGATACCACATCCGAGCTGCAATTCACGGTGCAGCAGGAGCAGCTCGTCAAGGCTGATTTTTCGATCAACCGGATGTCTCTTTCAGAGATTCAGGCTGCCGGCATTGATGTCGAGGACCCGCAAAACTGCAATCTGGTCAAGATCAATGTTTCTCTGACCTATCATATTACGACAACGGTGACGGATCATATCGTTATCTATTACGATACGAACGGCAAAGAAATGCTCGGTACGCCGGCAGGCAAAGGCAACAGAAGGGGCGGCGACGGCATTGATTACAATTATACCGTGAAGGAAGTCTCACGGGATTTGGAAACGATTGTCCTGATGCGCATCCCTGCCGATGTTCAGTTCCTCAAGGAATTCTTCAAGGTCGATATGATCGTGGTGAACAATGCATCCGCAGACTTTTCGCTGACAAACAGTGTTGCGTCGCTGAATCTGCCGGAGGGACTTTCACTCATGGAGAATACACCGGCATCCCAGCAGCGGACGGTCAGTCTCGGCACAATCGAGGGCGGTTCGCAGCGTCAGGTCAGCTGGATTGTCCGCGGCGACCGCAGCGGTGAGTATAACATCAGCGCAGATTTCAAGGCGGAGCTCCAGCACTTCAAGGAGCATGTCTCCCTGCATTTTGATTCGGAGGAACCGATTTCGGTCAAAGGCAATGAAGCGGCATCCATTCAGATCAATTTTGATCCGGTCATCCGCAAGCAGTATCTGCTGGCAGAAATTGTCGTGGAAAACGATACTTCGATTGACATGAATCAGGTTGATGCATCGCTCGGGAAAAATCTGATTGATTCAGCGACTGCATACAACGCCAAGGCAAAGCTGTTTCAGACACGTTTCATTGATACGAACGGTGTTGCGCTGATTGTTGATTCGGCGGAATCGGTGCCGGTGCTGCATCCGGGACAGAAGCTCAGCTTTGTCTACAAGGTCGATAATGTCAGCGCGCCGAACATCAACGGTATCTATAAGAAGACCAGAGCAGACGTCAGTATTCAGGCGAACAGCAGCAATGTACGTGTCTGCGTCAAGCCTGTTCAGATCGAGGATGCGGACAATATCCTTTATGGTATCGCATTTGATCAGAAAGAGGACTTTCTGTTCCTGATCAGAAACAAGAACCGTGAACCGATTGCAAACGCGAAATTTGAGCTGTATCAGACTGTCAACAATATGAAGATGGTCGTCGCGGACGGCGTTTCTGATGAGCGGGGCAGAGTGATCGTGAAGCGCGGTCAGGCAGGACAGGAGTACAATATTCTTGTTGCGCCTGATACGGACAGCTACATATCCTATCATGACAGCGGTTTCCGTTTCCCCAAGTCACAGGAGAAATACATCGAAACTATTGTCGTGAGCGGAAACTATGACAAAAATGATTTTACCGTGATCCGTGCGTTTTACAATGATTCCGCAGATCATATCAATCTGCTGACACAGCAGAAATCCGTCAGCATGTTCAGCGAAGAACAATTCTCGATCATCGGTGCCTCTGCAAATCTGGGCGCAGGCTATGAACTCTGGCAGGAGGGCAGCAAGAAGCCGATCAAAGAAACAACCGGCTCTTCCGGTGCGTTTGCATTTATGGAGCTGAAACCTTCCATGTTCGTTCCGGGGCATCGTGTGTTCATCCGTGTCACAACGACGACAGGTGATTCGTTCAATACGCAGGTGGGGCTGAATTTGCTTGACATCAATCCGGATGATCCGCTGGCGAACAAAGTAATCGACCAGGCATGTGACGCAATTACGACCGGCTCACGGTCTCAGGATTGGTGCTTCAAAGTCCCGCTTGACTGGATGCCGGAAGCGCTGATAGATAATATAGATGATTTCGTCATGAATCTGACGGATTCCATGGTATTGAAGCCGGAGCTGACCGTGAGCCATGATTTCAGCACAAAGGATGACAAGGATAAGGACAAAACGCGGTACGGTTCTCTGGTCTGTAAAATGGACCCTGCCAAAAACACGCTTGAAATCGGCGTGCAGGGCGTCTGGGGCAAATCCTTCAAATGGGGCATCGGAACACCTCCGCCAAACGGCGGTCTGTTTACGGTGACAATCTCATGGACTGCGATTATAGATATGACGATCATGCGTGTGCAGTCCATAAAAATGTCAGGAAAACCGCAGCTTTATGCGGATGTGAAGCTGAATCCGTATCCGATTCCGCTGCAGCTGGGTGCAACTCTGGATCTCTATGGAACCGGCTCTTTTTCAACGGAGTTCGTTTACGCTCCGACGTTTACATATGACAGCAGCAATGAGGTCAAGGTAACGGTACCGAAGCCCACGGTCAGCTGGAGTGCATCCATCGGAGGAAGAGCAGAAGCCGGCTGGAAGGTTGGCGAAGCGCTGAAAGCCATTGTATTCGGAACAGCCGATTTCATTTTCAAGAAAAACGAAGAAGCAATCGGCAGCTATACGCATCCGATTGACGAAATTGATTTTGCCGGTAAGCTGGGTGTCCGTGTCAAGGCACTGGATTTCAAGGTCGGAGAACTGACGCTTGTGGAATCCAAGTTCCCGATGGTTCTCTGGCAGCAATCGGGCGCTTCCTCGCCCAGACCGCCGATGTATCTGACCGGAATGCAGACCGAAGACGGTCAGAACGCTGAAGATGCAATGAATGACATGACGGTGTATCAGTCGTACACCGCGGATATGATTCCGCAGGCAGGGGCATGGAACGCGCAGTTCGGCGACGGCATTACAGAGCTGCAAAGCGGTATTTCCGACGGCTCCGCGCCGGTGATTGTGACGGACGGTACAAATACGGTTATGGTCTGGATCGTGAAGGATGCGGCGCGCGGCGTTGAGAATGCTCCGTATGCAGTCTGGTCGCGCTATGACAGCAGTACACAGACATGGTCGGAACCGCAGCCTGTCGATGACAACGGCAATGCAGATTCTGCTTCGATGCTGATTGCAGGTGCAGACGGAATCCGTCTTGCGTATCTGGAATCCGGCAGGATCTATGCAGAGGATGAAACACCGGATCTGAATGAGCTGTTCGGCGGCTTTGTGTTCCGGACCGCAAGATTTGATGCGGAAGCAGGCGCATTTACCGATTTCCGGACCGCAGAAATCAACGCTGAGGGCGGTGCCGCATTTGCTCCGAAGCTCGTACAGGCTGCTGACGGTACAACGTATCTGATCTGGCAGTCCAATGCAAACGGCAATGTCTTCGGCAATGACAGCAGCAACCGAATCCAGTATGCGAAGGAAACGGCAGACGGCTGGGATACGCCGGTCGTTCTGGCAGAAAATCTCCCTATGATTACATCTCTGACCTGCGGACAGAATGCAGCAGGCGAACCGGTCTGCGCTTATACCTGTGCGGAGACTTCGACAGACGGTACATCGGAAGCAGGTTTGTATCTGACAACGCTCTCCGGCGAGACTGTCAAGCTCGCGGCAGGTCAGATTGATGCGCCGCAGTTTGCAAATATCCCGGGCAGAGATGCGTCCGGTCTGGTCTGGTATCAGGACGGCAGTCTGTATGCGTCGGCTGATCTTGCAGCGGCAGAGGTGATTTGCAGCAGCGAGGATTGCTTTATCTCGGGGCGTTTTGCGATTGCAGGTGACAAAATTCTGTTCCTTTCCAATGTTTCGGATGCATCCGCGCTGTTCAGCACGCAGTATGATGCGGAGAGCGGAAAGTTCACCGCTCCGGTTTGTCTGGAATCAGGCGAAAACATCTATTACGAATCCCTTTCGCTCGCGGATGTCGGCGGCGATGTGCTGTATGCAATGGCACGCACGACGGTCGAAAGCAGCGGGGATACAGACCGCTTTGCAACATCTCTGACAGGCGGTGTGCTGCGTGAGATTGAGGACATTCGTCTTGCAGAAGCAGCATATTCGATTTCCGGACTCGAAGCCGGACAGACATTCCCGATTGAAGCACAGATCTGCAATGACGGAACCGTACCGGTTTCGTCCGTTACCCTGCGGATTCTGGACCCGACAGGCAATGAAATCGCTTCTGATACACAGCGTACAGCGATCCGCTCCGGCGCTTCGGAGACTGTTCTCTTTGAGCCGGTTCTTCCGAAACTGCCGGACGCAGAGAAGTATACAATTTCTGTCTGCGCAGCAGAGAACGACAGAACGCCGGAGAACAACGCCGCAGAGCTCGATTTCACAAAAACAGATATAGCATTATCAACTGATCTGAGTTATATCGGCGACAAAACGCTGGTTACAATCTTTGCCGAGAACCGGAGTCTTGTTCCTGCCGCTGCGGTGATCCGGATTCGTCCGGAGCATGCCGAGGAGGATACACTGCTGCTGTATGCAGAGGAAATTGCACCGCAGAGCTCTGCCTACTGGCAGCTGGATGCAAAGGATATGCTCGGAGACATTTACCGCGATGTTGTTTTTATTACGGCAGAAACAGATACGGAAGATGCCGATTCGAAAAGCAATGAAACGCATGTGCTGATTTCTGACAGCGGCATGGATCCGTTCACAATCGGAGACATCAATCTGGACGGCAAGGTCGAACTGGAAGACGCCATGCTCGCGCTGAGCTGCTACACGCAAACGATCACGGAGCTTGCAGATACCGGCTTGACCTATTCGCAGCAAATCGCTGCTGATATTGATCAGAGCGGAAATGTGGATCTGATTGATGCAATGACAATTCTGGAATACTATGCCGGCTGTGTTGCGGAAGCTGCACCGGCGAGCTTCCGGGAATTCTTGGATCAGAAACAAAACGGAGGTGCGAATCATGAAGCTGCATAATTTCGATTCTGCACGGAAGCTGCGCCGCGCTGCTGCGGTATTGGCTGCGGCGGCGATGACGGCTGCGACAATACATGTCACTGCGGCTGATGCCGGTATACAGCCTGCACCAGCCGCAGCGGTCATAACGACAACAGTGCAGACGGCAATCAGGGCTGACGTTACAACAACTGCGCAAACGACTACTAAGGAAGCTGTTACAACAACCGCAATAACCACCACCAAAGCGGTTGCTGCGACAACCGCAGCAAGCACGACCAAAGCGGCTGCTGCGACAACCGCAGCAAGCACAACCAAAGCGGCTGCTGCGACAACCGCAGCAAGCACGACCAAAGCGGCTGCTGCGACAACCGCAGCAAGCACGACCAAAGCGGCTGTTACAACAACCGCAGCAAG
>JAEEGL010947327.1_pt1 | contig 37867 bp, 35 predicted proteins | sample 9134231 | NCBI WGS metagenome assembly JAEEGL01 (sample SAMN16246548, study PRJNA631951) | gut metagenome | biome: gut microbiome; feature: rumen; material: fiber-attached | host: Bos | place: Iran: Karaj | collected 2018-10
ACATCGTGTTCCACTGCATCGTGTTCCCGTCGATGCTCAAGGCCTACGGCGATGGCTTCATCCTGCCCGAGAACGTGCCGGCCAACGAGTTCCTGAACCTCGAAGGCGACAAGATCTCGACCTCGAAAAACTGGGCCGTGTGGCTCCACGAATACCTCCAGGACTTCCCCGGCAAGCAGGATACGCTCCGTTACGTGCTGACCGCCAACGCTCCGGAGACCAAAGACAACGACTTTACCTGGAAAGACTTCCAGACCCGCCACAACAGCGAGCTGGTGGCGATCTTCGGCAATTTCGTGAACCGCGCCGTGGTATTGACGCACAAGTATTTCGGCGGCCGCGTGCCGGAGCCGGGCAAGCTGGAGCCCATCGATCGCGAAGTGCTCGCGCAGATTCCGCAGCTCAAGCAGGAGATCGAGGACAACCTGGAGACCTTCAAGTTCCGCGAGGCGCTCAAGGCCGCGATGAACCTGGCCCGCCTGGGCAACAAATACATTTCCGACACCGAGCCGTGGGCCGTGGCCAAGACAGACCTGCAGCGGACGGCGGCCATCCTGAACACCTCGCTGCAGATCACGGCGAGCCTGGCGGTGACTTTTGCTCCGTTCCTGCCCTTCTCGGTCGAGAAACTCAACCGCATCCTGAATGTGAAGCCTTTCGGCTGGGACGACCTGGGCAAGGCTGAACTCCTGCCGGTGGGGCATCAGCTGAATCCGGCCGAACTCCTGTTCTCGAAGATCGAGGACGCCGAGATCGACAGGCAGGTTGCCCGTCTGGAGCGGATCAAGGCCGAGCGGCTGGCGGCCGAAGCCGCTGCTGCCGAAGCCGCTGCGCCGAAATGCGAGCCAGCCAAGGAGCCCTGCACCTTTGACGAATTCGGCAAGATGGATATCCGCACGGCGACCGTCCTGGCAGCCGAGCGCGTACCCAAGACCGACAAGCTGCTGAAGCTCACTATCGACACTGGCCTCGACCAGCGCACGATCGTGAGTGGTATCGCCGAATACTATTCGCCCGAAGAGATGGTCGGCAAGCAGATCTGCATCCTGGCCAATCTTCAGCCCCGCGTCATCCGCGGCATCGAAAGCAATGGCATGATCCTCATGGCCAAGCAGATCGACGGCAAGATGCGTATCGTCACTCCCGAAGAACGCCTTGCCAACGGTGCGACGATCGGATAATAGTGACGGGTCGCTGCCCCGGACCCCGCCGCTCCAGCCTTGCTATTACACATGGCAGAGCCTGCTCGGCTTCCGCTAGCGCCTGATGGCGCTCAAGGGGTCAAAGCACTGGCAGCAGATAGTCCCAGATCAGATTCAGTTCCTGGCGCATGTTGGGGATGTGCGCCGTGGTGACGATGACGGCATCCTGCTCTGGCAAGACCAGGATGTACTGGCCGTTGGCTCCATCGGCCCGGAAGGCATGGTGGCGGCAGCGCCACATCTGGTAGCCGTAGCCCTGCATCCAGTCGCTCTGCTCCGGATCGAAATAAGCGTAGAAAGGACTGTCCGGATCCTTCCGGATGTCCTCCACGATTTGCTCGTTCACACCAGCATTGACCGAAGGAACCTGGGCGGCGGACATCTCCCGGACCCAGTCGGCCGGAATGACCTGCCTGCCGCGGAATTTACCGCCGTCAAGCAGACAGAGCCCCATCCGGGCCAGGTCTTCCGTGCGCAGATACAGCCCCCAGCCACCCGTGTTGATGCCCGCTGGACTCTCCTGCCAGAAGGGCTTCTCTATGCCCAGCGGCTGCCACAGCCGAGGTTCCAGGTAATCGACGACCTTCTGCCCCGTCACTTTCTGCACAGCCGCCGACAGCACATAGGTCCCCAGACTGTTGTAACAGTAACAGGTCCCCGGCTCAAAATCAAGTCGCCATTCCATGAACCCCCTCACCCAGTCGCTATCACCGGAACGCACGGTATAGGTCGGATCCGTACCATGGCCGGAATTCATCGTCAACAGGTGCCGGATGGTAATCCGCTCCAGCGTGTCAGACACGCGGTCAGGCAAGCTTTCCGGGAACAGGTCCACGATCCGGTCGTCGAGCGACAGCAGACCTTCCGTAATGGCGAAACCCACGGCGGTTGCCGTGAAGGTCTTGGAAACGGAGTTCATGATATGCGCCGTATCAGGGACGGCAAAGTGCTCTTTGAGGATCTTGCCGTGCTGCAGGACCATGATGCTGTGCAATTCTTCGGAACTGTCGGCTACGGCCTGGAGATAGGAAGCGAATGCGTCTTCCAGCGCGGGAGTGGCCGTTCCGCGCGGAAGCGGATCGTTCGGATGGGTGCAGGCTGCCGCCAGGACGAGGACGGCCAGCAAGGCGGAAAGAAGGAATGGTTTCATGGAACTATTTTTTCAGAGGATGCGTGTCGATGGCAGCCTTGACGAAGGCGGCGAAGATGGGCTGCGGCTGTTCCGGGGTGCTCTTGAACTCGGGATGGAACTGCGTGCCGATGAAGAACGGATGGGTAGGAATTTCCACGATTTCGACCAGCCCGGTGTCGGGGTTGGTGCCGGAGATGGTCATGCCGGCCTTTTCGAAAGCGGAGCGGTAGGCGTCGTTGAACTCGTAGCGGTGACGGTGGCGTTCCTGAACGACCGGCTGGCCACTATAGATGCGCGATGCCAACGTACCCGGCACCAGCTGGCAGGCGTATGCCCCCAGTCGCATTGTCCCGCCCTTGATGGTGGTCGTTTTCTGCTCTTCCATCAGGTCGATGACCGGGTGCGTTGTGCCGGGATTCATTTCCGTGGAGGCGGCGTCTGCATAGCCCAGCACGTCCCGGGCGAACTCTACGACAGCCATCTGCATGCCGAGGCAGATTCCGAAGAAAGGAATGCCGTTCTCGCGGGCATGACGGACCGCGGCAATCTTGCCGGGGATGCCGCGCTCACCGAAGCCGGGGGCTACCAGGATGCCGTCCATGCCGGCCAGCATGTCAGCCACATTGTCTTCGCTGACCTGCTCCGAATGGACGGTCTTGACGTTGACCTTGCATTCGTTGGCCGCACCGGCATGCACCAGCGCCTCCTGGATGGATTTGTAGGCGTCCTGCAACTCCACGTATTTGCCAACCAGGGCGATGTTGACCTCTTGTTTGGGATGTTTCAGGCGCTCCAGGAACTCCTTCCAGCGGCCCAGCTCCGGCTGGGTGAAATTCTCGATCTGGAGTTTGCGGACGGCCAGCTCGTCGAGGTGTTCTTCGTGCATGTTGAGCGGCACCTGATAGATGCTCCAGGCATCGATGCTCTGGATCACGTGTCCCGGCTTGACGTTGCAGAAGAGCGCGATCTTGCGGCGGAGTTCCGGCGTAAGGGGCTGCTCGGTGCGGCACACGATTACATCGGGTTTGACGCCGCTCTGCTGGAGCATCTGCACCGAGTGCTGCGTGGGCTTCGTCTTGAGTTCCTTGGCGGCGCGGAGATAGGGAATCAGGGTCAGGTGGATGGACATGCAATCCTCTTCCGGCAGTTCCCATTGCAGCTGGCGGACCGCCTCGATGAAGGGCTGCGACTCCATGTCGCCCACCGTTCCGCCGATTTCGGTCAGGATGACGTCGTAGTCGCCGGTCCGGCCCAGCAGGAGCATGCGGCGCTTGATCTCGTCGGTGATGTGCGGGACGATCTGGACGGTCTTGCCCAGGTAGGCGCCCTCGCGTTCCTTGGTGATGACGGTGTGATAAATCTTGCCCGTAGTCACATTGTTGGCCTTGGACGTGTGTACGCCCAGGAAACGCTCATAGTGGCCCAAGTCGAGGTCCGTCTCGGCGCCGTCTTCCGTGACATAGCACTCGCCGTGTTCGTACGGGTTGAGCGTACCGGGATCGACGTTGATGTAGGGATCGAATTTCTGGATGGTGACGCGCAGGCCGCGTGCCTGCAGGAGCTTGGCCAGAGAGGCCGCGATGATGCCTTTTCCGAGTGACGAAGCCACTCCGCCCGTTACGAATACATACTTGGTGTTCATCTGTCAAGACGTTTGATAACGGGTTTCAAATGTATAAATAATTTGGGAATCCTCCGAAAAAAATTCTTGTTTTGCCGCGACAGCCCAGCGTGTTCTCGCGGCAAAAACTAGCAGGCGGCAAACGAAGAAAGTCCGGTTGTTTTTTGTATATTTGTATTTCCAAGTTCCAGAAATACCCAAACTACCATGGAATTCAAATACGCTCCTATGTTCCAGCTCGGTGAGGATACCACCGAGTATTACAAGATTCCCGGATCCGAGGCATGGGTCTCGGTCGGTGATTTTGAAGGCAAACCCATCCTGAAGGTCAAGCCCGAAGCCCTTACCGTGTTGGCGAATACCGCTTTCCGCGACGTTTCTTTCATGCTGCGCCCGGCACACAACGCCCAGGTGGCCAAGATCCTTTCCGATCCCGAGGCCTCCGAGAACGACAAATACGTCGCCCTGACGATGCTCCGCAACGCCGAGGTGGCCTGCAAGGGCAAGCTCCCGTTCTGCCAGGACACCGGTACCGCCATTCTCCACGGCGAGAAGGGCCAGCAGGTCTGGACCGGCTTCTGCGATGAGGAGGCCCTCTCGAAAGGCGTGTTCAAGACATACACCGAAGAGAACCTTCGCTACAGCCAGAACGCGCCGCTGACCATGTACGACGAGGTCAACACCAAGTGCAACCTGCCCGCCCAGATCGACATCGAGGCCACCGAAGGCATGGAATACCGTTTCCTCTGCGTGACCAAGGGCGGCGGCAGCGCCAACAAAAGCTATCTCTACCAGGAGACCAAAGCCATTCTCAATCCCGGCACGCTGGTGCCGTTCCTCGTAAGCAAGATGAAGACCCTGGGTACCGCGGCCTGCCCGCCTTACCACATCGCCTTCGTCATCGGCGGCACCTCGGCCGAGCGCAACTTGCTCACCGTGAAGCTCGCCTCCTGCAAATACTACGACAACCTGCCGACCACCGGCGACGAGACGGGCCGCGCCTTCCGCGACGTCGAACTCGAGAAGAAAGTGTGGGAAGAGGCCTGCAAGATCGGCCTCGGCGCCCAGTTCGGCGGCAAGTACATGGCACACGACGTGCGCATCATCCGCCTGCCGCGCCACGGTGCCAGCTGCCCTGTGGGCCTGGGCGTGAGCTGCTCGGCCGACCGCAACATCAAGTGCAAAATCAACAAGGACGGCGTCTGGATCGAGAAGCTCGACGACAACCCGGGCCGATGGATTCCGGAGGAACTCCGCCAGGCCGGCGAGGGCAACGCCGTAAAGATCGACCTCGACCAGCCGATGGCCGACGTCTGCAAGATCCTGACAAAATACCCGATCGGAACGCGCCTGAGCCTGAACGGTACCATCATCGTGGGCCGTGACATCGCCCACGCGAAGATCAAGGAACGCCTCGACAGAGGCGAGCCGATGCCGCAGTACCTCAAGGACCATCCGATCTACTATGCCGGTCCGGCCAAGACGCCCGCCGGCATGGCCTGCGGGTCCATGGGTCCGACCACGGCCGGCCGCATGGACCCGTACGTCGACCTGTTCCAGGACCACGGCGGAAGCATGGTGATGCTGGCCAAGGGCAACCGCAGCCAGGCCGTGACCGACGCCTGCAAGAAGCACGGCGGCTTCTATCTCGGCTCGATCGGCGGTCCCGCTGCCATCCTGGCCCAGAACAACATCAAGAGCATCGAGTGCGTGGAGTACCCGGAGCTCGGCATGGAAGCCATCTGGAAGATCCGCGTGGAAGATTTCCCCGCCTTCATCCTGGTCGACGACAAGGGCAACGACTTCTTCGCGAAGTTCAAATAGCAGGAGCCGCCTGCTAAAGATCTGAGCACTTTTGCCGCGAAAACACCCTGGGACACCCCAGGGTGTTTTCGCGGCCGTGTTTTGGGCGAAACAGACTGATCTGCGGACGCGACGACACCGTGAGCTTATTCAGCGTGCCGTCGCGGCAAAAACAGGAGCCGAAGAGCGGAGAACGGATATTTTTGATACCTTTGCAGGATGATGAAAGAATATTGCTATACCGTAGCCGGACACTGTTTCAGCGTACATCCCGCAAACGGCATCGACCTGACGGGGCCGCTGGCGCATTATGCGCCCTTTGCGACCGATCCCGTCCAGGCGCCTGCCGAACCGGAACGGGCGTTTTGCCTGAACGTCGTCTCGCAAGATGCCTTGCCCGAACCGGCGGGCATGGTTGAAGAGTTCAACCAGGACGACGACGGTTCGCAGATCCGGCTGTGCCGGACGCCCGACGGCTGTTCGTGGTTCGCTTTCAGCCTCTTCGGTGAATTGTCGGGCACGATGCTCGCCGAGACGGATTTCAGGTCGGCGACGCTGGCACTCCATACGCAGGACGACTTCGCCCTGAACAATGCACTGATGGTGATGTACGCCATGCGCACCGCCTCGCTGGGGACGGCGCTCTTCCACGCGGCCGTGATTGGCTGCCAGGGGCAGGGATACCTGTTCCTGGGCAAGAGCGGTACGGGCAAGAGCACGCATGCCCGCCTGTGGCTCAAGTATATCCCTGGGTCCGAGCTGGTCAACGACGACAACCCGGTGGTCCGCGTCTTCGCGGACGGAACGGCCCGCGTGTATGGCTCTCCCTGGAGCGGGAAAACCCCCTGCTACCGGAATATGGAGCTGCCGCTCGGCGGTTTTGTCCAGCTGGCGCAGGCCCCGTACAACGACATCCGGCGTCTGAAAGGCATTTCGGCCTATGCTGCGCTGGTGCCGAGCATCTCGGGCAAGCGCTGGGACCGCCAGATGGCCGACGGCCTGCACGCCACAGAAGATGCGCTGGCCACCCATGTCCCCGTATGGCATTTGGATTGCTTACCCGATGAAGCGGCGGCACGTCTGTGCGCCGGTCAGATCATGCGCGTATGAAAGCGACGGCCGTGACCGACGAACTGATTATCGGTGATGCCGTTTCCCTGGTCAATGAGGGAATGGCGGTGACGCTGCTGGTGAAAGGACGCAGCATGCTGCCCTTTATCCTGGGCGGTCATGACAGCGTGGTGCTGACCAAGCCGGTCAACATCTCAGTGGGCGACGTGGTGCTCGCACGGATCGACGGGCGGCGTTACGTGCTGCACCGGGTAGTGGAAGTTTCCCCCGACCGGATTGTGCTGATGGGCGACGGGAACATCCGCGGACAGGAGGTCTGCCGTCCCGAGGACATCCTGGCCCGGACCGACGAAGTGGTCGGCGAAGACGGCCGCCACCGCCGGCTCGACACGCCGAAGCAGCGCCGGAGAGCCCGCATCTGGCGCTCCCTGCTGCCGGTCAGGCGTTGGATCCTGGCGGTTTACAAACGGACTGTGATACGTAATATCGACATACAATGAAACGGAAAGAAGGTTTTGTACTGCGCACTGTGTGCGGTGAGAAGGTGATCGTGGGCGAAGGCCTCGGTGCCATCGATTTCGGCAAACTGGTGAGCCTCAACGACACGGCCGCCTGGATCTGGGAAAAGGCCGGCGAATTGGGAGATTTCAATGCCGATGCGCTGGCAAAGGCCATGACCGAAGTCTACGACGTGAATTATGAGATTGCGCAAGCCGATGTGGAAACGCTGCTCAAGCAGTGGAAAGAACTGGGCATCATAGAGGAATGAAATACTTCCGGTGGATATGGCAGTCGATGCAGGGGATTCGCTGGAATACCCTGTGGCGCATCCTGATCGGCATCGCGCAGGCCGGAATGGGCCTGTTGATGGTGTGGCTCAGCCGCCGCTTCATCGACCAGACCATCCGCGCCGGCACCACCCGCGACATCGTGGTGATGGTCATCCTGCTGGTGGTACTGATGCTGGGTGGCGTAGTGCTACGGCAGCTCTATTACTACATGTCCACCCTGGCCAACACCCGGCAGACCAATTCCATCCGCCTCAAGGCATTCAGCCGGCTTTTCACGCGTCAGCTCTATGCGGAACGCGACATGCACTCGGGCGACGTGGCTTCCCGCCTGTCGAAAGACATCGACGTGGTGGGCGAGGCGTCGACCTCGCTGCTTCCTCGGGCTGTGGTGACGGCCGTCCAGCTGCTGGGAGCTTTCCTGATGCTGCATTCGATGGACAACTACCTGGCCTGGGCCCTGCTGGTATTCACGCCCCTGATCATTGTCTTCGCCAAATTGATTTCCCGTCCGCTTCGGCAGATGACGCTCGACATCCGGCAGGATGAGAGCCGCATCCAGATGCAGGTGCAGGAGGGCATGGAGCACAATGCCACCCTCCGTTCGCTAGGCAGCGAAGAGTGGATGACGCAGCGGCTCGATGCGGCGCAGGAAGGTTTGATGGGACGGGTAAAACGCCGTACCCGCTTTACCGTGATGACCCGCATCCTGATGGCCTCATGCTTCGGTCTGGGTTATCTGATGGCCTTTGTCTGGGGCGGCCTCCAACTACGCACCGGTGCCATCACCTTCGGTGTGATGACGGCTTTCCTGCAGCTGGTGAGCCAGATCCAGAATCCAATCCTCACGCTGCTCAACATGGTTCCGCAGCTCATCCACACCACGGCCAGCATCGACCGGCTGGAAGAGGTCCTGGCCGACCACGCGGAAGAGCGGGGACAATCGGCTGAACCCGTGTCGAAAGGAGTGGCCGGTGTCCGGGTTCAGGATCTGCACTTCCAGTATGCTACGGGAGACCGGGCTGTCTTCAGCGGGTTCTCCCACGATTTCCGTCCGGGCAGCAAGACGGCGCTGATGGGTCCCACCGGTGTTGGGAAAACTACGCTGTTCCGCCTGATGCTGGCCCTGATCAGGCCCGACAGCGGGACGCTGACGCTCTACGACGGAACGATGGCCCGGGAGGTGTCTCCCGACACCCGCCCCGACTTCGTGTTCGTCCCGCAGGGCAATACGCTGATGAGCGGTTCCGTCCGTTTCAACCTGCTGTTGGCGCATCCTTCTGCCACGGACGACGAATTGCGTGAAGTATTGCATACCGCCGCCGCCGATTTCGTCTTCGACCTGCCGGCCGGACTCGACACGGAACTGGGCGAGCGCGGCATCGGCCTGAGCGAAGGACAGGCCCAGCGCATCGCCATCGCCCGCGGCCTGCTGCGGCCCGGCAGCATCCTGCTGCTCGACGAAATCAGCGCTTCGCTCGACGAAGCGACCGAGCGCGAACTTTTCTCCCGCCTTTTCCAGAATTATCCGGACCGGACGATGATCTTCATCACCCACCGTCCCGGCGTCGCCAGCCTCTGCGACGACACCATCCGGCTCTGATCAGAAACTCGTCGCAGCACCTCGCATAATAGGCGGCATCAGCCGCTAGCGGAGACCGAGCGGGTAGGCTTAGAGTGATAGCCGGTCGTAGCGGCGGGGTTTACTCCCGGAGGTCGTGCTCTCGCCTTCGGCTCGGGTGGGGCAGCGCCCCGTATCATAGATCGTTTCTCATCAGGAACTCCTTCATGAAGGGGTTGAGGTCGCCGTCGAGGACCCCCTGGGTGTCAGAGGTCTCGTAGCCTGTGCGCAGGTCCTTGACCATCTTGTAGGGATGCAGCACGTACGAGCGGATCTGTGAACCCCACTCGATGCGCTTCTTCTGTCCCTCGAGTTCGGCCTGCTTCTCCTGGCGTTTCTTGAGCTCCAGGTCATAGAGGTGCGACTTGAGGATGCGCAGGGCGTTCTGCCGGTTGTCGAGCTGCGAACGGGTCTCGGTATTCTCGACCGTGATGCCCGTGGGGATATGCCGCACCCGCACGCCGGTCTCGACCTTGTTGACGTTCTGGCCACCGGCACCGGAGGAACGGAACGTGTCCCACTCCAGGTCGGCCGGGTTGATCTCGATCTGGATGGTGTCGTCGACCAGCGGGTAGACGAATACCGACGAGAAGGTGGTCTGGCGTTTGCCCTGCGCATTGTAGGGCGAGATGCGCACCAGACGGTGAACGCCGTTCTCAGCCTTGAGATAGCCGTAGGCGTAATCGCCCTCAAACTGGATGGTACACGACTTGATGCCCGCCTCGTCGCCTTCCAGCAACTCGGTGACGGTCATCTTGTAGCCGTTGCGCTCGCCCCAGCGGGTGTACATGCGCATCAGCATCGACGACCAGTCGTTCGCTTCGGTACCGCCGGCACCCGAGTTGATGGTCAGCACGGCGCCCAGGCTGTCGCCTTCCTCGCCCAGCATGTTGCGCATTTCCAGCGCCTCCAGCTTTTCGACCAGGCTGGCGTAAGCGGCGTCGATGTCATCGGCCGCGTCTTCCCCGAAATCGAACAGGGTTTCCAGGTCGGAGAGCCCTTCTTCCAGGGCGTCGAAACCATCTACCCAATACTTGATGGCCGAGACCTCTTTCATGAAGGACTCGGCAGCCTTCGGGTCGTCCCAAAAGTCTGCAGCGGTGGTCCTGGCTTGTTTTTCGGCTAAATCCGTACGTTTGGCAGCGATGTCAAAGAAACCTCCCCAACGTCTCAATCCGCTGTTTAACCGTTTTAATCTCTTCTGAGGTAATCATACATCCGTTTTATTTCGTCGTAGCCGTAACCGCGGCCCAGTCCGTAGCGGAAGAACTTGGCCTGCTTGCGGGCCGGGTCTTCCTCGCGGGCGAGGCTTTTCCACTTGGCGCTGAGCACCTGCTCCATCCGGGTTTCGGCGGCAGGAGCGTCGATGGACGATAACGCCGCCGCGATGTCGGCTGCATCGATCTGTTTCTGTTGCAAAGCTAATTGAATTCTGCGACTTCCCCAACCCTGGAGCGCACTTTTGTCGCGGGCGAAGGCACGGGCGTAACGCGCATCGTCGAGATAGCCTTCCCGGCAGAGCGTGTCGACGATGTCGTCCGCATCGGCGGGAGGCAGCGCGGCGAGCTTGCGGCGGATGTCGCTGCGGCAGCACTCGCGCAGGGCGCATCGCCGCATCATCCGGCCGAGGAGGCGGGTTTTCTCGTCGTTGTCAGCAGGCATGACGCTCCGGGCTAGAAGTCAAAGCCCAGCGCGAGGTAGACGCCGACGCGCCGGGATATGTCAGAATACTGGACGAGGAACTGGACGGGGCCGATGAAGGTGTTGACCGCGTAGCTGGCGCCGAAGCCATAGTGATGATTGCACATGAATCCGCTCTGATCCAGATCCCATTCCAGCATATAGTTGGCATGCAGGGTCACGTAGTGCTGCTTGAACAGGTTGAAACGCAGGTCGGCCCGGGCGATATCCACTTTGTCATAGGTGCTGTAAGTATGGTTGAGACCGATGAACGGCAGCTGCGTCGTCGTATAGCGGCCGTACATCGTTCCGCCGACGAAGTTCCGGTAGAATCCGCCCGGAGAGCCGAACAGGATACGGTTCCAGGTCTGGGGAATCAGGGCCACCCGACTGCCGAGCGGGATGGTGGCCTTCAGGTCGAACATGGCCTCAAAAGACTGGTGTTTGAAATAGACACCCTTTCCGGTTTGGGCGTATAGATATTTGTCCCAGATGTTGTAGTAACCACCTTCCAGCCCCATCTTCAGGCCGCGGGTAGGGAAGTAGTTGTCGTCCAGGTTGTCGAAGCGCCAGCTGACGAAGCCCTTGACGGTTTGCGCCGCGTAATGCTCGTCCAGGTTGTTGACGGCCGACTGCGCCCGGTATTCCATGTTGTCATACTGGGCACCGATCCGGATGTCGGAGCTTCGCCAGCCGATAATCTGGTAATTGACATCGCCGCGGAAGAAGTTATAGCGTTCGGTGTGGTCCAGACCATATTTGTATTTTTGGGGATTTTCCTCATAGACGGAGACGTCGTCGTAGACGTCCATGCTCAAATGGTGGAGGTGGGCCGATACGTTCAGCTGGGTCCGGTTGCGGAAGGTATAGCCATAGTGGAGCGTGCCGTTGATGTTGGCGCCTAGTTCGGCTTCGATGTCGAGCTTCGAACCGAAGAGCTTGCGTTTGTTGAAGCTGACACCCAGCAGGATGGAAGCCATTTCCTCGGTATCGAAACGCAATCCGACAGCAGCCTGGTGCAAGCGCTGCGGCTCAAAGAAGATCCTGAGCTGGTAGCCATCTTCACCCGTACCGCAGACGCGGTAAAACACTTTGGTGAAGGCCCGCGTGTTGTAGAAGAATTTCATCATCTTGTCCATGGTCTCTCCCGATACCATCTCACCGGGGGCGATGTCGGTCTTGGAGAGCAGCCACTCCATTTCCTTGGGATCGGCGCCGCTGATTTCAATCTGGGAGATGAGCACGGGTTCCTGGGCCAGATTGGTGGCCTTGTGCGGACGCACCCGCTTAGTGTCAGGGAATTCCTTCAGGTGGTCGGCCAGCGCCTTGAGCTTCGGGGCGACCAGCCGGGCGGCCACCCGACCGCTGTCGATGAGGGCTACCACGCTGTTGTTGTCGAAGGCCAGGACGCCGTATTCGCTGGTATTGGGCTCAATGATGATGTCGGAATTCTGGCGGGCAGCCTGGTATTTTTCCCCGTTCATCATGCTGAGCATCGTGCCGATCTGCTCAGGCAGGGTCTGATCGGTCTCGGTGCGGGGTTTCTTGAAATTGTGAAGGTCGATGGTGATGATGTAGTCGGCACCCATCTGCCTGGCCACGTCGACCGGCAAGTTGTTGACCATGCCGCCGTCCACCAGGAATTTGTCGCCTACCCTGACCGGCGTGAAATAAGCCGGGATCGACATGCTGGAGCGGATGGCGGTGACGATGCTTCCATGATGGAACACATACTCCTCCTTCGTGTTGAGGTCGACCGCCACGCAGGCAAAGGGGATGGGCAGGTCGTTGAAGTCGATGTCGTCCTGATAGCCGACCGAGAGCTTGGTAAAGAGCTGGTCGAGATTCTGCCCTTCCACCAGCGCGCCCGGCATGTTGCGCAGCAGGCTCCGGCTTCTGCCTTTGTTGGCCTGTGTCTCGTCGTTGAAGTTGAAGGCATTCATGAAAGGGACGGACAGCAGATAACGGTCCCGGTCTTCCTTGCTCATGTAGGAGATGTCCCGCCGGTCCATCTGGTCACGGATCAAGAGGTTCCAGTCCTGGGCCCGGACCAGGGAATCCATGTCGGTGGCCGAGTAGCCGAGGGCATAGATGCCGCCCACGATCGAACCGATGCTGGTGCCCACGACGATGTCGATCGGGATACCCGATTCTTCGATGATCTTGAGGGCACCGATGTGCGCCAGGCCTTTGGCGCCGCCGCCGGAAAGGACGAGGCCGACTTTCGGACGCTCCTTGCGGGGTGCGGCAGATTCGGGTTCTTCGGCCCGAAGCAAGGGGGACAGGAGGGCCAGGAGTACGAGGACAGACAGCAAGCGTTTCATTATCGTAAGAGTTTTAATTATTCTTTTTCAGCCCTTTGCCTGCGAGCAGGCCGCAGGCGGCGAGGATGTCTTCGCCGCGCGAGGCGCGCAGCGTGGCGGTGATGCCGGCCCGTTCCAGCCGTTGCTGGAAGGCGGCGATGGCGGCGGCGTCGGAGCTTTGGAAGGGGGCGTCGGGGATGGCGTGGAAGCGGATGAGGTTGACCCGGCATTCCAGTCCCTGCAGCAGGCGGGCCAGGGCGTCGGCGTAGCGGGGGGTGTCGTTGAGGCCGGCGAACATCGTATATTCGAAGCTCACGCGGCGCTGTCCCGTGAAGTCATACTGGCGGATGAGTGCGAGAACGTCGTGAAGGGGCCAGGCTTTCTGCACGGGCATCAGCTTCTCCCGCTCCTGCGGAAAGGGATTGTGCAGGCTTACGGCCAGGTGGCAGCGGCTTTCATCGAGAAAATGCTTCAAGTTGGGAAGCACGCCGATGGTCGACACGGTCACCCGTTTCGGGCTCCAGCCGAAGCCCCAGTCGGCCGTGATGATCTCCAGGGCCCTGGACACCTGTTCCCAGTTGTCGAGGGGTTCTCCCATCCCCATGAAAACCGCGTTGGTCAGCTGGTCGGCTTCTTCGAGTCCCAGGAACTGGGAGATGATCTCGCCGGTGGAAAGCTGGCCGTGGAAGCCGCCGCGCCCGGTCATGCAGAAACGGCAGCCCATCTTGCAGCCGATCTGCGATGACACGCAGACCGTGGCTCGGGCGATGCCGCCTTCTGCGCCGTCTTCGTACTGGGGAATCATCACCGTCTCGATGTACTTGTCGGGCTGGACAGTGGGGAAGAGATACTTGCGGGTGCCGTCGCGAGAGGTGAAGCACTCTACCGGGAGCGTGCGCCCCACTTCGTAGCGTTCGGCCAGGGCGCTGCGGGCTGCTTTCGACAGATTGGTCATCGCGTCGATGTCGGTGACCCGCTTCTGGTAGAGCCATTGGGCCATCTGTTTCGCAGCGAAGGAGGGGAGTCCCAGCTGCGAAGCGACCAGCTGCAATTCGGCCAGCGTCTTGCCTAGTAAGCGCTCTTTCATGAGAGAATCGACTGAATTGCAAATTTAAGACAAAACGAAGGATTTTCCCACAAAAATAGTATCTTTGCAGACAGACGGAATGAGTCAGCGATCATGAACCATTAAAAACATTGAAGTATGGCAAAAGAATTTGAAGAAAAGAACGCCGAGAAGTTGAAAGCCTTGCAGGCAACCATCGCCAAGATTGAGAAAGATTTCGGCAAAGGGACGATCATGAAGATGGGAGACCAGCCATCCTTGGAAGTATCTACGATCGCGACGGGCTCCATCGCCCTCGATCACGCACTGGGCATCGGCGGTTATCCGCGCGGCCGTGTCATCGAAATATACGGACCGGAGTCGAGCGGCAAGACGACCCTGGCCATCCACGCCATCGCCGAGGCACAGAAACAGGGCGGCATCGCCGCCATTATCGATGCGGAGCATGCCTTCGACCGCTCCTACGCCGTGAACCTGGGCGTCAACATCGACACCCTGCTCATCTCGCAGCCCGACAATGGCGAGCAGGCCCTTGAAATCGCCGACAACCTCATCCGCAGCGGAGCCATCGACATCATCGTCATCGACTCCGTGGCTGCCCTCACCCCGAAGGCCGAGGTCGAAGGCGAGATGGGCGACAACAAAGTGGGTCTCCAGGCCCGCCTCATGAGCCAGGCCCTCCGCAAACTCACGGCCAACATTTCCAAGACCAACACCTGCTGCATTTTCATCAACCAGCTCCGCGAGAAGATCGGCATCCTGTTCGGCAATCCCGAAACCACGACAGGCGGCAACGCGCTGAAATTCTACGCATCGGTCCGCATCGACGTGCGCCGCGTCACCCAGCTCAAGGACGGCGACGAGGCCACCGGCAACCGCACCCGTGCGAAGATCGTCAAGAACAAGATGGCGCCGCCTTTCAAGAAAGCCGAGTTCGACATCGTCTTCGGCGAAGGCATCTCCCACATCGGCGAGATCGTCGACCTGGGCGTGGAGCTCGAAATCATCAAGAAGAGCGGATCGTGGTTCAGCTACGAAGACGCCAAGCTGGCACAGGGCCGCGACGCCGTCAAGGCCGTGCTCAAGGACAATCCGCAGCTGGCCGACGAAATCGAAGCCAAGATCCGCGAGAAACTGAAAACTGTCAAAGACTGAAATGGGAAAGATTATATTGACCGGTGACCGGCCTACGGGCCGGTTGCACATCGGCCATTACGTGGGCTCGCTCCGGCGCCGCGTCGAGTTGCAGAACAGCGGTGCGTTCGAGAAGATCTTCATCATGATTGCTGACGCGCAGGCCTTGACCGACAACGCCGACAACCCCGAGAAGGTGCGGCAGAACATCATCGAAGTCGCCCTGGACTATCTCTCGGCGGGCATTGATCCGGCGAAGAGCCATATCTTGATCCAGAGCCAGGTCGCCGAGCTGACGGAGCTGACGTTCTACTACATGAATCTCGTCACGGTCCAGCGCCTGCAGCGCAATCCGACCGTCAAGGCCGAGATCCAGATGCGTGGCTTCAACGATGCCGAAGGCGCCGACAACAAGGCTGGAACGCCGGTCGGTTTCTTCTGCTATCCCATCAGCCAGGCGGCCGACATCACGGCCTTCAAGGCGACCACCGTACCGGTGGGGGAAGACCAGGAACCGATGATCGAGCAGACCCGTGAGATCGTGCGCAAGTTCAACGCCACCTACGGTCCCGTGCTCGTCGAGCCGGAGATTCTCCTGCCCGACAACGCGGCCTGCCTGCGCCTGCCCGGCACCGACGGGAAAGCCAAGATGAGCAAGTCGCTGGGCAATTGCATTTACCTTTCGGATTCCGCCGAGGAAGTGGCGGCCAAGGTACGTGGCATGTATACTGACCCGGGCCACCTCCAGGTGAGTGATCCCGGCAAGGTGGAGGGCAACACGGTGTTCACCTACCTCGACGCCTTCTGCCGTCCGGAACATTTCGTACGCTTCGGCGACTGCTTCCACGGCAGGAAGGTGAGCTTTGATTTCAAGAACCTCGACGAGGTGAAGGCGCAGTACCGGGCCGGCGGCCTGGGCGACGTGATGGTCAAGAATTTCCTCACCGCCGTGCTCAACGACACGCTGGAGCCCATCCGGCGTCGCCGCAAAGAACTCGAGCAGGACATCCCGTACGTGTACGGAGTGCTGCGCGAAGGCACCGAAATAGCCCGTGCCGCTGCCGCCGAAACCCTGGCAGAGGTCAAACGGGCCATGAAGATCAATTATTTCGAAGAAGGTGCCCTGGAGGAACTCATCGCCGAACAGACACAGAAGTATCAAAACCTATAATTCTTCAACGATGAAAAAAATCTTTGTCTCCCTTATGATGGTCTGCCTCATGGCGCTTCCCACCATGCAGGCACAGACCCAGACGTACTACAAACAGATTCATCCCAACGAGATCTCGGCCAGCTACGGCGTGTCGCTGCTGGGCACCAGCATCGGAACGGTCGTCAACAAGCTGGACGACCTGCGGAGATGGCTTGATATCGATGACGGTTTGGTTGTTAAGAGCGGTGGTACCTTTGGTGTCATCAACCTGGGTTATACCTATCAACTCAACAAGGTGGTTTCGATCGGTGGCGCCATCGGCCTGAACAGCATGAAAATTAGATTGGAAGATAACACCGGCAAGATCGATGCGGCGCGCGCCAACATCTGGATGCTCATGTCCAGCGCCAAGTTTGATTGGTTCCGCACCCGGTCCGACGTCTTTGGCATGTACTCGAAGGTCAATCTGGGCGTGATGGGTATCGGCGCCTCGCTGATGGAAGAAGCCCACAAGACGCTCTGGCTTCCGACTGGTCATTTGTCTCTTATCGGCCTGGAGGTCGGCAAGGGCTTCAGCGGTTTCATGGAACTCGGTGTCGGCATGCAGGGCATCGTCCAGGCCGGTGTCCGCGCCCGTTTCTAACAACCTCTCTTAACCTATGAAGAAACGATTGCTCGTCCTGCTGACGCTTGTAGCCGTGATCATTCCGGCGAAGGCACAGAAGCCCTATCGATTGTCACATCCCAACGAGATTTCCACGAGTTACGGATTCTCGCTGCTCAACTTTGGCGTGTGCATGCTCGACAAGGCCAACCTGGTCTATGTCGATCCCAAAAACGGTGCGGTGACCGGCCTCCTAAGCGGCGGCACCCGGGGCGCCCTGAATATCGGGTATTCCCGGCAGCTGAACCCCTGCATTTCCGTCGGCGGCGCTTTCGGGTTCAACCGCGCCAGCGTCAATGGGCTCATCTACAACGCGAACCTGATCCTGGCCGCTGCCAACATCTATACTTTCCTGGGGACTGTCAAGTTTGACTGGTTCCATACCCGCAACGAGGTCTTCAGCATGTACTCCAAATTGGGCCTGGGCATGATGGTCGTGCAGGGCGTCGTCCTGCAGGGCCTGCTCAATGGCGCTATTGTGCTTCCTACCTTCCAGAGTTCTTTTGTCTGCCTGGAAGTCGGCAAGGCCGTCAGCGGCTTTTTGGAACTGGGTATCGGCATGCAGGGGATTGCCCAGGCCGGTATCCGCGCCAGATTCTGATGCCGAAGAAGCTCCGCATAGTAGGGTGTCTGCTGCTCTGTCTGGCCGGCTGCCTGCCGGCTATGGGGGCCGGCCCCGACACAGTGCGGATCGTTTTCATCGGCGACGTCATGACTCACGGGCCGCAGGTGACTGCGGCCCTGCGGCTTGGCGGCGACCGCAACAACCCCGCCGACTACGATTACAGCGCCTGTTTCAGCCATGTGGCCGACCGCTTTGCGGCGGCCGATTTCGTGGTGGCCAACATGGAGTTCCCCTGCGGGGTGACGCCCTATACCGGCTATCCGCAGTTCTCTGCGCCCCAGAGCCTGGCCTATGAGGCCAAGCGGGCGGGCGTCGACCTTTTCCTGACGGCCAACAACCATATCTGCGACAAAGGCCGCGCCGGGATCGACAGCACCTACGTGGTGTATTCCCGGATGGGCATCCCCTTTACGGGCGTCTACCGTTCGGAAGGAGAGGAATACCTTCGGAACCCGTTGATCGTCCGCATCAAGGGGCACGATATCGCCTTCATCAATTTCACGTATGGCACCAACGGCCTTCCCGTTCCCGCACCTTGGCGGGTAAACCTGCTCGACTCGACCCATGTGCGTGAAGTCATCGACCGGGCCAGGGCGCGCGGGGCCGAATTGATCGTCGCCCTGCCCCACTGGGGGCTGGAGTACCATTTGGAACCTTCGCAGAACCAGCGTGAATGGGCCGATTTCCTGCACCGCAACGGCGTAGCCGCCATTGTGGGCTCGCATCCCCACGTGGTGCAGCCTGCGGTCTTTGCGCCGCCCTATGCCACCGCCTTTTCGCTGGGCAATTTCCTGTCAAACCAGAGCGACCCTTTCACGCAGATCGGGATGCTCTACGAACTGGTGCTCACCGGTGACGGACGGGGCGGCCTGGCCATCGCCGAAGCCATCCCCACCTACACCTGGTGCTCACGACGGCGGATGCTCGAAGCCAACTATACCGTGATTCCCATTCTCGACTGGATCGGCCGCCGCGACGAATGGTCCGACAAGAGCGACTACGACAAGATGTTGCGCGAATGGACGGCCTTGAAAACGAAATTCAACCTGTAAACCTGATACATTGCTTATGGAGAAAACCATTTTCCTCGAAGAGATCGACCCGATTGACATCTACGGCGTCAACAACCGCCTGTTTGACCAGCTCGCCAGCCATTACCCCAAGATCAAAGCCATCGCCCGCGGAGCCGAGATCTACCTGATGGGACCCCAGAGCGAGCTCGACGATTTCGAGGAAAAGATCAAGATCCTCCGCCGCAGGCGGATGACCAAGAGCGTCCTCAACGAATACGACGTGGAGGCACTCTTCGAAGGCAGCGACCGCAGCGCTGAAAGCGGCGCCGTCCCCACCGAGGAGACGGCCGAGAGCATCATCGTCTACAGCAATGAAGGGCGGCCCATCAAGGCCCGGACGCCCAATCAGAAACGCATGGTGCGGGAATACTACCGCAACGACCTGATCTTCGCCCTCGGGCCGGCGGGCAGTGGCAAAACCTACACCGCCATCGCCCTGGCCGTCCGTGCGCTCAAGAACCGGGAAGTGAAACGCATCATCCTCACGCGACCCGCCGTGGAGGCCGGTGAAAGGCTCGGCTTCCTGCCAGGCGACCTGAAAGACAAACTTGACCCGTATCTCCAGCCGCTCTACGACGCCCTCGGCGACATGATTCCCGCCAAACGGCTCCAGAACTTCATGGAAGAGGGCATCATCCAGATTGCGCCGCTGGCCTATATGCGCGGCCGTACGCTCGACCGGGCCTTCGTCATCCTCGATGAGGCACAGAACACTTCGCTGGGGCAGCTCAAGATGTTCCTCACGCGAATGGGCTGCGATGCCAAGTTCATCGTGACGGGCGATGCTACACAGATCGACCTGCCCAACAAGGCCGATTCAGGACTGATGCGCGGCATCGAACTGGTCCGCGACATCAAGGGTATCAGTATTGTGGAATTCGGGAAAGAGGATATCGTCCGGCACCCGCTGGTTACAAAGATTGTGGATGCATTCGAACGCACCTGACGTTGGCCCGCATGTCTGACTTGCCCGTATAGGCCATCGGGAAATCGCCCAGGTCGTACCAGATGTAACGGTAATAGGCCTGGGTATCGTTTTTCTCCGTGGCACTCCACCAGCATCCGTACTCGTTGATTCCCTCGAACTTCTTGCTGCCCGCGAAGGTATAGCCGAGCGGCATGGCGTTCCAGCCGATGTCGTTGGTGTGCGAATTGTCGGGGGAATAGGGCCACATCCGCTCGTCATTCAGACAAACTGCGGCCGAGGCCTTTTCGCCCAGGCCGAACCAGTTGTCGACGAAGGGCACTGCAATGCCGCCGCTGAGCACTTCGGCGAGCGACTCCCAGTCCTCATTGGTGGGTACCGACCATCCTTCCGGACAGACATCCCCGTCCATTGCTTCGTCCCAGGTGTAGAAATGACCGAAATAGGCGGCGGTGACGGGAGAGGCCTTGAACGGAACGCCTCCCCAGGCCAGGTTCTGGCAGAACCAGTCGAGTTCGCCGGCGGTGATGTATCGGTAGGCCCGTCCGTCACGTTTGTCAACAATGAACTGCGGACTGGCCTTGAGGCCGGTGATCGACGCGTTCCAGCTGGTATCGATGGTCGTGACCTGCTGGGAGGTACTGTTGATATAGTAACCGTCGGCGTAGCAATTGGCGGAAACGATGAAGACGCCGATGCTGTCGGGGAAGCGTACGGAGACGACGTTGCTCGTCAGGGTGTCGACGTAGACGCCGGAAACATACCATTTGTAGTTGGCATTTTTCGGGTCAATGATGCCCGATGCGGACAAGGTGACCGTTTCCCCCATCTGAACATAAAAGGGAATGTCAAACTCCACCGTGCCGGACATCGTCTCCGGGGTGAAAGTTTCCTCTTCGGCTTTCTTGCAGGACGCGAGGCTCAGCAGAAGCATCAGAAAGATGCCGGCCCCACGGTATAATTTCTTCAAATCCATCAATTATTATCCCTGTTTCAACTTGCAAAGGTGCAGAAATAATCGTAATTTTGCAAGAAATGTACCGTAATCTCATCCTACTCCTGACAACTTCACTTCTGCTCTGCAGCTGTGTGAAGGACACGTCATATCACCGCATCGAAGGTTTTGCCCAGGGCAGTTCCTACCAGGTGATCTGCAGTCCCCTTCGGGGCATCACCCAGGAAGCGCTGAAACAACGCATCGAATCGTGCCTGGAAGGCATCGACCAAAGTTTGAGCGGTTACAACAAAGGCTCGCTGCTTTCGCGCCTCAACGAAGGGGAAGACCTCCCGCTCAACGATGATTTCATCGATTGTTTCACGCGCTCCAAAGAGATTTGGGAAGAGACCGGCGGCGCCTTCGATCCGTCGTCCGGCCCGTTTTTCGACCTGTGGGGCTTTGGCTTTACCAACAAGGGCTCCGTTACGCAGGAAGCCATCGATTCGATCCGCGCTTTCATCGGCATGGATCTCCTCTCTCTTGAAACCCGCCCCGACGGCGTCCATCTGGTCAAGGCCGACCCGCGTGTCAAACTCAACTTCAACGCCATCGCCCAGGGCTTCTCCTGCGACCGGGTGGCACGCATCCTCGATTCGGTCGGCTGTACCGACTACCTCATCGACATCGGACGGGAGATTGTCTGCAAAGGGCTGAACGCCAACGGCGGTCTCTGGCGCATCGGGCTTGACAGGCCCATCGACGGCAATTTCGATGAGGGGAGCGACCTGCAGGCCATCATCGAAGTCACCGATTGCGGCATCGTCACCTCCGGCAACTACCGGAAATACTATATCGAGGACGGACACAAGTTCGCCCATACCATCGACCCGACCACCGGCCGTCCCGTGACGCACAACCTCCTGAGCGCCACTGTCGTGGCGAAAGACGGCTCGACGGCCGACGCCTATGCCACCTGGTTGATGGTGGAGGGTGTCGACAAGGCCCGCAAGATCCTGGCCGACCGGCCTGAGCTCGATGCGCTGCTCGTGTATGAGCGGGACGGAGATTTCGCCTCCTTCCAGACAGATAACCTCAAAACCCAATAGCATGAACAGAAGAGATTTCCTCCGGACGTCCGCGCTGGGGGCTGCCGCCCTCGGATTGGGCGGCCTGAGCGCCTGCAAGGTTACCAACCGGCATTCCTTCGACACCATCATCAAAAATGGCACGATCTACGTCGGCGACGGGAAAGCGCCTGTCAAAGGAGATATTGCCATCCGCGACGGGAAGGTCGCGGCCATCGGGAAAGACCTCGGGACCAATGCCCCGAATCTCGTGGACGCGGAAGGCCTTGTCGTCTCGCCGGGTTTCATCGACATCCACACCCACACCGACACCAATCTCTTCGACGCCCCCAAAGGCGACAGCCGCATCTTCCAGGGCATTACGACCGACCTGGGCGGCAACTGCGGCTACTGCCCCTTCGTCTACAGCGACCAGGCCTGGGAGAGCCGCAAGGACAGGCCCCGCCATGGCGGTCCCGCCTGGCGCGACATCGATGGTTTCTACCAGCGCCTGACCGAAAACAAGATCGGTATCAACTATGCCAGCCTGGTGGGCCACGGCGATGTCCGCGAGGCCGTGGTCGGCCCCTATAATGTCAAGGCCTCCGACATGCAGCTCCGGAAAATGTGCGAAGTGCTGGACCGTCAGCTCGAACTCGGTGCCATCGGCCTGTCGTACGGTTTGGAATATGCGCCTGGTTGCTACTGCGATACCCGTGAGATGGTGGAGCTCAACAAGGTCGTTGCCAAGCACAATGCCCTCTATACCATTCACATGCGCAACGAGGACGATCATGTGCTCGAAGCCATGGACGAAGCTATCGAAGCCGCACGGCTTTCGGGGGCCCGGCTGGAGATCTCGCATCTCAAGGCTCAGAATCCGGCCAATTTCGACAAGATCGACCGGATGCTCGGCAAGATCGATGCCGCCCGTGCAGAAGGCATCGACATCGCCTTCGATCGCTATCCCTACACGGCCTTTTCCACGGGTTTCACCTCGTTCATCCCCATCGAACTCCGCGACGGCACGTCCGAGGACATCTACAAACGCCTCAACGACAAGGCGACCTGCGAGAAGATCAAGAAATACGCTTACAGCCGCCTGGAACGCTTCGGTGGCCCGCAGCAGGTGGTCGTGGCCGGCTGCAACGATCCGGCCAACGCCGTCTATGCCGGCAAGAATCTGGCGGAATGCTGCAAGATTTCCGGTATGGACGAATGGGAGATGATCCGCTACCTGCTCATCTCGGAAAAACTCGAGGTCAACCAGGCCACCTTCGCAATGAAGGAAGAGAATCTCCAGAAGATTTACGCGCATCCGCTTTCGATGCCGGCTTCCGACGGCAGCGTTTACTCGCCCGAAGGTGTGCTGGGCAAGGAACTGCCGCATCCGCGTTCCTATGGCACCTTCCCCCGTTTCTTTGAAAAATTCGTCCGCGAGGACAAGGTGCTCGACCTGGCTACTGCCATCTGGAAGTGTACCGGTTTTCCGGCTTCCCGGATGAAACTCAAGGACCGCGGACAGCTGGTGGTGGGGTATGCCGCCGACGTCACGGTGTTCGACCCGGCCACCATCGCCGACCTGTCGACCTACGCCAAGCCGCACACCTTCCCAGCCGGCATCATCCACGTGTTCGTCAACGGCGTCCATACCATCAAGGAAGGCGCCCATACGGGTGCTCTCTCCGGGATGGTGCTGGGTAACGATCAGTTGAGCCGGTAATTTTTATATCTTTGTAAGATGAATGTAATGTTATGAATAAATCGATACTATTTTTCCTGCTGGCTGGCCTGCTGCTCTGCACGGGATGTGATTACATCCGCGCTTCGCTGGGCAAGCCGACTTCGGCCGACCTGGTCAAGATCAGTGACGAACTGAAAGCCCGCGAGCAGTTCCTTCGCGACAGTATTGCTGCCGTCCGCGCCGCCGAAGCCGGACTGGCAGCGCAGGGCGACACGCTGGCGTCACAGGCCCCGGTACCTGCTGCTTCTGCCGCCCAACCTGCAGTTCAGCCCGCTCAGCCGGCACCTGCCCAGCCCGCCGCCGCTGCTCCGCTGAAGAAATACTATGCCGTGGCCGGTGCCTTCAAGAACCCGGAGGGCGCCCAGAAATATGTCAACAAGCTGCAGGAGAACGGGATCAAGGTCCATCTCTTCGATTTCCGCAGCGGACTCAAGGTGGTCTGCGTGGAGGGCCACGACACCCTCGAGGAGGCTCAGCAGGACGTGGCCCGGCTCAAGGAACTGAAGCTGTCGGACTCTGATCCCTGGATCTACAACACGAATCAGAAACTTCACAAATGATATGAAAAATACCGTTTTCACAGAGAAGCACATCGCGCTGGGTGCGAAGATGGCTCCGTTTGCCGGCTACAATATGCCGATCCAATACAAGGGTATCAATGAAGAGCACGCCTGCGTGCGGGAGAAGGTGGGTGTCTTCGACGTCTCTCACATGGGCGAGATCTGGATCCTGGGCCCGAAAGCCCTGCCGTTCCTGCAGTATGTCTCTTCCAACGACGCATCCGTCCTTTTCCCGGGCAAGGCGCAGTATACCTGCTTCCCCAATGGCAAGGGCGGCATCGTCGACGACTTCATCGTCTATTGCTTCAGCACGGAGAAGTACCTGCTCGCCGTCAACGCTGCCAACATCGAGAAAGACTGGAACCACCTCTGCGCCATCGCGCCGAAATTCGGCCTGACCGTGGGCAAGGACCTGGTCAACGCATCCGACCAGACCTGCCAGCTCGCCATCCAGGGTCCCCGGGCCATGGAAGTGATGCAGAAACTCTGCAAGGAAGACATCCTCTCGATGGAATACTATACCTTCAAGGAACTGGAAGTGGCCGGCATTCCCGGCGCCATCCTCTCGACCACCGGTTACACCGGCAGCGGCGGATGCGAGGTCTACGTTCCCAACGAATACGGCGACCAGCTCTGGAAAGCCGTCTTTGAGGCTGGAGAGCCCTTCGGCATCCAGCCGATCGGTCTGGGCGCCCGTGACACGCTCCGCCTGGAGATGGGATTCTGCCTCTACGGCAACGATATCGACGACACCACCTCGCCGCTGGAAGCCGGCCTGGGCTGGATCACCAAGTTCAACGACGTGAAGGGCGACTTCATCGACAAGCAGTATCTGCTTGACCAGAAGGCCGCCGGCCTGAAGCGCAAACTCGTGGGCTTCGAGCTCGTGGACCGCGGCATCGCCCGCCACGAGATGCCCATCTGCGACGCCGAAGGCAAGCAGATCGGCCATGTGACCTCCGGCACGATGGGCCCGACCGTCAAGAAGGCGATTGGCATGGGTTATGTAGATGTTCCGTACAACAAGGTCGGTTCTGAAATCTACATCGAGATCCGTGGCAAGCTGCTGAAGGCCGTTGTGGTGAAGATGCCGTTCTACCAGAAATAGTTGAAAAGAAGACTGATCATACTCATAGCACTGGAATTCTGTGCGGCAGGCCTTGCCGCACAGAATTTTGCTGTTGCCCCGGCGCTGCGGGCCCATGTCGAGGCCCTTTGCGACGAGGAGCTGGAAGGCCGTCGTGCCGGCAGCGACGGTGAGCGCGCGGCGGCCCGTTACCTCTACGATGCGCTGGAGGAGGCCGGCGTGCTGATGCTCACCGATACGCTGGGACAGGACTTTACCATCACCGGTCCCGACGGGGACATCCATTCCCGGAACGTCGTGGGCATCGTCCAGGGCAGCGATCCGCTGCTGCGCGATGAATACATCGTGGTGGGCGCCCGCTACGACCATCTGGGCACCCACGTGCTGACCGTCGACGGCGAACCGGTGGTCCAGCTCTTTCCGGGGGCTGACTGCAACGCCTCGGGCGTTGCCATGCTGATCGAGCTGGCACGGTTGGTGGCTGAGTACCAAGGCCTTTTCCGCCGCTCCATCCTTTTCGTCGGCTTTGGCGCCGGCGAGCAGGGGTCGGCCGGCTCCTGGTATTTTGTCAACCGGGCCTTTGAACAGTCCGGAAAGATCAAGGCGATGCTCGACCTCGACTGCCTGGGCCGGGGCGGGAGCGACCATCCGCTGACGGTGTTCTCCCAGCTCGCCCGCCGGGATTTCGACTACCTGCTCGACCAGACTGCCCGCCAGCCCGTGGTCCGGCTGCCCGAAATCGCGACCGGGACGCTCCGCCCCTCCGATTACCTGCCTTTCTACGAAAAGAAGATTCCGGTGTTCTTCTTTTCCACGGGACCCGCCCGCGAACACCGCACCATCAAGGACACGCCGCGGCTCATCGATTATGCGGCGATGGAGATCAACGGCAACTATCTCTATCATTTCCTGATGGTGGTGGCCGACGTCGACGAGGTCTCCTCGGTCGACGCTGACCCCGAGAAACGGGCTGTGCGTGCCGATCGGGTCTATGCCGCCTCCGACTGCGACGTCCGTCCCCAGTTCTTCCATTCCAACGAACGCCACTTCCTCCAGAGCTGGGTGTACAAATACCTCAAGTATCCCTCCTACGCCATCGAACACAACATCCAGGGACAGGTGCTGGTGAGCTTCATCATCGAGAAAGACGGTACCGTGACCAACGTCCAGGTGGAAGACGGGGTCGACGAACTGCTCGACGACGAGGCTGTGCGCGTGGTGTCGGTTTCACCGAAATGGATTCCGGGCCAGATCAAGGGCAGCAAGGTCCGTACGAAAATGGTCATTCCCGTGGAATTCCGTCTGTCGTCGAAGTGGGACATGGGTTTGAAAAAATAACTATCTTTGCGCCAGATTTCAAACAGGCGTACAATCATCATATCCATGGAATACAACTTCGTCGACATTGAGAAGCGGTGGCAGGCTTATTGGGCTGAGCACCATACCTTCGAAGTCAGTAACGACTCTCCCCTCCCCAAATATTATGTGCTGGACATGTTCCCTTATCCTTCGGGAGCCGGTCTCCATGTGGGCCATCCCCTGGGCTACATCGCCAGCGACATCTATACCCGCTACAAACGCCTCAAGGGTTTCAACGTGCTGCATCCGATGGGATACGATGCCTTCGGCCTTCCCGCCGAGCAATACGCCATCCAGACCGGGAAGCATCCGGCCGAAACCACCGAGAAGAACATCGCCCGCTACCGGCAGCAGATGGACCGCATCGGCTTTTCGTACGACTGGTCGCGTGAAGTCCGTACCTGTGATCCCTCTTACTACAAGTGGACGCAGTGGGCTTTCCTCGAGATGTTCAACCACTGGTACAACCCTGAAACCGACAAGGCCGAGCCCATCGACACGCTGATCGACCGGTTCAAGGCCGAGGGCCGCTGGGAGGGTCTCTCCGAGAAGGAGCAGTCCGACCTGTTGATGCAGTACCGCATCGCTTATCTCGGCGAGACCGCGGTGAACTGGTGTCCGAAACTGGGTACCGTCCTGGCCAACGACGAGGTGAAGGAAGGTTATTCCGTACGTGGCGGTTTCCCTGTGGAACAAAAGAAGATGAAGCAGTGGCAGCTGCGCGTGAGCGCCTATGCGGAGCGCCTGCTCTCCGGCCTCGACCAGCTCGACTGGACCGACTCCCTGAAAGAGATGCAGCGCAACTGGATCGGCAAGAGCCAGGGCGCCGAGATGGTGTTCCACGTCTTCAACGGCGACAAGGAATATGAGATGACCATCTTCACCACCCGTGCCGATACCGTCTTCGGTGTTACCTTCATGGTGCTGGCACCGGAAAGCGAATGGGTGGAGAAGCTGACGACGCCGGAGCAGAAAGAAGCCGTGGAGGCGTATCTGCAGCAGGCGAAGAAAAAGACCGAGCGTGAGCGCATTGCCGAGACCCGCAAAGTCACCGGTGTCTTCACGGGTTCCTATGCCGTCAATCCCCTCACGGGCGACAAGGTCCCCGTGTGGATTTCCGAATACGTGCTGGCGGGCTACGGTACCGGCGCCATCATGGCTGTGCCGGCGCACGACAGCCGCGACTACGCTTTCGCCAGGACCTTCCACCTGCCCATCGTCCCCCTGATCGAAGGCTGCGACGTTTCGGAATCGAGTTTCGACGCCAAGGACGGCATCATGTGCAACTCTGGCTTCCTTAACGGGATGACGGTCAAGGAGGCCATTTCCGCCGCCATCGATTACATCGAAGCCAAGGGCCTGGGCCACCGCAAGGTCAACTACCGTCTGCGCGACGCCATCTTCTCGCGCCAGCGTTATTGGGGCGAGCCGTTCCCCATCTACTACAGGGACGGCATCCCCTGCGCCATGCCGTACGAGGAGCTGCCGCTGCAGCTGCCCGAGGTCGACAAGTTCCTCCCCACGGAAAACGGTGAGCCGCCGTTGGCCCGTGCCAAGGACTGGACCTACAAGGGATATCCCATCGAGACCAGCACGATGCCCGGTTTCGCCGGCAGCAGCGCGTACTACCTGCGTTATATGGATCCGCACAACGACGAGGCACTGGTGGGCCGCGAGGCCGACGATTACTGGCGCGACGTGGACCTGTATATCGGCGGCACGGAGCACGCCACCGGCCACCTCATCTACTCTCGCTTCTGGAACAAGTTCCTCTATGACTGCGGATACGTGTGTGAGCCGGAGCCGTTCAAGAAGCTCATCAACCAGGGCATGATCCAGGGCCAGAGCAAGTTCGTATACCGTATCAAGAACACCAATACCTTCGTGTCGTCCGGTTTGAAGGACCAGTACGACACCACCGAGATCCACGTCGACGTCAACATCGTGTCGGGCGACCGCCTCGACACCGAGGCCTTCCGTCGCTGGATGCCCGATTTCGCCACGGCTGAATTCATCCTCGAAGACGGCCAGTACATCTGCGGCAGCGCCATCGAGAAGATGAGCAAGTCGATGTTCAACGTGGTCAACCCCGACCAGGTATGCGACCGCTACGGCGCCGACACCCTCCGCTTGTACGAGATGTTCCTCGGCCCGCTGGAGCAGAGCAAGCCCTGGGACACCAAGGGCATCGACGGCGTCCACCGCTTCCTCAGGAAGTTCTGGAAACTCTTCTACGACCGCGACGATTTTGCCGTGAGCGACGAGAAAGCAACGCCGGCCGAGCTCAAGGTGCTGCACAAGCTGATCGGCAAGGTCCAGGACGACATCGAGCATTTCTCGTTCAACACCTCGGTGAGCGCCTTCATGATCGCTGTCGGCGATCTGGCCGACCTGCACAGCAACAAGCGGGAGATCCTGGAGCCGCTGCTCATCGTGCTCAGTCCTTTTGCCCCGCACATCTGCGAGGAACTCTGGCAGAAACTCGGCCACGAAGAGAGCATCAGCTTTGCCCGTTTCCCGCAGTATGTGGCCGCCTACACGGTCGAAGACACCGTCAAGTATCCGGTCCAGTTCAACGGCAAGATGCGTTTCCTGCTCGAACTGCCCAAGAACCTGAGCCGGGAAGAAGTGGAAGCCGCCGTCCGCAAGGCTTCTGAAACGGAGAAATATCTGCAGGGCGCTGCCATCCGCAAGGTCATCGTCGTCCCTGGCAAAATCATCAATATCGTCTGCTAATGGATAAGAACAAATTCCTGGCGACTTTCAAGTCTTACGCCATCATTACCCTCGGCCTGGTCTTCTACGTGCTCGCGTGGGTGGTTTTCATCATGCCCCATCAGCTGGTCGGCGGTGGCGTGACCGGTATTTCGGCCGTCATCCAGTATTGCACCGGCTTCAACGTGAGCTACTCTTTCTTCATCATCAACGGCGTCCTGCTGCTGATCGCCCTCAAGGTGCTGGGCCCGTCGTTCGGCGTAAAGACCATCTATGCGATGGTGGTCACGACCCTGCTGCTGCGTTTCCTGCCCATGGTCATTCCCCAGGAGTTCATCCAGATCATCGCCCTCGACAACGGCAAACTGCTCAGCGTGATCATTGGCGGTACGCTCTCCGCCCTGGGCATTTCGCTCACCTTCTCGCAGGGCGGCAGTTCCGGCGGTACCGACATCATCGCCCTGATGATCACGAAATATCGGGCCATTTCTCCCGGCAAGATCCTGCTCATCCTCGACGTGTTCATCATCGGCTCTTCCCTTATCGTTCCGACCGAAGGCAGCTGGGGCGTGAGGGTGGCCAACCTGATGTACGGTTATATCATGGCCGGTGTGTTCAGCGTGGCGCTCGACCTGTTCGTGTCGGGTTCCAAGCAGTCGGTACAAATCTTTATTTTCTCGAAAAATTATGAAAAAATTGCCGACCGCATCACGTCCGACGTGCACCGCGGCGTGACGGCACTGCAGGGAAAGGGCTGGTACACAAAGACAGAGTCGACGGTCCTGCTGGTCATCGCCCGCAAGCCGGAACTGAAACTTTTGTTGAATTTGATCAAGGAGGAAGATCCGCAGGCCTTCATTTCGGTGGGCAGCGTTTCCGGCGTGTACGGTTACGGCTTCGACGTAATCAAAAAATAATCCGATTTTTCCGGTACAGCCGGGTTATATCCCGGCAGAAACGGAATCGCCGATTTGTTCGTAGTTTCGTATCAAAAATACGGAACCTATGGACATCGTTTACTTATTGCTTGCTTATTTGCCGCTTGCCGGATTGCTGGTGTTCCTCTTCCTCTACCTGCGCAAGAAGCGGCATCAGGACGTTCAGAACGTCCAGCTGTCGGGCCAGACCGTGACGGCAAAGGAATACCCCATTCAGGACCGTCCGATCCCCCATGCTGACCGCATGCTGGAAGATCCGGGCCCCAGCCTGAAGGATTCGGACATGGAAGAGTTGAAAGACCGGCTCTGCAACGTGCTGGAACGCGAGAAACTCTTCCTGAATCCCGATATCCGCGTGGGCGACCTGGCCGAACGGCTGTTCACCAACAAAAGCTACCTGGCGCAGACCATCAAGATCAAGTTGAACAAAAATTTCTGCCAACTGGTCCACTATTACCGTGTCCGCGAGGCGATGCGCCTCTACGCCCAGAATCCGGAGCTGACCATCACCCAACTGTGCCGCAGGGTCGGTTTCAATTCGATGACCACCTTCAATACAGCCTTCGGCCGGAACACAGGTTATACGCCTGCCGAATGGTGTAAAGAGTTTCGAAAAAGGAATGAGGCGAAAGCGAGTTGACGACAAGGCGGTCTATGAGAAAATGATACAATTGATGCAGGACAGGCGGCTTTTTCTCCGGCGCAGCCTGACCCGCGACGACCTGGCACGGGAGGTGCTCACCAACCGGACCTATATCACGCGGGCACTCAGGGGACGCGGGCTCAATTTTTCCCAGTTCGTCAATTCGTTCCGGGCCGACTATGCCATCGACCTGATGACCAGCGAAAAATACCGCGACGCCTCGCCCGAGGACATCGCTGTGCTGAGCGGTTTCTCCAGTGTCGACACGATGAACCGCTACATCAAAAAAAGCGCAGGCACGACGGCCTGCGCTCTCAGGGAAAGGATGGAAGGCGCTTAGAGTTCCACCTTCGTGGGCTTGACCATGTTCTTCGGGTCGAGGATCTTGTCGAGCTGCTGCTTGGTCAGGTATTTCTTGTCCAGCACGAGCTGATACACGCTGCCGCCGGTGACGAGGGCTTCCTTGGCCACTTCCGTGCACTTGGCGTAGCCGATATACGGCTTCAGAGCGGTCACGATCCCGATGCTGTGCTCGGCCAGAGACTTGCAGTGCTTCTTGTTGGCGGTGATGCCGTCGACGCACTCGATGCGGAGGGTGTTGAGGGCGTTGGTCATCCAGGTCATCGACTCGACCATCGATTCCACGAGCACGGGTTCCATCACGTTGAGCTCGAGCTGGGCGGCTTCCGATGCCATCGTGATGCAGGTGTCGTTGCCGATCACCTTGAAGCACACCTGGTTGGTCACCTCGGGAATTACGGGGTTCACCTTGCCCGGCATGATGGAGCTGCCCGGCTGCTTCGGCGGAAGGTTGATTTCGGCCAGGCCGGTGCGGGGACCGGAGGCGAGCAGGCGGAGGTCGTTGCAGATCTTGGAGATGCGGATGGCGATGTTCTTCAGTTCAGCGTGGTAGCAGACCATGCAGGAGGTGTCGTTGGTGGCCTCCACGAGGTCTTTGGCCAGCGAGATTTTCCAGCCGGAAATCTTCTTGATGTGCTTGGTGCAGGCTTCGGCGTAGCCCGGTTCGGCAGTGATGCCGGTACCGATGGCTGTTGCGCCCATGTTGATGACGAGAAATTCCTGGGCGGCGGCGTCCAGGCGTTTCATCTCGGTCTCAACGGCGGTAGCGAAGGCGCCGAAGGTCTGTCCGAGGGTCATCGGGACGGCGTCCTGCAGCTGGGTGCGGCCCATCTTGATGATGCCAGCAAAACTGCGCTGTTTGGCGCGGAACGACTTGGCGAGTGCCTTGAGGGCAGCCATCAGGTCCTGGTGGATCATGTACAGGCCCAGATGCATGGCGGTCGGATAGGCGTCGTTGGTCGACTGGGCCATGTTGATGTGGTCGTTGGGGTGGATTACCTTGTAGTCGCCGTGTTTCTTGCCCAGGATCTCGAGGGCGCGGTTGGCAATCACTTCGTTGGCGTTCATGTTGGCCGACGTGCCAGCACCGCCCTGGATCATGTCGATCGGGAAGTGCTCGGTGTGCTTGCCTTCCATCAGTTCCTTGCAGGCGGCCACGACGGCGTCGGTGATCTCGTCAGAGACCAGGCCGAGCTCATGGTTGGCCAGGATGGCGCCCATCTTCACGATGCCGAAGGCCTTGACGAACTCGGGGTGGTCACCCAGGAGATTGCGGCTGATATCGAAGTTTTCGATGCAGCGGAGGGTCTGTACGCCGAAGAGGGCCTCTACGGGGACTTCCTTGTCGCCCAGCAAGTCATGCTCGGTGCGGGTCTTGCCGGAGGTTTTGAATTTGTATTCGATCATGTTAAAAATATTTTAGGGAGTTAACAGGTTCAGGCGAAGAATTTCTCGAGCCGGCCGAGGGCGGTCGGCAGGGCGAAGATCACGACGCGGTCGTAGGGCTTGACGCACGTCTGGTCGGTGGCGATGATGGCCTCGTTGCCCCGGATGATGCCGCCGATGATGGCGTCCTGGGGGAGGTTGAGCTCGCCGATTGGCGCCTTGGTGATCTGGCTGTCGGGGTTGACGATATATTCGATGACTTCCGCATCGGAGCCACCGATGACCTTGACGGTGCGCACCTTGTTGCTCATCGTGAAACGGAAGATGCGGCCGGCCGTGATGATTTTCTTGTTGATGACCGCATCGACGCCCATCCCTTCGGCCAGCCTGATGTATTCTATGTTCTCGACCTCTGCAATGGTCTTGGCCACGCCCATGTTCTTGGCGGCCACGCAGGCCAGGATATTGGTCTCCGAACTCGAGGTGACGGCCACAAAGGCATCGCAGCTCTTGACATCCTCTTCGTAGAGGAAGTCGGAATTGCGCCCGTCGCCGTTGATGACGAGGGTCCGGTCGAGATTCTCCGACAGGACTTCGCAACGCTCGCGGTTGATTTCGATGATTTTCACGAACTCGGCATCCTTCTCGAACTGGGCGGCCACCATTTCGCCGATGCGTCCGCCGCCCAGGATGGTGAGCCGCTTGATGTCGAGGTAGCGCTTGCCCGAAAGGACCATCAGCTCGTCGACAAAGGAACGCTTGCAGACGACGTAGATCATGTCGCCCCGTTTGAACAAGGTGTCTCGCTGGGGAATCAGGGTTTCGCCGCCGCGGGTGATGGCCACGATGCGGAAAGGCAGATTCTCCGGATCGTAGGGAAGGTCGGCGCTGGTCTTGTTGAGCAGCTTTGAATCTTCATCGATGCGGAATACCACCAGCTGCAGCTGTCCGCGCGCGAAGTCCACGAATTCCGATACGTCGGACTGCTTGAGCAGATCGCAGATCTCCGTGGCGGCAATCTTTTCCGGGTAGAAGAGCAGGTCGATGCCCATCTCGGTGAACATCAACTTGTTGTCGTAGTTGAGGTATTCCGCATCGTTGATGCGGGCAGTCACCTTCTTGGCGCCCAGCTTCTTGGCGATGATGGCCGAAACGATGTTGACGTCTTGTTCGCGGGCCGGGCTGACGGCCACGAACAGATCGGCCTTCTCGACGCCGGCCGACTTGAGCACCTTGATGGAGGTAGGGCTGCCCTGTACGGTGAGCACGTCCATGCTCTCGGTGACCAGGGCGAGGCGTTCCTCGTCGTGGTCGATGATGGTGATCTCGTGGAAGCCCTCGCTCAGCATCTTGGCCAGGTGGCATCCGACTTCTCCGGCTCCTGCAATGACGATCTTCATGGCTGTATCAGTTGAGTTTCGCTCCGATGAGCGTCATAAATTCGTTGCGGGTTCGGATGTCGCGGAGGAAAGCGCCCGTGAAAGCCGATGTTGTGGTCAGGGAATTCTGCTTCTGGACGCCGCGGATCTGCATGCACATGTGGGCGGCTTCGATGACCACGGCCACGCCGAGCGGGTGCAGGGTCTCCTGGATGCAGTCGCGGATCTGGACCGTGAGGCGCTCCTGGACTTGCAGGCGGCGGGCGAAGGTCTCCACCACGCGGGGGATTTTGCTCAGGCCGGTGATGTAGCCGTCGGGAATGTAGGCCACGTGGGCCTTGCCGTAGAAGGGGAGCATGTGGTGCTCGCACATCGAATACAGCTCGATGTCCTTGACCACCACCATCTGGTGGTACTCTTCCCGGAACATGGCGGAACGAAGGATCTCAGCGCCGTCTTCCTGGTAGCCCTTGGTAAGGAACTGCATGGCGCGGGCGACGCGCAGCGGGGTCTTCAGCAGCCCTTCGCGCTGCGGGTCCTCGCCCAGGAGTCGGAGGATCTCGCGGTAGTGGCCGGCCAGTTCCTGCGTCAGTGCTTCGTCGTATAATTCCTGCTTTTGATAGGCCATGGCTTTCTTTTAAAATTATGGCAAGTTACGAAATATTTTCATTATTTTCGTATTTTGGAACTTTAAACTTGCAATTATGCCGATTTTGTTCGTCGCAGCCGTCGATTTTGAACTGGACGTGGCCCGTACTGCCTGGTCAGACCGGCCGGCCCGTTTCCTCTGTACCGGGGTGGGGGCCGAAGCGACGGTGCGGGCGCTGGAGGCGGTTCTCGCCGGGGAATCCTTCGACAGGGTCGTCGACCTCGGCGTAGCGGGCAGTTACCGCGGCGACCTTCCCCTCGGTACGGTGGTCCATGTGGTGAGCGAGCAGAACGGCGAATTACCGAGAATCCTGCTGCGGCAGCCCTCACCCTGGCCGGAACTGGGATTCCTGCCCGCCGCTACCGGCAATACGCTCCAGCTGCTGGATGATCGTTACCGCCGGGTGACGGCCGACGTGGAGTCGATGGAAGGCGCCGCCTTTTTCGAAACCTGCCTGCGGCACGGCGTCCCTTTCGCCGAGTTGCGCGCCGTGTCGAACGAAGTGGGGGAGCGCGACCATTCCCATTGGGACATCCCGCTGGCCCTCAAACGGTTGCAATCGGCTTTGGAAACGTTTAAAAACGCGTTGCAATGAAACTGAAACTCGCTTTTTCCTCCTGCCCCAACGATACGTTCATGTTCCATGCGCTGGTCCACGGCCTGGTCGACACCGAAGGGCTCGACTTCGATGTCGACATCTACGACGTAGAAGAACTCAACGAACGGGCCCAGCGTGGGTATTACGATATGACCAAACTCAGCTATCACGGATGGTTCACGGTACGCGACCGTTACGCGATGCTGGAGTCCGGTTCCGCCCTGGGTTGGGACTGCGGGCCGCTGCTGGTGCGGCGGGCAGGCGATGAAAGCGTGTTGGAGCGCCGTCCCCTGACCATCGCCATCCCCGGCCGCTATACGACGGGTGCCCTGCTCTGCTCCCTGGCCTATCCGGGGCTTGGCGGGACGGTCCCGATGCTTTTCTCCGAGATCGAAGAAGCGGTGGGCCGTGGCCGGGCCGACCTGGGCGTGCTCATCCATGAGGGCCGTTTCACCTACCGTGACAAGGGACTGGCCCTGGTCTGTGACCTGGGGGCCTGGTGGCAGGCGTACTCGGGCTGCCCGATTCCGCTCGGCGGCATCGCCGTCCGGCGTTCCCTTGGCCCGGAAATTGCTGCATCTGCAGGCCGTGTGCTGCACCGGAGCATCTCGTATGCGTTCGCCCATCCGGAAGCCTCGCGCGATTATGTCGCCTCGTACGCCCGCGAGCTGTCGGCACAGATCCAGCAAAAACACATCGACATGTTCGTAAACCGCTTCTCCCTCGACCTGGGCGAAGTAGGACACCGGGCCATCGATACATTGTATACCTGCTATGAGCGAGCTGATCTTGATGGAGGGCGTCAGGAAGTATTATCCCGCGGGCGAAGGGGTGGTACGGGCGCTTGACGGCATTGACCTCCGCATCCGGAAAGGAGCATATGTCGCCATTATGGGCCCTTCGGGCTCCGGTAAATCAACGATAATGAACCTGCTGGGATGTCTCGACATCCCGACTTCCGGCCGTTATCTGCTGGACGGGAAGGATGTCGGCACTCTGGACGACGACGCCCTTTCCGGCGTGCGCAACCGGGAGATCGGTTTCGTATTCCAGTCGTTCAATCTGCTGCCGCGGCTCGATGCGCTGGAGAACGTGGCGGTTCCGCTGGGCTATGCGGGCGTGCCGAAGGCGGAACGGCTGGAGCGTGCGGCTGAAGCCCTTCGGCAGGTGGGCCTTTCGGAGCGGATGCGGCACCGGCCCGATGCCCTTTCGGGCGGGCAGCGGCAGCGGGTGGCGGTGGCCCGGGCGCTGGTCACGCATCCTTCCCTCATCCTGGCCGACGAGCCGACGGGCAATCTCGATTCGGCGGCGACCGAGGCCGTGATGAAACTTTTTGCAGAGATTCATCGTAAAGGGAATACAGTGATATTGGTCACGCACGAGGAGGCGGTCGCCCGCTGTGCGGAGCGGATCATCCGCTTGCGTGACGGTAAAGTCGAAAGCGATGAAAATCTACACGAAAACCGGTGATGCCGGCACCACCTCGCTGGTCGGGGGCACGCGCGTGAGTAAGGCGCATCCGCGTGTCATGACCTATGGGGACCTCGATGAACTGATCAGTTGCCTTGGCCTGCTGCGCTGCGAGGTCGACCAGGCCCTTCCGCTGCGCCGTATCCAGATCCATCTGATGAATGTCAGCGCCCACCTGGCCAACGACGGCCGCAGTGTCAAACTCCAGCCTCTCGACGAAGGGGAGACCCAGTTTCTCGAAGAAGAAATCGACCGGATGACGGCGGCCCTTCCGCCGCAGAAGGCCTTCGTGCTGCCCGGCGAACCCCATGCCGCATCGTTGGCCCACATGGCCCGCACCATCTGCCGACGGGCGGAGCGCAGCGCCGTCCAGATCGATCCGAAAACCGAGCAGGATACCCTGGCCCTTCGCTACGTCAACCGCCTGAGCGACTATCTTTTTACCTTGGCAAGATACTTGTGCGCCGGGCACGATGACTATTGGTTGCCGTAGGTCATGAAAAAAACTTTGCGATTCAGTTTTTTTTATATCTTTGCGGCCCCATTATCAAAAAGAGAATTTATAGAACGATTCGCGTATGTATTGGACACTTGAACTCGCATCCAAGCTGGAAGACGCCCCGTGGCCTGCAACCCGGGAAGAATTGATCGATTATGCCACCCGTTCGGGAGCCCCGCTCGAAGTAATCGAGAACCTGGAAGACCTCGAGGAAGACGGCGAAGTCTACGATTCCATCGAAGACATCTGGCCCGACTACCCGACCAAGGATGACTTTTTTTTCGACGAAGAGGAGTATTGACCCGAAGATTTTGAAAGAAGGTCGAAAAATTGCCCGTTCCGGAAAGGTAACGGGCATTTTTTGTATAAATGCTTGAAAATGTGAACTTATTTCCGTAAATTTGAATTTTATAAAGAAATGAGTCAAATTCGATATATCCTTTTGGCTTTTGCGCTTTTGATGGCCTTGCCGTCGCAGGCGCAGAACAACGCCTACGGCCTGGACGACGAGTGCTATCCGTACTTCCGCCGGGCCGAGGATCTGGTGGGCAAGGAAGGGTTCAAGGCCGTGAACGACACGCTTTTACGCCTGGCCCTCCAGAAAGGCGACACCAAGGC
>JAEEGL015949643.1_pt1 | contig 37864 bp, 39 predicted proteins | sample 9134231 | NCBI WGS metagenome assembly JAEEGL01 (sample SAMN16246548, study PRJNA631951) | gut metagenome | biome: gut microbiome; feature: rumen; material: fiber-attached | host: Bos | place: Iran: Karaj | collected 2018-10
CCTTGACACCCGAAGAGCGACAGCGCATCATCAGCACCTCGATGGTGTATGGCAAATACGACCGCTTGAACGACCGCGTGTCCGCCTACGAGATATTGAGCGAGCGCATGGAACAGGCCATGCAGGAGAAAGAACAGGCCCTGCAGCAGAAAGAGGAGGAGAAACGTCTGAAAGAGGAGGCCAAGCAGCAACGTGAAGAGGAGCGGCTGCAAGCCGCCGAGGAGCGCAAACGCAAGGCCGAAGAACGCGAGCGGCAACGTGCCAAGGAGAAGACTCTTGGGGGCAGCCTCCAGAAGATGGTGGTCACCAAAGCCAAGCGCGAATTGGTAAACGAGGCCTTCAAACTGGGCCGCGGCCTGCTGGGTTCGCTGCTGAAAGGAAAAAAATGAAAGAAAGCCCCGCCAAATGTGCGGGGCTTTCTTTTAGGTGGATAACAATCGTGGTTTCTAAGATGCAGCGCGCAGCATCAAATACGCTGCAAGTGCATTCTTAGAAATGATAGTTGAAGCCGAGGCGGAAGAGGTTGAGATGGTTGGCAAGGCTCTCGGCATTGAAGGTGGCAATACAGTTAAAGTCTCTTGCAGTGGTTTTTCTTTCGACCTCGACACCACCGACATTATCCTTATAGTGGGTGGTTCGGTTGACGAAACTAATACCAAGAAGGTCGATGTAGAGGTCGGCAGAGAAATGGTTGCTGAAACGGTAGTTGACACCAGGAACAGCAGCGATTGCCAATGTATTGGTAGTAGTTTTGCCATCAACGGTAGTATTGTGGGCGTCGATTACACCGGCAACGGCCGTGTTGTAGGAATGAACCTTGCTCTTGGGAGTCATCATATAGGCTAACTGAGCCTCGGCAAAGAAGGAGAGTTTGTTGTAGGACATGAATGTGTAGCGGAAGTAGGGGGCGAAATAAAATCCGTTGTTAGTGGTCTTGTCCCAGCCTTCAAAATCCTTGTGGGCGCGATAAAATCCAGCATAGTTGCTATTAAAATCTTTATGCACATCTGAAGTAAAGCCAAGGGTTATGCCGACATGCATTTTTTCGTTCAGGTTGTAGCCGAATTTGGGGGCAAAAACAAAGTTGGTATAAATGTCGGTGGGGATAGTGTACTCGGTGGGGGTGGCACCAACGGCAGACCTATTCCATGTATTACCGCCATTGGTGTTCAGGCCGACTTGGCCACCGATAACGAACTGGGCGTTGGCTGCAAAGGCAAAAGCTGCAAGTGCAAGAGTCAATACGATTTTTTTCATTGTGTTAAGATTTTAGGGTTAATAAAAATGTGTTTGACGGTGCAAAGATACACATTTTCCCTGATATAGAAAGAAAAAAAATAGTAATGGCCAACAATACAGTTGAAAGAGACAATGAAAAGATGGCTGGCTGGGTAGCGCACTGCCGTGCGCGCCCCAGCCAGCCATCTTTTCCCCTGCCCGTGGGGGGCAAGGGTAAGGTTCTACTGCGCAGAACGCACAGCCCGAACAGAATGACCGTTGTCGCGGGCGCTGATGCCCACGGACTGGTAGTCCGAGCGGAAAGCGAAGTAACACGCGACGTTCGGGCTGCCCGTGTAGAGCGAACTCGACCAGTAGTAGCCGCCGATCCCAGCGTATGTGAGCGAACTGCCATCAAGGTAGCCGGCGGCGGGCAGAAAGAGACTATTGCCGTTAGAACCGGTGAAGCGACAACCGTTCACGCCGTTCTGCGTTGTCCACTCGCTGGTGGTGTTGTTTATCAGCTCTTGCCATTCTGCAGATGTTGGGGTGCGACCACCGTAGTTGGCGGTGGCGGCATCGTCGCCAGACTGGAGGATGGTCAGATTGTCGGTGAAGCCGCTATAACCATAATCTGAATTGTAGCAGTATTTGGTGAGTTGGTCGTAGCCCCCGTTGCAGTAGATGTAGTTGCTCCAGTAGTAGGTGCTCTTGGTCGTGGTCTCGCCCCAAGCAAAGTAGTCGCCATAGTCCTCCGGCGAGGTGGCACCCACGTTTCGCGTTGCCCACAACAGCCCGCTGGGCAGCCCGAGATCCACCCAATCGTTTGAGGGATCCAACTGCTCCACTGTCAGGCTCACCAATGCCATGCTGTTGTGGCGCAACGACGCGCGCTTCTGGAACGTCACAGATTCTCCAACGGTAGAAGTGAGTGTTATAGACACGTCGTCCTCCTCAAATTCAGGTGCAATGATGTAATAGACGTATGTATCCCTGTCACCACGGCCTATCGTGGGACGGTTCCCAGTAGGGAACACTAACGACACCTGGTGGCTTGCCGACGACGGTGTTGTCAGTTCTACGGCATCGTTAGACCCTCCTGCCACCGTGGCACTGCCCAGTCCGCTCAGGTAGGCACTGCGCGTCTCAACCGTGATGCGCTCGAGGGAGAAATCGCTCCCCGTGCGGTTGGTTACCACTACCTTTATCAGAGAGCAGAGATTGTGGAACGTCAGCCGCTCACTCGACGAGTAGGCACCCATCGGCACCTTCACTTTCTGGTCGCCGCGACTGTCCACTTCGTATTGCTGTTCGCGAGGTAGCGTCACGGCTATCGTACTGCTACTTGATATGTCCACATCCCCCACTATGTCGGCAGGGTAGATGGCGCGGTAGTGGCTACTTCCCGCCACGTCGGTTATTTGTGCCGTGGCTCCATAAGCCGCCGTGGTAGTGCAGGTCTGGTTGTTCACCCGTACCAGGTCATTGTTGTGCCAGCAGGGTGTCACATCGTCAATGTACACCTTGGCATTCCTGCCGTTGTCTATAGTGGCACCAAGGGTCACGGTGCCGTACTCTTTCTTGCAGCCTGCTGCCAGTACCATTGCACTGACCATTAGACCTAATATCATTTCTGTATGTATTCTTTTCATGTTTTCTAAATTTTAATTCTTAAATTTCATTATTATCATTTACCATCTCTCTATTTCAAATGATGTGGTTGCATTGCCGTCGCCTGTCCAGTCATCGCGCTCGAACAGGCTCGACCGGCTGCCGGGGGAGTCTTCGTCCCAAGTATCCAACTCAAAAGGTGTGGCAGAAAGACCAAGTCCTATCTCCACCACGAAACTTACAGTTTTTATCTCCGGAGGACTGTAAACCTCATTGTGTTCTCGTTTCATGATTTGACAGATAAATTATTATTAGTTTCATGTGACTCCATGTGATATGATATGCTATTTCGTTAGCAATAAGAAAAATCAACTCCAGACCACCACCTGTTCAGCATGTGTATGATGTGAAACCAAGTTAATAATTTAGCCACAAAACGATTGCAGCCTGATATGGGGGGAGGGATACTATATGATTATCAAATAGTTGTAACACAGAGATCATTTTTATCATTTCAAATTTCATTTGCAAAGATAAATAAAAAAAACGATTTGCTGTAATTATTCAAATCGAAGAATTAATAAGAGGTAAAAAACAACAAAAGGAGGCACCGCTTGTGTGCCTCCTTGGTATGTGAATATGGTGTGTGATGGCGGTTTAGAAGTAGAGGTCGCGCTCGCCTTCACCTATCTTGCAGAGGTTGCCCTCGACGCGTTTCTTGAGCTCCTCTTTGCTGAAGGTTTGGGTGAGTTCCTTGAGCAGGCGCAGGCCTTTTTCCTTGGTGGCAGGGCTGGCGTAGTCCTCGAGGTATTCGCGGAAGGTGAACATGGCGTTGGGTTTGCAGAACTCCTTGATGAGGCCGGGCTTGGCAAGATCCATGAAGTCGGCACCCACACGGCCTTTGCGATAGCAGCCGGTGCAGAAGCTGGGGATATAGCCGCCGTCAATCATCATGCTGATAACCTCGTCGAGCGAACGGTGGTCGCCGAGGGTGAACTGGGCACCGGTTTTCTGGTGGTCGCTTTCGTCCATGCTGCCTTCACCTGCATCGTAGCCGCCGGGGTTGGTCTCAGAAGCGGCGCTGATTTGGCTGGCGCCGTATTTGACCAACTGGTCACGCATGGCGGGACGTTCGCGGGTGGAGATGATGATGCCGGTGTAAGGCATGGCGATGCGGATAATGGACACTATCTTCATGAAGTCTTTGTCGCTGACGGGGTGAGGAAGGTTCTCGGGCAGGGAGAAGGGGGTGCCTTCGGCGGGTTCGATGCGGGGGAAACTTACGGTGTGGGGGCCGCAGCCATAGTCTTCCTCAAGGTGGCGAGCATGCTCCATCATGGCGAGGATTTCGAAGCGGTAGTCGGTGAGGCCGAAGAGGACGCCGATACCTACATCGTTGATGCCGCCTTCCTGGGCACGGTCCATGCAGGTGAGGCGGTATAGATAGTCGCCTTTGGGGGTGCCAGCGGGGTGGAACTTGGCGTATTCAACGGGGTCATAGGTCTCTTGGAAGCAGACGTAGGTGCCAATGCGTTCGGCTTTGAGCTTGGCGAAGTCCTCCACGCTCATGGGAGCCAGCTCAACGTTGATTCGGCGGATGGTGCTGCCTTTCTCGTCCTTGGCGGCATAGCAGCGACGGATGGCCTCGACCATATAGTTGGCATCGTTGCGGGGGCTTTCGCCACAGATAAGGAGGGCGCGCTTGTGTCCCATGCGCAAGAGGTGGAGGGTTTCTTGCTCAATCTCGTCCATAGTGAGGACTTTGCGACGGAGCTGTTTGTTGTCGCGACGGAATCCGCAATAGACGCAGTTGTTGACACAGGCATTGCCGGTATAGATGGGGGCAAAGAGCACAAGGCGGCGGCCGTAGATCTCGTCCTTGCAATACTCGGCAGTGTCGAGAATCTTTTGTATGTCGGCCTCGTCTTCCACACAGAGCAGTTTGGCCACATCGTCGAGATTGAGGCCTTTCAGCTTGCGGGCTTTGTTGAGGATGTCGTTGAGTTGCGATTCTGACGGGGCGTTGTTGTCAAGCATGCCGTACAATTTGTCGCGGTCGATAAAATTCTGATTTCTCATGGTATTTAGGATTTATTGTTTTGTCAACACGGCTTTGGATTCGACGTCCTGAAGACGGCCCAGACGGCCGGTGAGGGCGTTGATGCGGTCGGGCGAGCCCTCGACAATGATGGAGATGACGGCTACAGGCCTTTGGTGGAAAGGCAATCCTTGCCGGCAAAGAACAATATCGGAAAATTCAGAAATAATACTATTGATTTCTGCTGACCGGGAACGGTCGAGTATGAGTATGGTGATTGTTCCTATTCTCTTCTCCATCAGGTGTTAGGCTTTTGGGTTAGACGAATATTTAATAATTATTTCGGCTGCAAAGATACAAAGAAATATTTGAATTGCAAGACAAATGCAAAAAAAATCTTGCTGAATGACAAAAAAATCGTAAATTTGCAGTCTCAAATAATAACAAAAAAAGCGACTTATGTACAACTATATTAAGATAGAACAGAAACAAGCCGTGACGGTGCTGACGATTTCGGCGCCCAAATCGTTGAACGCTCTTAACAGCATTGTGCTTGGCGAGCTTGACGATGCGTTGACCCACCTGACTGAAGAGACCCGCGTGTTGATTATAACAGGCGACGGCGAGAAATCGTTTGTGGCGGGAGCCGATATCAGCGAGATGGCTGGTCTGAACGAGGCCGAAGGTTTTGATTTCGGCAAGAAAGGTGCCGATGTGTTCCGCCGCATCGAAACACTGCCCATCCCGGTGATTGCCGCCGTGAACGGATTTGCGCTGGGTGGCGGCTGCGAGCTTGCCATGGCATGCGACATCCGTATCTGTTCCTCCAACGCCAAATTCGGCCAACCTGAAGTGGGACTCGGCATTATCCCCGGCTTCAGCGGAACCTACCGCTTGGCCAAGCTGGTGGGAATGGGCATGGCTAAACAGCTTATCTACACCGGCAAGCCCATCAAAGCCGACGAGGCCTTGCGCATCGGTTTGGTGAACGCCGTCTATGAGCAGCCCGAACTTATGGATGCCGCTATGCAGATGGCTGAGAACATTTGCGCCAACGCCCCCTTGGCTGTGGCCTATGCCAAACAGTGCATCAACGAGGAGTACGACTTGAATGCCGACGACGCCGTGGCTTTCGAGAACAAGATGTTTGGCCGCTGCTTTGCCACCGAAGACCAGAAAAACGGCATGAAGGCCTTCCTCAACAAGGAGAAGCCCCAGTTTTGCGGGAAATAACAGCAAAGACAATTTATTAATAAACAATTTATAAAACACCTATACTATGAAAATTTGTGTAATCGGTACCGGTACCATGGCAAAAGGCATTGTGAAAGCCTTTGCCACCAAAATGCCCGTAGTAATGAAGAGCAGAACCCAAGCCAGCCTTGACAAGGCCATGGGTTCAATCGCCAAATCGTATGCCAAGTTGGTTGAAAAAGGCAAGATGACCCAAGAGGCTGTCGACGCCCTTCTGGCCAACATCGCCACCACCACCGACTATGCCACCTTCGCCGACGCCGACCTTGTGATTGAGGCCGCCGTGGAGGACATGCAGCTGAAGAAAGATGTGTTCACCGAGCTTGACAAAATCTGCAAACCCGAGACCATCTTCGCCACCAACTCGTCGTCGTTGAGCATCACCGAGATTGCCGCCTGCACCCAGCGTCCAGCCCAGTTCATCGGCATGCACTTCTTCAACCCTGCCGACCGCATGGCTTTGGTTGAGGTAATCCGCGGCCAGCTGACCAGTGACGAAGTCTGCAAATGTGTCATCGACCTTGCCACCTCTATCGGCAAACAGCCCGTTGAAGTGAAAGAGGCTCCCGGTTTCGTGGTGAACCGCATCCTTATCCCCATGATTAATGAAGCTGTAGGCATTCTGGCTGACGGCATCGCCAGCGCCGAGGATATCGACAAATGCATGATGCTTGGTGCCAACCACCCCATGGGACCCCTGGCTCTTGCCGACCTCATCGGCAACGATGTGAACCTGGCCATTATGGAAGTGCTTTACAAAGAGTTCGGCGATCCTAAATACCGTCCCCATCCTCTGCTGCGCAAAATGGTTCGTGCCGGTCTTCTCGGCCGCAAAACCGGCGAGGGCTTCTACAAATATTGATAGCGTCTCTGCCTTTTACACTACGAGCCGTCCCCTCCGGACGGCTCGTTTTCTTTCTTTTGTTCAAGTTTTATCCTATCTTAATGAACAAAAAAAATCCCGCAACATCGAAGTCGCGGGATTAAGAGATTATTATTTCGATCTCAATTAGTCCATGATGGTGTTCCAGTGGTGGACATCCTCAGCCTCGCCCAGCTGGATGGCACGCAGGGCGTGATACAGCTTGGTGCTCCAAGGACCGGGTTCTTTGCCGAAGTTGTAGCTCTTACCGGTCTCGGGGTCGTCAAGACGCTCGATGGGGCTGATAACAGCAGCGGTACCGCAGGCACCGGCCTCTTGGAAACCAGCCAACTCCTCAACGTCAATAGGACGACGCTCCACCTTCATGCCCATATCCTCGGCCAACTGCATGAGGCTCTTGTTGGTGATAGAGGGCAGGATGGACGAACTCTTGGGAGTGATATAGGTGTTGTCCTTAATGCCGAAGAAGTTGGCAGCACCGGCCTCATCGACATACTTTTTCTCTTTAGCATCCAGATAGAACTCGCAGGCATACTGACCGCCATGGCAAGCCTCGACGTGGGCGCGCAGAGAAGCAGCGTAGTTACCACCGACCTTGTAGATACCAGTTCCGAGAGGAGCGGAACGGTCGTACTTGCGGGTAATAACATAAGGATTGGCTTTGAAACCACCCTTGAAGTATGGTCCGACAGGGGTGACAAAGATAACAAACAGATACTCATCAGCAGGTTTCACACCCACGGTGATGCCAGTACCAATCAAAAGCGGACGGAGATAGAGGCTGGCACCAGTGCCATAAGGAGGAATGAAACGCTCGTTGAGTTTGATGACCTTCTTGCACATCTCAACGAACTTTTCGGTGGACAGCTCGGGCATCATAATGCCGCGGCAGGTGCTCTGCAGACGCTCGGCATTAGCCTCGGGACGGAAGATACGAATCTTACCATCCTTGCAACGATAAGCTTTCAGACCTTCGAAAGCCTCTTGGCCATAGTGCAAACTCGAAGCAGCCATGTGCATCTCGATATGCTCGGAGGAAGACACTTCTATCTCGCCCCATTTCCCGTCGCGATAGTAGCAGCGGACATTATAATCGGTCTTTACATAACCGAAAGGTAGGTTTTGCCAATCAATATTCATGATGTTTACTGTTTTTTAGGTTTAAAAAAAAAGTGGTCCCACTTGGGCTCGAACCAAGGACCCACTGATTATGAGTCAGTTGCTCTAACCGACTGAGCTATGGGACCAGCTTTTCATCTCTTGAAATCGGGTGCAAAGATACACATTTTTTTTCATTCACAAAGAAAAAAGTGGGTTTTGTTGAAAAAAAGCCAACCATAGCCTGCGCTGCCCATTGCCTGAACGGCAAAAACGACGGGGCTGTACGGTTGAATCGTTTCACAACCGAAACAGATAAATAAAAAACTTTTATCAATTCAAGAAAAAAGCGTACCTTTGCAAATTTAAAAAGCTATTGAATTTATGGGCAGAATTCTTGCAATAGACTATGGCATAAAGCGTACGGGCATTGCCGTGACCGATCCGGAACGCATCATTGCGACCGGATTGACCACCGTTTCCACCCCTACCCTGCTCCAATTTCTCAAAGACTATTGTCAGAAAGAACCTGTCGACATCTTCCTTGTCGGCCAGCCCAAACACATGGACAACACCCCCTCCCAGTCGGCACAGATTATCGAGCCCTTCGTCCAGCAATTAACCCAAGCTTTCCCCGACAAACAGATTGCGCGCATCGACGAACGCTTCACCTCCAAACTCGCTTTCCAAGCCATGATTGACGGCGGGCTGAAGAAAAAACAACGACAGGACAAAGGCATGATTGACCAAGTCAGTGCCACCATCATGCTGCAAGATTATATGCGAACATTATAATAATTACACAGAGAAATGCTCTATCCCATTATTGGCTACGGCCATCCCACACTGCGCAAACAAGCGCAACCCATCGACAAAGACTATCCCGGCCTTGACCAACTCATCGCCGACATGTACGAAACCATGTACAATGCCGACGGTGTAGGCCTTGCCGCACCCCAAATCGACCTCAGCATCCAGCTTGTTGTCATTGGCTTCCGTCCCTACGACGAGAAAACCGACACCTACCTCGAACCCGCTGAAGAACACACACTCATCAACCCCGAAATCCTTGAGTTCATAGGCGAAAAACAATACTTCAACGAAGGTTGCCTCAGCATCCCCGACATCCACGAAGACGTTCTCCGTCACGAAGGCATCCGTCTGCGCTGGTACGACGAGAAGTGGCAAATCCACGAAGAAGAAATCCACGGCATGTTTGCACGTGTGGCACAGCACGAAATCGACCACCTCAAAGGCAAAGTCTTCACCGACCATCTCAGCACCATCCGCAAAACCATGCTCAAACGGAAACTCAACGATGTAATCTGCGGTCGTGTACGCACTGCCTACCGCATGAAACCGAACAAAAAATAATACATACAACAATACCATGAAAAAATTAGCAACAGTCATAATCCTTGCTGCAACCCTTCTGGTTGCCTGCGGTCCCACCCGCGAAGAACGTATCGAACAAATCGAAGACTTCGAAGACTCCATTTTCGAATCCACCGTCGCCGCCGACGAAGGCACCGCCGACCAACTCACAGCCCTCTACACCGCCTTTGCCGACAAATACCCTGACGACACCCTCAGCCCCCAGTTCCTGCTCAAGGCTGCCGAAATACAAAGCAACGTGCTCCACACCGACCGTGCCGTCGAACTTTTCGACCGCATCATCAACAACTACCCCGACTTTGAACACGTACCCATCTGCTACTTCCTCAAAGGTATCGCCTACGAATCCAACAGCGAATTCGACAAAGCCAAGGCCGCCTATCAGACCTTCGTCGACAAATATCCCGACCACTACATGGCCGACCAAACCCGCAAAATGATTCCCCAAGTGGGCATGAGTCCCGAGGAAATGCTTGACCAAATCCTCTCCGACGCCAACGACTCCATCATTGCCCAATAAGCCGCACCGACGCACCCCGTGAGCGACATCATCAACATATTGCCCGACAGCGTGGCCAACCAGATCGCCGCAGGCGAAGTGGTTGACCGCCCCGCCTCGGCAGTGAAAGAGTTGCTCGAAAACGCCCTCGATGCCGGCGCATCGAAAATACAACTCATTGTCAAGGACGCCGGCCGAACCCTCATCCAAGTTATCGACAACGGATGCGGCATGAGCGACAGCGATGCACGTATCTGCTTCGAACGTCACGCCACCTCCAAGATACACAAAGCCGACGACCTCTTCGCCATCCACACCATGGGATTCCGGGGCGAAGCCCTCGCTTCCATTGCAGCCATTGCCCAAGTCGAACTGAAAAGCAGGCTCCACGACCGCGAACTCGGCACACAACTCATCATCGAAGGCAGCCAAATCAAAGAACAGTCACCCTGCGCCTGCCCCTACGGCACCTCCATCGCCGTCAAAAACCTATTCTTCAACATCCCTGCACGGCGCAACTTCCTCAAAAAAGACAGCATTGAACTCAGCCACATAGAAGAAATCTTCAAGCGTGTAGCCCTCATCAACTACCACACCGACTACTCCTTCAACAGCAACGGACGTCTACTCTACGACCTCCGTGCCGGCAACTTTGCCCAACGCATCAGCCAACTCTACGGCAACAACTACCGCGAACGCCTTTGTCCTGTCAATGAGCAGACCGACATTGCCAACATCACCGGATATGTCTCCAAACCCGAATTTGCCCGTAAAAGCCGTGGCGAGCAATACCTTTTCGTCAACCACCGCTTCATCAAGCATCCCGCCCTCAGCGCCGCTGTCGAAAAGGCCTATGCCGATATCATCCCTGACCACTACTACCCCACCTACTTCATCCACATCGAAGTCGACCCCTCGCGCATCGACATCAACATCCACCCTACCAAAACCGAAGTAAAATTCATCGACGAACACGCCCTCTTTGCCATCCTGCGCGCCGCCACCAAGAAAGCCATAGGCCAGTTCAGTCTCTCCAACGAACTGCAATTCAACCCTATCGAAGAAGTCAACTACCCCCCTGCCCCAAAAGGCTACGTCCCTCCCCAACCCCAGATACACTACAACCCCAACTACAACCCCTTCAAAAGCACCCAACCCCGCCACTCCGAACCTGCTTCCCATCCCTCTACCCCCGCCCCAGACCCCAAATGGACCTCCTTTTTCGACCTCAACCAAAGCCGCAACACATCTACTCCCAACACCCCCCTACCAACCCAACCTGAACTCCCTATCCCCCAACCTGACACCTCCGCCATCCACCCCTCCACCGACACCCCATCGCCCTGCATACAACTTATGGGCAGCCATATTGTCAGCGTCCTGCCCTCCGGGCTTCTGGTCATCGACCAGCAAGCTGCCCATGAGCGCATCCTTTTCGAACGGCTCTTCAACCACCGCTCCGCACCCCATGCCCAGCAACTTCTCTTCCCCGTCAACTGCCAATTCTCGCCCGCCGACGCTGACATCTTCAACGAGATTATCCCCGAACTCAAACAATACGGATTCGAAATAGGCTCACTGGGACAGACTACCTTCGTAGTCACAGCCACCCCTCCCGACACCCAGGAAGGCGAACTGCAAAGCCTTTTCGACCAAATCATTGTCGAATATAAAGGAGCCATGATTCAGAAATTCACCGACCGCTCCCAATGTCTCTGCCGCTCCATGGCGCGCCAGCTGGCCGTCAAACCCGGCACCCAGCTCCAGCAGTCGGAAATGCAGCAAATCGTCGCCGACCTCTTCTGCTGTCAAATGCCTGGCATCAGTCCATCGGGACGCAAAACCATGGTCATCCTCCAACCCGACCAATTGTTCAACCAATAACCACGACCCCGTTTATCAACCAATATAAAACACAATGACCCAATACGCACCCCAAGGATTCCGCATGCTGCCGCCGGTAGTCAAAAACCTCCTTATCATCAACCTCATAGTCTTCCTTGCCACCATGGTGTTAGAGAAATACGGCTACAACAACATCACCACCATGCTTGCACTCAATTCCATAGCTACAGGCCGTTTCCGCATCTGGCAGCTTTTCACCTATATGTTCATGCACTCCGGATGGAGCCATATTCTCTTCAATATGTTCGCTCTATGGATGTTCGGCTACGTACTGGAAAACTATTGGGGTTCGCGCCGTTTTCTGGTCTACTATCTGGTCTGCGGCATTGGTGCCGGCCTGTGCAACATGCTTATCCCCGGCTGGGGACTCACCGTGGGTGCTTCGGGCGCTGTCTACGGCATCCTGTTAGCCTTTGGCATGATGTTTCCCAACGAACGCATCTACTTCTATTTCCTCATCCCCATCAAAGCCAAGTGGTTTGTCATAGGCTTTGCCGTCATCGAACTTTTCGAGGGACTCATGTACGCTGATGGCGTGGCTCATTTCGCCCACCTCGGCGGCATGCTCTTTGGTCTGCTGCTAATCCTTTATTGGCGCAAGCATCCTTTCTCACGCTTCTGACCCCCGGACACTTCCGTCTGTCAGACACTCGGCATATTTCCATCTGCACATTTTCCCAATTCACGACGCAATAATTCAACAGCGCGTTGGGAGTTGCAATATTGCCGCATCGCCCTGCCCCCGCTCCTTCGTCTTCCCGTAAACGCCGTTTATTCCTCATTTCTCCTTCTGTAATGGGAGAACGATGGGAGAACGATGGGAGAACTGAGGACTAAGAAGCGACGGAAGAGCGGTTAGGCACATGTCGGTCATCAAGACGGAAAACAGGATAAAACGTTTAATATCAGTCTTTCTATTTCACATGTTTCCATTTCGCTCTTGGACAGCCTCAACCTGAGGCTTGCTTAGCCTGATAACTGATTAGGGATAAAAGAGGAATAAATGAGAAGGAAGTGCGATGTCGGTTCAAAGCATGGGCATCTGCTGGGAGAGGCAATGGAAAGAGCCGAGTCCCCAAACGATGTCGGTACTGTCAATGCCGATAATCTCGCGGTCGGGGAAGCAGGCTTCGAGAGTGTAGGCAGCTTCGTTGTCGGTAAGACAGCGGTAGGTGGGGAATATTACTTTGTTGTTGGCTATGTAGAAGTTGGCATAGCTGGCAGGCAGGCGTTGGTTGTCGTAAAAGACCATGTCGGGCATGGGCAACTCCACAACAGTGGGCTGCTTGCCGTTGGCCAAACGACAGGTGTTGAGGGTTTTGAGATTCTGTTGCAGTGCTTCGTAGTTTTCGTCCCAGATGTCCTCCTCCACGGCGGTGATGATGGTGTCCTCGGCGATGAAACGGCTCAGGTCGTCGACATGTCCGTCGGTGTCGTCGCCAACAATACCGTCGCCAAGCCAGATGATGTTGTCGACTCCGTAATAGCCGCGCAGATAGTCTTCAATCTGGTCGCGGTTGAGATGGGGGTTGCGGTTGGGATTGAGGAGGCATGAGGTGGTGGTAAGCAAATCGCCGACACCGTTAACATCAATGCTGCCCCCTTCCATGACGATGCCCGGTTCAAAGAGCTGCATGGCAGGATGGCGCTGGGCAAGGTAGTTGAAGATATGCAGGGGTATCTGTGTGTCAAGGTCGTATGGGTATTTGCCACCCCAAGCGTTGTGGTTCCAGTTGACGATGGCGTGGAGGGCAGGATCCTGCCGATTGAGGAGGAAGGCGGGACCATGGTCGCGGCACCAAGCATCGTTGGTGGGGAACTGGTGGAAATAGACACGGCCCATGTCGCAGCCAATCTTTTGCAACTCGTTGGCCACGTGGTCTTCCATGCGCTGGTCATCGACATTGATGTGGACTTCTTCATCCTCGGCCAAGGTCTTGATGAAGATATGATACGAGGGGAAGATGGTCTCTATTTTGCCAGGCCAGGAGTCCTCATTGTGAGGATAGCTAAGCCAAGTGGCACGGTGCTTTGCCCATTCGGCGGGCATATAGTATCCTAATTCTTTTGGTGTCATGTTGTTTTTTCTTTCGGAGTGTTCTGAATACTCGGAATGGCCGGTGTGTTCCAGAAAACTTTAGTCAATATATCGGTTGAGGATGGGGGCGTAGCTGTCGATGCGGCGGTCGCGGTAATAGGGCCAGTGGCGCCGGTAGTGGTCTGTCTGGTCCAGGTCGAGTTCCTCAACGTGGAGCGCCTCCTCGAGGTGAGGAGCCTGATAGAGCACACGCCCGAAGGCATTGGTGATGAAGCTGCCGCCCCAAAACTGCATGCCGCCTTCGAGGCCGGTGCGGTTGACGCTGATAACAGGTACGCCGTTGGCTACGGAGTGGCTGCGTTGGATGGTCTGCCAAGCTTCGTACTGCTCGCGGTTGTCGTCCTCGTTTTGGCGCACGTCCCAGCCGATGGCTGTGGGGAAGAAAAGGAGTTGCGCACCCATGAGACTGGTGATACGGGCAGCCTCGGGATACCACTGATCCCAGCAGATAAGCACACCCAGCGTGGCGAAACGGGTCTTGAAGACCTTGTAGCCGAGATCGCCGGGGGTGAAATAGAATTTCTCATAGTAGCCGGGGTCGTCGGGGATGTGCATCTTGCGGTATTTGCCAAGGTAGGAGCCGTCGGCGTCAATCACAGCTGTGGTGTTGTGATAGAGTCCCTCGGCACGTTTCTCGAAGAGGGAGCAGACCAGCACCACGCCCAGTTCCTTGGCAAGAGCCATGAAATGTTGACAGGTGGGGCCGTCGGGAATGGCTTCGGCCAACTGGAAATTTTGGTATTTTTCTTCGTCACAGAAATAAAGGGAAGCAAAAAGCTCTTGCAAGCAAATGATTTGGGCGCCGTCAGCGGCAAGCTGACGCACCTTCTCAGTGTAGCGGGCAATGTTGGCCTGCTTGTCGGCAACGCATGCCATCTGGGCAATACCTACTTTGACTTTCATTTTGATAGTGGGTTTAGGTGATGATTGATTCGGATTGCAAAAATACACATTTTTTTTGGATTGGCAGTTGTATGTTGAATATTATTTGTATTTTTGCAAAAAATATATCCATTATGACCTCGAAAGTATATTTCACCGATATGCATGTGCGCATGGGCGACAGCCTGCTGGGCAAGTTCGACCGTCTTATCACCCGCGCAGGGATAGAGCAGATTGATTTCAAAGACAAGTTCGTGGCCGTGAAGCTCCACTTCGGCGAGGTGGGCAACATGGCTTTCCTGCGGCAGCAGTACGCCCGCGTACTGTGCGACCATATCAAACGCCTTGGCGGCAAGCCGTTCCTGACGGACTGCAACACCCTCTATGTGGGTTATCGAAACAATGCCCTCAACCACCTCGACGCAGCTTATATGAACGGCTATAACCCTTTGGCCACAGGGGTGCACACCATCATAGCCGACGGCTTGCGGGGCACAGATGAACGGGCTATCCCCGTCAGTGGCGGCGAATATGTACGCGAGGCCAAGATTGGTGCCGCCGTGGCCGAAGCCGACATCATCATTTCCCTTACCCATTTCAAAGGGCACATCAACGCCGGCTTTGGCGGCACGCTGAAGAATATCGGCATGGGTTGCGGCTCGAAACAGGGCAAGATGGAGATGCACAGCAGCGGAACACCGCATGTCAGCCGCCGTCTATGCGTGGGTTGCGGGAACTGTGTGAAGAACTGCGCAAACGATGGTGTGCATGTGGTGGAGGGGAAAGCTGTGGTGGACGAGAAACACTGCGTGGGCTGCGGCTACTGCATAGCCTACTGCCCTACGGGAGCCATCATGACCAAATGGGACGAGGCCAAGCCCGTGATGAACAAGAAGATTGCCGAATATACCAAGGCTGTACTGGATGGAAAACCCAACTTCCATATCAGCTTGGTGGTGGATGTGTCGCCGGAGTGCGACTGCGACAGTTGCAACGATATCCCTATCATCCCCGATGTAGGCATGTTTGCATCGTTCGACCCTGTGGCACTGGATCAGGCCTGCGTTGACAAAGCCAATGCACAACCCTTGGTGCCGGGCAGCGTGGCGGGGAAAGCCGCAGAACACCACCACGACGAGGATGTGTTCCATCTGGTGCATCCCGACACCGACTGGGAAGCCGGGCTTATCCACGCTGAACGACTCGGCCTCGGCACCCGAAAGTATGAACTGACCAAGGTATAGGATGCCATATGGTATACGATTAAACCTAGAATAAACAAACAAAGCTATGGATAATTTAATACACCTTGTAAATGCATACGTCAAATACTGGGAAGAGTATATTGAGCTAGAAGAATACAAGTGGGTGGCGTTGACTCATTTCCAGAGCAACTGGAAAAATAGAACTCCTATCTACGACCGAATTTCTATTTCTTTAGGAAAGGCCCAAAATCTGCTCAATTCTAAGAATTATACACCTCGAAGTATGCTTAAAAAAGTGAGCCTAAAAAAGCCGAAGGAATTGAATGTTCTAATGGCAGCTCTGTTTGATGAGAATGTCAGTTTAGAAAGTAGAGTTCATGATTTCATTACAGGTTTTGAGGATTTGGTTTTCGTCATAGCACATGAGCAAGACAATGATTGGGAATGGTTGGATAAATTGGTGAACAATAAACTCAACTCATATCAAGACCCTCATGCCATTTCGGTGTACCTCTTTTTGCGCTATCCAGAGAATCACTACATTTACAAAAGCAGAATATTTGATACTTTTGCTGATATGGCTGGGTATTCTATTAAAGAGAAAGACCGGGTTAAGAAATATGTAGAATACGAAAAATTTTGTGATTCAGTCAAAAAAGTCTTGCTCACCGAAACGAATTTCATCAATCACACTTATAAAAAATGGCTGAATAGTCACAAGTATATTGACCCCAGCTACAATCTGTTGACTCAGGATCTGATATATACCGTCAGCAATTATTTGAATGGAGAATCTTACGCTAAGTTTGGGAACACAACACCGAGTGCAGTAAATATAAAAATGATTTCTTCAACAAGTGTAAGTAAAACCTCAAGTATAAGAACTAATACTGCTCATGTAACGAAAAACATCGATTATCTTGGTATCTATGAGAATAACAAGCGTATCGGTTTGGAAGGAGAATTGTGGGTATTAAACCATGAGAAGGAACGTTTAAAACAACTGGGAATTAGTTATAATGTTGAACACTCTTCAATTGTTAGAGGTGATGGTTTGGGATATGACATACTATCCGTAGAGGATGATGGGGTGACAAAACGTTATATTGAGGTCAAGTCTACTACCGGAAGCGCGAACCGACCTTTTTTCTTTTCTGATAATGAGTTACGAGTTAGCCAACAAAATAGAGAACATTACTACCTCTATCGGGTTTATGGCTATGACGAAGACTCAAAGTCTCCCAATGGTGTAATAATCATATCTGGAAGTCTTGATGACTTAAACGCCCAACCAATCCTTTTTACAGCAAACTTATAGTCATGAACAACTTTGCCGTTGTAGATTGCGATAACTGCTATGTATCTTGTGAGATAGTCTTTCGTCCTGACCTCAACGGGAGGCCGGACTCATCCACGCCGAACGCATCGGCCTCGGCACCCGAAAGTATGAGCTGACGGAGGTCTAGGGAGACTTATTGATGGACTAAGGGACCTCCTTGCTTATACGTTGACAAGTTTATAGTACAAAATTGTCATGAATTGCCTGTGGTGGGTAATTCATGACAATTTGCGTTTGTTGGGTGATATCAATGGGTGAATATCCTGGGGTTGACGTTGAGGGATAGCCAATACCAGCGGAGGCGGCCATCGTCGGAGGCGCGTTTCAGCCGTTCCATGGTATCGGCGCCGGTCATATAGGAGACGCCCATTGTCAAGTTGACATCCTGTATGAGTTGGCAGGAGGCCGAGAGCTCGAATTGGTGACCGAGGGTCCTGTCCATATTGTCCAGCTTGATGGCTGTGGACATGTAATGATAGGCACCGGCAATGTTCAGCCACGACAGAGGCTGGTACTTTACGCCCAGCCAAGCGTTCTGCAGGCCGGGGGTGAAGCCGTGGAAATAGGTGCTGACATAGAAGAAATCCATGGCACCGTAGAATTTGTGGTGGGAGCCATAGACAGGGTTGAATCCACGGACGACTTCATGTCTTATCAGTCCGATTTCGCCTGAAGCGGGGACGGCGAAGTAGGGGTCGCCGCTGAGGTAGTCGTAACCGCCCTCGAATCCTAAAGCGGAGGAAGGTACAACGGTGGCTTTGACCGATGCCATCCAAGCGTCTATCTTTATGCTATGCTCGTCCTTGCCCATCTGACGATAGTAGGAGCCTTCTAATGACAATGTGCCGTTGAAGGGTGTCCATTTGGCGTATCCGCCAGCCAGCTGCTGCCATTCAAGGTGTTCGTTCTTCCCCTGCTCGCCTGCCTGCATGCCGATGTTCATGGCCAAGAGCGAGAAGCCCAAAGAGGCCTGCGGGATGTCGAGGTGGTACCAGGCTGTCTGCATGGTTTTGTAGGGGAGCGAACCACCGGTGTAGAAACTGCTGCCGGAAGTGATGTTCTCTTCGTTCTGATTGAAGGCGGCGAAGAGATGGACACGGTGGTTCCTTCCGTCGAATCCTAAGCGCAGTACATCGTGTGAGTTGCCAGTCATCGTCCAATCGTCAAGGCCTATGATGCGCTCGTCGTCATAGCTGAGAGCGATACGGCCTGCCTGCACAAAAAGTCCTTCGACAGAAGAGAGTTTAGCCCAAGCCTCATGAATGTTGACGGAGCCCCTGCCTGCCTGTCCCCAGATGCCGGAATGCTGGATATTGACTTTGGCATCGAGGTGCCGCTTGTGGTAGTTGGTCACGAGCCGGGTGCGGCTGAGGACAAAGTTTGCCCAGTCGCCTTGAGCCTCGCCGGCATCGGGCGAAAGGCCGCCGTCGCGTATCTCACCGCGAGTCATCATCTGTAGGTCGACAGTCAGATGGTCTTCCTGCTGCGCAAAGAGAACTGTCGGCAGGAAGAGTGTTGCCACAAGAAACATGCAATAGAGGGCATTGAGGGATGTGGGTTTGGTTTTGATGTTATGCATTTTTTAAAGTATTATTTCCGTATGACGGAAGTGGTGCCTTGGACGTTCTGGAGTGTCACTGTGGTCGATTGGGTTTTGCCGTTGCGATAGTAGGTGACGTTGACAAGGTCGCCGGGGGCATGACGGCCTATTTCTTCCATCATCTCGGCAAAGCTGTTCACCTGCACACCTGCCACAGAGAGCAACAGGTCGCCCTGCTTGAGACCTGCCTTGTCGGCAGCACCTTCGGGAGCCACTCGAGCCAATAGAACACCTCTCACCTCTTGAAGACCCATCTGGCTGGCTATAGAGGAGGTCATCTCAATCACGTTGACACCTAAATAAGCACGCTGGGCATGGCCGTATCGTTTGAGGTCGTCGGCCACCTTGCGAGCCAAGTTGGAGGGGATGGCAAAGCTGTAGCCAGTATAGTATCCATCAGCCGAGGCAATGGCTGTAACTATGCCTATAAGATGGGCTTTGGCATCGACAAGGGCTCCACCCGAGTTGCCGGGATTGACAGCGGCATCGGTCTGAATGAACGACTCAATGGGACTTTCCATTCCCCGAGCATTTTCGATGATACCTACGTTGCGAGCCTTGGCACTGATAATGCCGGCGGTGACTGTGGAGGTCAGGTTGAATGGGTTGCCGATGGCAAGGACGGGCTGTCCGACACGCGCACTGTCGGAGTCGCCAAATGGAATGTATTTCAGGTCAGCGGCATCGATCTTAATAAGGGCAAGGTCGGTAGCTGGGTCGGTGCCAATGAGTTGCGCCGGCAGCACTTTCTTATCGTTAAGGGTCACCTGAATACTCTCGGCGTCCTGCACAACATGGTTGTTGGTAACGATGTATCCGTCGTCGCTGATTATGACACCGGAACCGTAGGCACTGTATTCTTTGCGCTGCATTCCCTGATTAATGATAAAACCGAAGAACGATTGGTAGAGCGGAGTGAGACGGGTTTGGGTGGTTCGTATGTGCACCACACCGTCAATAGTATTTGCAGCCACATCGCTGAAATCAACATAATGTACACCCTCTGCGGGCAACGAAACTGCATTGTTCACTTCTGCATTCTGCTGGGTCTGTCCCGATTGGCATCCCAAAAATGCCAACGTCATTAAAAAAAACAATTTTTTCATAGCTATATATAAATTACGATTTTTTTATCATCATAAAAAGCGGCATGGGCATAAGCTTTTTACCACTCAGTTTTACATTTGCCAAAACAAAAAAGGGAGAAAAATATTGTATGTTTAATAATTTTTGTATTTTTGCAATTTGGCTGGTGGAAGAACCGCCCCAAGCATTGCATTAATCCAACAAACAAACACCCACAGACATGCGCATCATTATAATAGGCACAGCTCACCCATATAGAGGAGGACTCGCAGCGTTCAACGAGCGTCTTGCCACCCAGTTCATTGACGAAGGTCATGAAGTGGAGATGTACACTTTCACGCTTCAGTACCCATCATTCTTGTTCCCCGGCAAGTCTCAGTATACTGACAGTCCCGCCCCCGCACGTCTCAAGATAAAACGTCGCATCAACTCCTGCAACCCTTTCAACTGGATTTCAGTAGGCAGGGAAATCCGAAAGAAGAAACCCGATTTGGTTGTATTCGCTTACTGGATGACATTTATGGTGCCCTGTTTTGCCACAATAGCCCGACACATAAAATGCGACAAGAGCATACGATGTATAGCCCTTGTCCACAACATGCTGCCTCACGACCATAAATTCTACGACAAGATTATCCCCCGCTGTTTTGTCAATAAGATGGACGGATTCACTACGCTTTCGGAAGCCGTGATTGACGACATCAACCATTTCGACCGCCATAACAAACCCAAAACATGGGCTCCTCACCCCATATATGACCATTACGGCAGTCGGATAGACAAGGTTTCTGCCCGCCAACAACTCGGTCTTGACCCTCATGGACGTTATGTGCTGTTTTTTGGCTTTATCCGCGAGTACAAAGGATTGGATTTACTGATAGATGCCTTCGGTGACCCACGACTGCAAGACATGGGGGTGAAACTGATTGTGGCCGGAGAATTCTACGGCGACCCCAAACCCTATCTGGACCGAATCCGCTCACTCGACATCAGCGACATCGTGATTCTGCACAACGATTATATTCCCGACTCGCGAGTGAACCTCTATTTCGGAGCCGCTGATATTGTGGCTCAACCATACAAAAATGCCACACAGAGCGGTGTGACTCAAGTGGCTTTCCATTTCGAAAAGCCCATGTTGGTGACGAACGTAGGAGGACTGGCCGAGACGGTGCCAGACGGCAAAATAGGCTATGTAGTCGAGCCCAATGCCCAAGACATCACCGACGCCCTTTATCGTTATTTCAAGGAGCAGAAAGAAGAGGCCTTTACCGAAGCCTTGCTGCAAGAGAAGGAAAAATATACATGGGACCGTATGACACGTGCCGTGCTACAAGCGGCAGACGCTTCAAAAGTAAAATCGAAAAAATAAAAAGCAAAGACAATTTTTCAAGATGGAGAGACTCCTGTTGTCAGAAGTCTCTCCATTTTTTTCTATCAATTCCACCTACAATTCTTGCTATACTTCCCCCTCAATAGACAATGTTGAAAAATATTTTTTTCCTACAACGATTTTTTTTCATAACTTTGTAACATGGAAATAATGTCTCATACGAACACAAGACGCAAAGATAGAATGTCTTACGAGCAGGTGTTCAGTATCAATGGCGGCAATAGGCCGCCACAGGCTCCCGAATTGGAGGAGAATGTGCTTGGTGCGCTGATGCTGGATGCCAATGCGCTCAATACTGCCATTGAACTCCTTCACGAAGAGTATTTCTATAAACCAGAGCATCAAGTCATCTTCCGAGCCATCCACAAATTGTTCGAAATGAACCAGCCTGTGGATATGCTGACAGTGACTAACCAACTTCGTCAAACTGGTGAACTGGAGGCTGCCGGCGGAGCATTCCACATAAGTGAACTGACCAGCCACATCGTCAGTGCAGCACATATTGAATACTATGCTCGCGTATTGAGCGAGAAATACATTTCCCGCGAACTTATCCGCATATCCACAGAAACCATCTCTAACGCCTACGATGAAACCACCGATGTTGTCGACCTTCTCGACAAAACTGAAGGGCGTTTGATGGATATCAATGACAAGAATTTCCGTTCAGACTTTCATCCCATAGGCGACCTTGTGCAGGCTGCCACTGTGCAGATTGACGAAGCTTCGAACAGTGACGACGGTCTTGCCGGAATACCCACCGGATTCCAGGACCTTGACCGTCTAACCGCTGGATTCCATCCCGGCACCCTCATCATCCTTGCCGCACGTCCTGCCATGGGTAAGACAGCTTTTGCCCTCTCGATAGCCCGCAATATGGCCATTGACCATAAAAAGCCTGTGGCCTTTTTCTCACTTGAGATGACAGGCGTGGAACTGGCCATGCGTCTCATCTCAAGCGAAGCCCAGATTCCCGGCGACAAACTGAAGAAAGGCGAATTGCAAGCATTCGAACGCAAACAGCTCGAGGTGCGCACCCAAGCACTGAACGAAGCCAAACTTTTTATCGACGACACCCCGCAATTGACTATTTACGAACTGCGTGCCAAATGCCGCCGTCTCAAGCAGCACCACGACATCCAGATGGTCTTCATTGACTACTTGCAACTGATGAGTGCCGCCAGCGATACAACAAACCGCAACGGCAACCGCGAACAGGAAATCAGCACCATCAGCCGTCAATTGAAAGCCCTCTCCAAGGAACTGGGTATTCCTGTCCTCGCCATGTCGCAGCTCAGCCGAGCTGTCGAAACCCGCGGTGGCACCAAGGAGCCCATGCTTAGCGACCTCCGTGAATCGGGTGCCATTGAGCAGGATGCCGACATTGTCATGTTTATCTATCGTCCCGAATACTACGGCATTATGGAAGACAACCAAGGCTCAACCGTGGGCATGGCCGACATCATCCTGGCCAAACACCGCAGTGGAGGTGTGGGACGTGTCCGTTTGCGTTTTCAAGGCAAATATGCACGCTTCGAAAACCCCGAATTCCTCACCAACGAACAACTTGCCAACAGCGCCCTACCTCAAAACACAAGTTTCGACTCTAATGGAGCCCCAACCATCCTTATCGACTCCAAGATAAACAGAAAAAACGATGAGCCCGATTTCTACTCTGGACTCCCCTCCGACAATGAACCCCCGTTTTAACATTGATAAACCTTCAATCCGTAAATAATAAACAAACAATATTAACAATGGAAAACATCGAAAATCTGACCAAACAGGATCTCTTGAAAGAGACCATCAAACACATCGACATCAAAAAGTATGACTCCACCGAGCTGATCGACGCCATGCGTAACATGTCGTTCACCAGTCGCGACACTGCCCGTGCCGCCGATATCCTCACCATGATGTGCAAAGAGAAAGACTGCACTAACATCCTCACCATCGCTGGTTCCACCAGCGCTGCAGGCTGCATGCAAGTGTATGTGGACATGGTGCGCAACAAAATGGTTGATGTGGTAGTCTCCACCGGTGCATCCATTATAGACATGGATCTCTTTGAAGCCCTCGGTTTCAAACACTATGTCGGCACCAAAGAAAACGTCATCCCCGACACCAAACTCCGTGAACTATATATCGACCGTATATACGACACCTTCATTGACGAAGAGGAGTTACAGGCCTGCGACAACGCCACCTACGAGTTAGCCAACATGCTTGAGGCACGTCCCTACAGCTCCCGCGAATTCATTTACGAGCTCGGCAAATGGCTCCACAATGGCCGTGGTGTCAAGAAAGACAGTCTCATCCAGACCTGCTACGAGTGCGGAGTGCCTATCTTCTGCCCCGCTTTCAGCGACTGCTCTGCTGGTTTCGGCATCGGCAAACATCAATGGGAACGCGCCAAAAAAGGCGAGAAGTACCTGAGCATCGACTCCGTCTGTGATTTCATCGAACTGACCAAAATCAAAATGGCCTGCCCCGAAAGCGGTCTCTTCATGGTTGGTGGTGGTACACCTAAAAACTTTGCACAGGACACTGTTGTCTGCGCCGAAATTCTGGGCTACGAAGTACCCATGCACAAATATGCCATCCAAATCACCGTTGCCGATGTTCGCGACGGTGCCTGTAGCTCCTCCACCCTGCTCGAAGCCGGCAGCTGGGGCAAAGTAAGCGAAGAATTGCAACAGATGGTCTACGCCGAAGGCACCACCGTCATCCCCGCTATCGTCTCCTATGCCTACCACAACGGCTGTTGGAAAGACCGTGAATACAAAAACTGGCAGAAAATTTTTGAATAAAAACCCTTTCTATCATGGAAGAAAGCATCCGCAAGCAGTTGAATGCGTTGCTCCGCCAAGAGGTTGTCCTGGCCACGGGCTGCACCGAGCCCGGGGCCGTGGCCCTCTGCGTCAGCAAAGCATGTGAGGCACTGGGCTGTGAACCCCAACACATCGAACTCCGCCTCAGTAAAAATGTATTTAAAAATGCAATGGGCGTAGGTATTCCCGGTACCGGCATGATAGGCCTGCCCATAGCCGTCTCCATGGCTGTGGTAGCAGGCGACCCCACCCGCGGCCTCGAGGTTCTTACCATCCCCGCCGAACAAGTGGAGAAAGCCAAAGCTTGGCTCGCCAACAACGCTTCGCGGATTTCCATTGGAGTGAAGGATCCCTGCGACAAGCTCTATATTGAGTGCGTATGCACAGCAGGCGACGACACCGCCACAGCCATCATCAGCCAACGGCACACCCATTTCGTGCTTGTCACCCGCAACGATGAAGTACTCTTCGACGGCCGTGGCACATCTCCCAACAGTGAGATCTCAGAGGAAGAAAACATCTTCGATAACCTCAACCTCACCGCTCGCGTGGTCTACGACTATGCCACCACAGCACCCATTGAAGAGCTTGAATTCATCAAAGAGACCGTCAAATATAACGATGCTGCCGCCACCGAAGGACTCAAAGGCTACGGTCTGCAAACAGGTAAGATTCTGATGGAGAACGCCGCTGGTGACATCGTCCACACCGTTGTTGCCCGCACTGTAGCTGCTTCCGATGCCCGCATGGACGGCTGCACCCTTTCCGTATACAGCAACAGTGGCAGCGGCAACCAAGGCATTGCCTGCACCCTTCCCGTCTATAATTACGGCAAAGCCAAAGGCTGCTCCGACGAACAGATTATCCGTGCCCTGGTTCTCAACCATCTCATGTCCATCTATATCAAGCGTGGCATCGGCCGTCTCAGCGCCCTCTGCGGTATCGTCAACGCCAGCATCGGGGTGGCCTGTGGTATCGTATTCCTTCATGGCGGCTGTTTCGAACAGATTTGCTATGCCATCAAGAACATGATCAACACCATTGCCGGCATGGTTTGCGACGGGGCAAAACCCAGTTGCGCCCTTAAAATGAGCACCGGCCTCTACAGCGCTTTCGTCAGTGCCGAACTGGCCTACCACGACTGTGTTGTCGATGCCACCGACGGCCTTAGCGAACGCGATGTTGATTGCTCCATCCGCAACCTCGGCCGATTAGGCCACGATGGTATGGACCAAGTCGACGACACCGTGCTCGACATCATGACACACAAACAATAGCCATCGGCAACGAGGGGAACTTTCCATCCGGATCCTCCCCCAACATACTTCTGTTATCATCTGATAATTAAACACTATTCGCATCTGCATGCCACAAGACTCAGAGTCTATAACAACATCTTGTTAATAACTTTCCCTCAACTGCCCCTGCTCTTTCAAAATTAATTCATACTTTTGCATTCTGAAATTATAACGTATTACATCATGGAACACAGAAAAGAAGAATTGTATTCGCAAGCCATTCCTGCAGGAAAACGCCGCTACTTTTTCGACGTGAAGGAAACCCGTGGAGGTGACAAATTTATTACCATCGCTGAAAGCCGTCGTATTTTCGACAATAATACAGGTGAATTTTACATCGACAAAAACAAACTCTTCCTGTACAAAGAAGACTTCGAGAAATTCAGCAAAGGCCTTGCCAATGCCATCTCCTTCATTGAGACCGGCATCGAGCCCGAACCCGTAGTCCCCGAAAGTGAGTTCCACAACGCCGACGACGAGGGTAAAAACAACGGATTCTTTGACAAAGACGAAGAGAAATCCTCTTACACCATCGACGACATAGACTTCAAATACTAACATTGGCCATGGGTAAAATAATCTCTGTCGCCAATCAGAAAGGTGGTGTGGGCAAAACCACCACCGCTGTCAATCTTAGTGCCGCTCTGGCGGTGATGGAGTACAAAGTGTTGCTTGTCGATGCCGACCCTCAGGCCAACGCCTCCTCGGGGCTCGGCATCAACACCGACGAGCTGGACAAAAGCGCCTACGAATGTTTTCTGGGACAGGCCGACATCAACGACTGCCTCATTACTACCGACACCCCTAATCTCACCGTCCTGCCTACACGCATCGACCTTGTGGGTGCCGAAGTAGAGTTAGTCAATGAGAAAAACCGAGAATATTTTATTAAGCGGGCGCTCGACCCCGTCAAGGACAACTACGACTTCATCATCATAGACTGCAGTCCCTCCCTCGGCCTCATCACCGTCAATGCACTCACCGCCTCCGACTCAGTCATTATCCCCATTCAGAGCGAATATTTCGCACTCGAAGGTTTGGGTAAACTGCTCAACACCGTCCGCATCGTCCAGACCCGACTCAATCCCCAGCTCACCATCGAAGGTCTACTCATCACCATGTACGACTCACGACTTCGTCTGGCCCGCCAAGTAGTTGAGGATGTCCGTGCCCATTTCAAACGTCTCGTTTTCGACACCCTTATCTATCGCAACACCAAACTTGCCGAGGCACCAAGCTATGGCAAATCTGTCATCATGTACGACGTCACCTGTGCCGGCGCTGTAAACTACCTCAACCTCGCCACCGAGATTCTGAAACGCAATAAGATGAAAGTCCCCTCGCAAGACTAACCCCCTACCCGCTTCCCCCACTCGTCATTCCCGTCTGCATCAGACAAATAACAAGCACACATCTCATCAAATACCCACCACCCGTCGTGGGTTCCCGACAACAAAATAACACCAACACTCAACACAACACATCAAAGCACTCAACACACAATGGCAAGTAAGAAACCCCTTATCCCCGGCCGTGGGCTGGACGCCATTCTCGGCAACATCGATGTCGACAGCCTCAATGGCACTGCATCCGATGTCACTGCCGCCATCAGCATGGTTGCCATCAGCGACATTGAAGCCAACCCCTTCCAACCGCGCAAAGAGTTCGACGACACCGCACTCCAAGAATTGGCCCAGTCCATCCGTGAACAAGGCATCATCACTCCCATTACCGTTCGGCGTATGCCCGATGCCAAATATCAACTCATCGCCGGTGAGCGTCGTTTCCGTGCCGCCCAACTCGCAGGCCTTACTGAACTCCCCGCCTACATCCGTATAGCCACCGACGGCCAAATGATGGAAATGGCACTGGTGGAGAACATCCAGCGCGAAAACCTCAACGCCATGGAAATTGCCCTCTCCTACAACGCCCTCATCGAGGAATGCCAGCTCACCCACGAGCAACTCAGCCAACGCGTCGGCAAAGACCGCTCCACCATCACCAACTACCTCCGTCTGCTCAACCTTCCCGCTGAGACCCAACTGGCCCTCAGCTCCGGACAGATAAGCATGGCTCATGCCCGTGCACTTATCAATGTCGACGATCCCGAACGGCATCTTGCCATCCTCCACGACATTGTCAACCGTCACCTCTCTGTCCACCAGACCGAGCAACTGGTCAAAGCCAACAAACAGCCGGCCAAGCCCTCCCTCTCGGCCAAACCCGAACTGCCCACCACCCACAGCGCCGCACAATCGCAACTGCGGCAAACCCTTCAATCCGATGTCGAAATCAAACGTTCCCGCCGAGGCAAAGGAACCCTCACCATCCACTTCAACAACGATGAGGATTTCGACCGAATCATGAAACTGCTCGACCCTCATGCCTGAACTGCAGTGCGATAGAACAAACACCTCTTTCTCCGCACGTCGACACCTGCGGATTCTTCTTTCCATACTCATGCTCCTGTTCCTCACAGAGGCACCGTCTGCCATGCAAGCACAACAACTTCTCGAAGCACCCACTGTCGTACAACCTGCCAACCACCCCACACCTCACAACCCCACCAAAGCCCTGCTCCTTTCCCTCCTGCCCGGTGCCGGACAGATATACAATGGTCAAGCGTGGAAAATCCCCATCATCTATGGAGCCTTGGGCGGCGTAGGCTATTTCGTCTACAACAACTACACCAACATGATGGCCTTTAAAAACGAATACCTCCACCGCGTCAACGGTGGCACCCCCCAACTGGAAGGCTACACCAGCTATCCAAACAGCAGTATATACAATCTATACCAGTCAAACAATAAAAACTTCCAACTCTTCGTTATTATTACAGCTGCAGTCTATGGGCTTAACCTTATCGATGCCTATGTCTTCGGTCACCTCTACGACTTCCAAGTCAACGACGACCTTTCGCTCAACCTATCCCCTGTCATGACCCCCGACATTGCCAACCCCTCAGGTTTCTCACCCGCTTTGCAACTGACATTCAAATTCTGAAAACAAACAACAACAAAAGATAAAAAAACATCCATCCATGAACCCAATCCTAATGATTCAAGCCGACCAGGCTAATGTACAGACAACCATTGACACCGCTGCTGCCGTGGATTCACCCGAACGTATCACCCTCTGGCAAATGGCTCTTAATGGCGGCTGGATTATGATTGTCCTTGCCGTGCTCCTTGCCATGGCCATCTACATCGCTGTTGAACGCTACCTCGCACTTCGGCAAGCCCTCAACGCCGAGAACGACAACCTTTTCATGAACAGCATCCGTGAGTATATCCACAAAGGCGATGTCGACTCCGCACGGTCGCTATCCAAGAAAACCAACTCTCCTTTGGCCCGCATGGTCGACAAAGGTCTCTCTCGCTTGGGACGTCCCCTCTCCGACATCCAGGCCGCCATCGAGAACGAAGGCAAACTCGAGGTGGCTCGTCTTGAAAAACGAGTCTCTCTCGTCGCCACTGTCGCATCCTTAGGACCCATGATTGGCTTCCTCGGCACAGTCACCGGCATGGTCACCTGCTTCCAAGACATGGCCCACGCTGGCAACAATATCGAAATCAACACACTGGCCACCGGCATGTACCAAGCCATGGTCACCACCATCGGCGGTCTTATTGTCGGTATCATCTGCTACTTCCTCTACAACGTCCTCGTCACCCGTATCAACAAAGTTGTGCTCGACATCGAAGTCCGTGCCACCGAGTTCATGGACCTCCTCCACGAACCCGCCTAATAAACAATAGGAAAGTCTGAGAAACTGGAACAATTAGAAACAACACAGCCATGATAGAGACAAGAAACAAACTCACTATCGAGAACAACAACTCCACCATGTCCGATCTGGTGTTCCTGCTGTTGGTCTTCTTCATGATGACCTCAACACTCATCAGTCCCAATGCCGTCAAACTCCTACTCCCCGAAAGCGGCAGCAAGACCATGGCCAAGCAGAATGTCACCGTCTACATCGACGAGAACTACAACTTCCAAGTCGGCAACACCCCCACCGACATCGAAGGCCTGCAACCCCTCATCGCTTCCGGCATCGAATCCGGAGTGACCGATGCTTGTGTGGTGCTCCGTTCCGACAAAACCGTCCCTGTTCAATATGTCGTCAACGTCATCGACGCCGTCAACGCCATCAACGAACAGACTGGCACCAAACACAAAGTCATCCTTGCCACCTCGCCTAAGAAATAAATAGTCAATTTTAGTACTATTACCCATGAACCAAGAAGACAAAAACAAATCCATATCAGGCATAGTCACCCTCCTGTGCATGGCCTTGGTCATCATCGTATGCCTCTCCTTCGGCTACGATCCTCCCGACCCGCCCATACCCGAAGAAGGTGTCGAAGTGAACCTCGGCAACAGCGACTTCGGCTTGGGAAACAACCCCATGCCCGAAGCCTCCGAAGCCAGCAGTGCACCCCGTCCACGCTCCGCAACCGAGAATGTCTCCACCCAAAGTACCGAATCCACCACTCCCATCAATTCCTCCGACAAACCCTCCACCGCCAAGACCGACAACGCCACTCCCACCACCACCAAACCCGAACCCCCGAAAGAGCCCGAAATCAACAAAAACGCCCTCTTCAACGGCAACCGCGGCAATAAAAACAAGAACGCCAACAGCGGCAGCGAAGGCAATACCTACGGCAGCGGCAACATGGGCAAGGAAGGCGGTGACCCCAACTCCAACCGCTACGACGGCACTCCAGGCAAAGGCGGTGCAGGTTTCAGTCTTACAGGCCGTAGTGCACGAGCACTTCCCTCACCTCAAACCTCCACCAACAAAGAAGGCAAAGTGGTCGTGAAAATATGGGTCGACCGTGCAGGCAACGTCACACAGGTCTCCGCACCCGAAAAAGGCTCCACACTTACCGATGCATCGCTGGTCAGCAAAGCCAAAGCCGCCGCCATGAAGGCCAAATTCAGCCCCAAAGACGACGCCCCCGAAGTGCAGACCGGCACCATCACCTACGTCTTCCGAAACAACTAAACCATGGACGAACCCATTCGAATAGACAAATATCTCTGGGCTGTGCGTCTCTACAAGACGCGCAGCCTTGCCACCGATGCCTGCCGCTGCGGCCACGTCCGCATGAACGGCCAGCCACTCAAACCCTCACACGAAATCAAAGCAGGCGAAATCTACGAACTCTCTATCGAACAACTCCACAAAGTCATCCAAGTGCGCCAACCCCTCGGCAACAGGGTCGGAGCCAAACTTGTCGAAAACTTTATGACAGACCTCACCCCTCCCGAAGAATACGAACGCATCCAGTTGGTGCGCCAATACGCCTTCGAGAAACGCGACCGAGGCACTGGCCGCCCCACCAAACGCGAACGTCGCGACATCGAAGAATTCAAATACAAATAGCTTTATTCCCTACAGGCAGTGTCCGATTCCAAAGAATCAAAAAAAAGCGACACCCCCTGCAATAAAATCATCAATCCCGATACATAATAACAGATTCGACCATGGACGAAGAAGAGGTAATCCGAGACATACTCGCAGGCAACGTCAACCGCTATGCCGAAATAGTCAAGAACTACCAGACCATTGTGGCTAACCTCTGCTTCAAAATGGGAGGCCTAAAACTCGACATCGAGGAAATGACCCAACAAGTCTTCGTCGAGCTTTATCTCGCACTGCCTCGCTTCCAGTTCAAGTCGAAACTGAGTACCTTCATCTACCGCATTACCGTCAACGTCGTCTGCAAAGAACTCAAACACCAGAAACGCTTCATCACCCCTACCGATGACAATCCCATGCCCGACCGTCCCGCCGATGACCTTAATGTCGAGCAGTCCATCATCCACGACGAAAAAATGCAGCAACTCCGCATAGCCATCGGACACCTCCATCCCGAACAGCGCACTGCCCTTGTCCTCTATACCTACAGCGACTTCTCCTACAACGACATTGCCGAAGTAATGCAATGCACTACCGCAAAAGTCGAGTCTCTCATATTCCGAGCTCGAAAAAACCTAAAAAAAATGCTAAACCCCTGACTCTGTACACCCCACTCACCCCACCTATCGACAAACCGAATATACTATAAACAATAGCCGTGAACGAAAAATATCACATACCTGAAGACGAACTGATGCAGCAACTGCGCAGCCTGCGCTACACCGCACCTATCGACGTCACCGACGCTGTCATGGCCCGTGTTAGCAAGATGCCCCTGCTCACACCCTACATGCAACGCAGGCAACGAATGCAACGGTGGGTTTCAGCCGTGGCCGCCTGCGCCGTTTTTGCCGTGGCTCTCAACATCACCATCCTCTTCACCCGCACCTACAACGAATCCCAAATCAGCGACGTCATCGCATCAGTCTACAACTACAACGCCGACTACGAGGAGTTAGGAAGCCTCCACGAATCCGTTGCCCTCGAATATTTTTACCAATAACAACCCATCCAAAACCTTAAGCCATGAAACGTTCTATCACGCTACTCCTTGCCATACTCATGGGTACCATGCTCATGGCCCAACCCCCGGAAGGCAGTCAGCATAAAAAACACCGTCGGCCTGAACCTCCAAAAGTGGAGGAAATGGTCAGCAACCTCTCCTCCTTACAGAAGAAACGCCTCGAAGGCATCTCCGAAAACTGCAAAAAACAAACCACCAAGCTGCAGAAAGAGCTCGACGAAACACGCACACAAATCCGCAACCTGATGATGCAGGACGGTGACCAGTCCGACAAGCTCTTCCCACTTATCGACCGTGAGTCATCACTTCAAGCGCAGATAGCCAAGGAAATGTACCGCACACGTGTACAGATCGACCAAGTGCTCACCGAGGAACAGCTGACAGAATTCCGTGCCCGCTGCAAAGCCGACCGCCAGAAACATCATCAAGACACTAATCGCGAAAAACAGCACAACCGCCCTGCAAAAAAGGCAAAAAGACAGTAAACCTTTTTCATATCAACATTTTCCATTTCACCACTGCCCTCTCATCCTATCAAGAGGGCAGTTTTTTTTATTTTTTACATCTGCCACAAAGCGCACTCAACACCTTCTGCATATCACATCCGCTATATAGACGAAAAAACAACATTCAGCCCAAAATAGTCATTAGGAGAATAGCAATCCTTTCTTTTATCGAAAAAGCATATTGTTTTGTCCCTCTCTAATGACCATCATTAGAAAAAAACAACAACTATTTGACTGGTATTGTATCATTTAAATTAAGGATGAAATACTAACGACCTATTGGGGATAAAACAACACAGAAACAAAAAAAGACCCCTCCCAAAGTTCCCATTAGTTACTCAGGCTTTCCATTGTCTGGGTACAACAAAAACGGTGCCGCCATTTCTGTCATCCCTTTTCAACGCATACCCTTTTCCGCGAATCTTCCCCCAATCTGCACCCAAGTCCTTTCCGCACTGCTTTTGGTTCGCTCTTTCACCCACCCTTCGACCTCCGTTTCCCCCTCAGTTCTCCTTTTGAAATGGGAGAACGATGGGAGAACGATGGGAGAACTGAGGACTAAGCAGCGAAGGAAAAGCGACTGAGCCTACATCGGTCACCGGGACAGAAAACTGAATAAAACGGTTATTGTCAGCCTTTTCATTTCACATGCCTCCGCTTTGCTCTTGAACAGCCTCAGCCGGAGGCCTGCTTAGCTTTATGACCGATTGGGGATAAATACAAATATATATCTAAGTTACAACGGCTCCACGACCCCATTCGGGTGCAATGAGAGAAACCCTACGAGAAAGACGTGAATGGAGGAATGGAACTATTGATAGTAGCTGATAACTCGTTCTATGGTACAGGTATAGGTCTTGCCGGATTCGGTCACTCTGGTTTTGGCTTTGGTCCAGTTGCCGTGGCTGTCGGTCTTGAGGATGGTAAAACGGATGTGGGGCGAGGGGTTGGGTTCGCCTCCGGCATCCTGTTCCCAGTCGGAATGCCATGATTCGATAAGGTTGTCATCCTTGTCGTAGCGGAAGAACTGGTCAACATAGCGACCAGCCCCTGTGCGAATCCGCTCCAAACGTCCTTTGGCATCGTAATAATAGGTCATCTCGGCACCAGGAAGAGCCTTGTAGACAAGACGGCCCTTGCTATCGTATCGGTATTCGGAGCTGTCGCCCCATTCTGCGATATGGAAGAGGGGACGGCATTGTTTGTCGCATTGGATGGTAAACCGTGTGGACTTTTTGCCTCCGGTGGTGTCGACATTGGAACCGAAAACATTATATCCCGTCAGGCAACCATGCTTGTCGTAGCAGAAAGCAATGCTGTCCCAGGCCAATGGGAACCCTTCGATAACGCTGTGCAGGCGGCCGTCGGGCGTGTAGTCGTAACGGGTATAAAAACGTCCCAACGAGTCGATGGAGACGATGGCCGTGCGCCACCCGTCTGCATTGAACTCTTCTTCTACTACTTTGAAACAGCGGCTGGCAGTCGCGTCGCAAGTCTGATGGGTCTGCACATGCCTTACCGGTCCGCGGAGGCCCGCCTCGGCCACGCTCACACGGTAGGTTATCTCACTCTGCCCCTGCAGGACGAAGGGCAGCAAAAGGGCAGCAAAAAAAGTGACGCCTGCTATCGTGCGGCACTTTTGTAGAACATTGATTTGATTGAGCATATACATAGTTTTTTGTGATTTGTTATTCGTAGTACCTGAACGTTCTGATAATGTTATAGGCGAAAGTTTTGTCGGTTCCCTTTACGGAGTTATGCTTCACGGTGACGGTAGCATGGGTCCAGTTGCCGTGGTCGTCGTATTGGGTATAGGTGTAGTATTTGTGTTCGCCGATTTCGTGGTCGCCCGTCTCGCCCGCAAGGTGTTCCCAGTTGGTATGCCACACCTCGAGGGTGTCATGGTTTGCATCGTAGCGATAGTGTGTGTCCTCATAATGTTTGTCTCCAATACGCACTCTTTCCAATCGTCCATGTCTGTTGTAGTCGAAAGTCTCTGCCTTGTCGGTATGCCAGGACTGTATTTTCTTCAATAACCGGCCTTGGTTGTCGTACACATACCATGTAGTGTCCTCCCAAATCGAGGCACAGGTCAGCACTCGGCATTGAGCGTCGCAAGTCACGAGAAAGTCCGTTACGCTATTTCCTTCCGTCGGGTCGGCGCTCAAAAAGTATCCCTCAAAACCAAACAGACAGCCATTCTTGTCGTAGTGGAACACAATGCTGTCCTTACCACCTTCTGAGTAGGTTTCCACATAATAGACCAACCGTCCGTTGCCGTCATACTCATAGTGGAAGTTGGTCTGATAGATGTTATTCATAATGGACATATCAATCCGCAGCCCCTGCTTGTTATACGCCTCCGCCGTGGTGACAAAGAACCAGTTGGCAGAGTCCATGCAAAACTCCGTGTGCTGCACCGTCTCCACCCGTCCCCGATAGCCCATCTCCTCCGCACTAACCCGCCGCGTCACCTCGCTCTGCCCTATAGTCATTGCCGGCAACAGACAAAACAGCACAACTGATAACAGACGTTTTTTCCTTTGCATTTTATTTATATTATGATATTCATATTAGACTCAATTCGATTTGTATCACCGTACATTTATCGTAACTTGAGAAGTATACTTTATAAATCCCTACGAATCGATATTTTTATCATGTATAATTAATAAAACTCATTATATCAAATCAACCCTCTCCTCCGCATCTCAAAGAAGCACTTCTTAGTGGCGGTAATATCCACCATAGCATCGTGTGCGTCCTCAAAGTTGCAGCCAAACAACTTATTGTGCAATTCTTGCAGCTTCGACTACTTATAGTATATCCCTTTGATACTATCATTACAATATCCTTTCACGTTTATCTAATCTATATTCCAATATGCACTGGGGTCACCATCTAACCCATCCATCATACTATCATTATCATAACCTTGTTGATGACGTTCATGATAAGACTCCCACGCATCAGAGTAACTGTTGTAGTCATACTCTGGCTCCCACTCAAACTCTTCCTGAGCTTTGCTATACCAATATTCCACATCAGTATCACCCTGCTCCATATCTTCATCCTCATATCCAGAAAACGTTTGAACCAATATACAGCCTCGATATAGTTTTTTCTACAACTTGGCAATTATAATAGCACATACCAAGATAGAATTTGGCATCATCCTCTTGATCTGCAACTATGCGAAACCACCTTATTGCTTCCACATAATCCCGCTCAACACCTCGACCATAATAATAACACTCACCGAGCTTGATTTGAGCTGCAATATATAATTGTTCTTCTGAATCCTCACGCCACCTTGATAAATCTAAATAATTATTTTTTTTATGTTCTACAACCTTGTACCATAATTTTACAGCCTCATCATAGTCCAAGTTCACTCCTCTTCCATAATAATAGCACTCGCCAAGATGAAACTGGGAATATACGTCATCCTGCTCTGCAGCCTTACTCCACCATTTCACTGCCTCTTCATAGTCCAGATCAACTCCTCTTCCATAATAATAACACTCGCCAAGATGAAATTGAGAATATACGTCATCCTGCTCAGCAGCCTTACTCCACCATTTCACTGCCTCCAAATAATCTTGCTTAGAACTTTTACCATTACTATAGAGCCAACCAAGATGGTATTGGGATTCTGCATACCCTTGGTTAGCAGCTTCGCTGTACCATTTCAACGCTTCAGCACTATTTTGTTCAACGCCTTCTCCTCGTTCATAGCAGTAGCCAAGTTCGTTTTGAGCAGCCGCATAACCAATCTCTGCAGCATCTTTCCAGCTCTCCACCGCTAATATTAAATCGTCAGCCCCAAAAAAGAACATACCTTCATTGTAAAGAAGCTTGCCAAGATTAATTCGAGCTTTATCATTTCCCAGTTCCATAGCCTTGCGGAACCACCTCCTCGCCTCCGCATAGTTCCGCTCTAATCCTTGGCCTTTTGTATAGCACACGCCAAGATTGTTTTGAGCTGATGAATCTCCTTGTTCGGCCGCCTTGCGATACCACCTAACAGCCTCTGTATAGTCCTGCCCCACACCCCAACCGTTAGCAAAGCATACACCAAGGCAAAATTGAGCAGCAGCATACCTCTGCTCTGCTGCCTTGCGATACCACTTAACCGCCTCCTCATAGTCCTGTTCCACGTCATCACCATTATAGTAGCGTTTACCCAGTCGGAATTGAGCTTCGGCATCTCCTTGTTCTACAAGTTTGATATTATCAAGTAATTCTTTGGGATACTGTTTAAAATGCGACCGCTCAAGTGTCATGCGATAATCGCTGTCATTCTCTTCCACCTCGTATAACGTATGGCATCGTACCGTCTCATCCTCCGTGCTGACAAACAACAAGTCTTGTTCCCCCTTACGTACTTCGAGGTTGAAATAGGTGCCGGGCTTGGCGATGCCTTTTTCCTCGTCGAAGAGGTAGACTTGGCATTCCACTTCGGTCTTGATATGTAGTACTGATGTTCCCATTTTCTTACAATTTATTCATTTTCTACTTTTGTTTCATTCGCTCTTGCCAGACGTTTCACCTCTTCCACTTCGGCCTGTAGCTGCTCGGTGGTAGGAAGATAGAGTTGGTATTGACTGGCAAGTATGGTATTGTTGTCCTCCGGCAATGCCATACGCACCATTGTATCATTCTTACGAGTGCAGAGAAGAATGCCTATGGTAGGATTCTCTCCAGCGACGCGCTCGGTACGGTCATAGTAGTTCACATACATCTGTAACTGGCCAAGGTCTTGGTGTGTTAATTCTCCTGTCTTCAACTCCACCACGACAAAGCATCGTAGTAGGCGATTGTAGAATACTAAATCGACGAAATACTCATCATCTTCCAGCAGGATTCGTTTCTGTCTTGCCACAAAAGAGAACCCCTTCCCCATTTCGAGCATAAACTCAGCAATATGAGAGATGATAGCCTGTTCCAAATCACGTTCATAATAAGATGCTTGTGGTTTAAGTCCGAGAAACTCCAACACCATGGGGTCTTTAACAATCTCTGTTGGGGATTCAGGGATACGCTCCTTGCGAGCCACGGCCAGCACAGATTCTTTGTCGTTGCTCATCAGTAGTCGTTCGTACAATAGGGAGTCTATCTGTCGCTTCAGCTCTCGCCCAGTCCATGCGTTATTTACCGCTTCTAACTCATAGTACTCTCGTTTGTCGGGGTCGGATATTTGCATAAGTAGCCGATACTGAGCCCAATTCAATTGCGACCGCACTGCGGACGCAATTGGATATTCTCTA
>JAEEGL016441615.1_pt1 | contig 37860 bp, 65 predicted proteins | sample 9134231 | NCBI WGS metagenome assembly JAEEGL01 (sample SAMN16246548, study PRJNA631951) | gut metagenome | biome: gut microbiome; feature: rumen; material: fiber-attached | host: Bos | place: Iran: Karaj | collected 2018-10
ATTCCTTTAGTTCCCGTTCTTGTGCGGGGAACAATTCTTTTTTATTCGTGTTTGTGTTTTCCATATATAGATATAATAAAAAAATGGACTAAATGTCATCAGAATTCTCATTTGATGTGTAAGATTTGCAGTTGATGACAGGTTTCACAAATTCCTTTATATTGACCACCACCCCATCAATCATTGAGATTATCTCATCCTTGTCCTTGTATGCATCAGGTGCTTCGTCTATCGTTGATGCGGATACCGAGGTGCTTACCACCTGCTTCATTTGCTTCTTGAAGTTCTCCAAGTCAAGTGTGCGTTTTGCTTCGCCTCTTGAAAGTTTCCTTCCGCAACCATGCGGTGCGGAACACATCCATTCGTCATTGGAAACGCATTCGCAGACTGCAAGTCCGTCACGCATGTTGAAAGGTATGACCACCCTGCCCCCGTTTTCAGAACAGATGCTTCCCTTGTGTATGATGCCTTTTGTGAAATCAATATAGTTGTGCATAGTCAGCACAAATGAATCGTAATCAAACTTCGGATGCACATTGGTCTTGCATATTGCATTCAGTATGTTGAACAACTCGTTGTGTATGACCATATGGTTGAACACCGCATACGCTTGGGTGAATATCAAATCAACAAAATATCTTTCAAGGTTTTCTCCCGTAAGATACCCGTTGTATGGCAATTCTGTTTTTGCAACGTTCCTCCAATACTTGCACACATATTGACCAAGTGAACGGAAACCGCAATGTACGGTCGTTATTATCTTTCCTTTCGAGTCAAGTTCGACTTCACAGAAATGATTTCCCGAACCCACGCTTCCGATGGACTTATAGAAATTTGTTTCGCTAATGCCGACACGTTTGCAGAATGTGGTGATGTATTTCTCATCAACATTTACATTTCCAAAGGTGTCGCCAAAAAGGAAAGTGTATTTTGAGAACTCCTTGTTTATGAATTTGTAGAGTTCCTTATCCTCATAAAGTTTTTTGTCCTGTATCTCAAACCCGAACTTTATGTTCTTCCTGATGCGATGTTCAAGCAACGGGTATTTGGATGAGTCCAAAGTGAAGTTGGTGAAGTATGATGAGATTGAACATCCGATGTCACCACCGATATGTTCGGGGTTAACATAGTCCGTATATGTGCCAACAAACCCGACAACAATTCCTTGTCCGAGATGTACATCGGGCATTATGCGTATCTTCTGCCCATCCCAAGCGGGATGGTTCAAGAAGGAGTATATAAGGGATAATGCCTTACTATCCACGTTGTCTGTGAAAATCACACAATCTTTACAATGTTTGCCTTGTAGTGTTATCATTTTTATTCTGTTTTTGTTTGTGAATTAAGGATATATCAACGATATATCATTCATTTTTGTTTTTGTCATTTTGCGTATCTTCAAGCAAAGTGTCATATAACATGTTCCTATAGTCTTCTGGCAATATTGCAAGAATACTTGAAAACATTGCCTTGTAAATGTCCTTGAGTTGCTCTTTTGTGTCAATATTCTTGTTTATGACATCCTTACAATTATCCGAATCAGTTATTCTCATTTCGTCCAATTTTTTATTGCGTTCTTCCATTCAATCTCAAATGAGTCAATGTCGCTCACCCGCAGCATTGACACCATCATATTGTCTTTGTGCAAATCAACGAACCTCTTGTGCAGGTAGTCAAGAATGAAGTCCCTACACCAAACGAGTTCCTGTTCCTCACAGTTGCTGTAAGCAATGTCTGGCATTCCTGTCAGACGGTCATAGGTGACGATGCTGGTATGGTGTTCCCGCTGAATGTTCATAAGCAAATTACACACCACTCTCATATCATCACAGGCGTTATGCAATTCAATGGGGATGAATACAATGACGCTATTCGTGCAAGTGGCATCGTGCGAGACCATCGTGACCACGTTGTCCACGTTCACGCAACCCTCCTCATACAGGCATATTGGGGTGACTGCACTTGACAAATGCTCCTTGTCAATGAAGTCGCATATCTCATCAAAAATGGTTCGTATTTTTATTATGTTGCACTTGCTTATCTTCATAGTTCAGTGTATTGTTGTCCTTGTCATTCCAATCATAAGGGAGGTGACTGCACCATACATGTTTTCATACCCCGCCGTTTTCCAAAACTCATTCAACTCCTTTGAAAGATTGATGATTGTCGGTATCGGAAGTTGTGAGAACTTGTCTTTGGAAAGAATCTCATCAATAATGTCAAGGTGCGTGTTCAGTTGTGTTGACGTTTTTCTGTGACGTGCGCACTCCTCCCATCCTATCACCCTGTGTGATGAGTAGTAGAGTTCTATCCCGTTGTACTCACGCTTGAAACCTTTCAGGGTGAACGGAACGAAAGGAATGATTGTTAGTTTCACGTTTGATAATATCCCGTGTGAAACCCACCAATAGTTATCTTTCAAGTTCAGTCCGACCCGTTCTCCAAATTCAGTGTTGTCGCTTATTCTCATAGTTCAGTGAATTTTCTTCTTATTATATCAAGCATAAGGAATGGAACTCTATGGTACAGGTTATCAAAACCCGCAGTAAACCAAAACAACTTCAAGTTATTGCAGATGCCTTGAACTTCATTAGCGGGAAGTTTCAAGAAGTCGTTTTTGGAAAGAACCTCATCAATAATGTCAAGGTGCTTGTTGTTTTGTGTGTTTGTTTTTCCGTTAAACGTGTTTGGTTTCCATCCATTCACTCTATGGGATGCGTAACGAAGTATTATCCCATTATATTCGTCTTCACCTGTAATAGTAAATGGTGAAGATGGCAGAATTATCAGTTTGATGTTTGGATGTGGATATCCCACAAACCAATAATTGTATTTTGTATCCAATCCGACACTTTCTCCAAAATCGCTGTTATCACTTATTCTCATTTTTTTATCACCTCCCATTTTATGTCAGATATTAAGACCTTATCCCCGTCTATTGTCAGGGACGACTCATCAAGCGCACTCTCCATACCCCGATAGTAATTATGCAGGACTTTGCAAAGAAGTCTCTCCGCCACCCTTATACGCGCCTTGTTGATGGAATAGCAAAGGTTCCAAGAACTGCTCATATACTCGTCAAGTTCGTCAAAGAGCGTGCTTTTCTTCGTATTGGCGTCATTTGCCCGAAATGTCCGATAGGGGAACGCCCTATGCGAAGAATACAAAAAGATGAACCTGTCGTATATATACCGAGTGTTTGTGTCATAGTCATATATGATGATTTGTGTGATTGGAGTCACCGTAATCCTCACATTGGGGTATACGGAATGCACGATGACATAATTCTCCTTATGGTCAAACCTGTCAGGAACAATACGTTTTGCAAAATCGCTGTTATCAGTTATTCTCATATTTAAATGCTTCTATAATATCCGTATTGTATTTGATACAAGCGTTCACAAGTTTGTAGGGGTCGTTTATCACCGTCCCATTCTCATAAATGCACCCGAAGACGAAACCTTGCACTTTGAATAGGTATTCCTTAACCGCATTGTCGCAAAGTTCATCACATTTTTCTCGCACTAAAGTTACTATAAGTTTATGCATTTCATCGCTGTTCTTATAGTAGTCGGTATTGAATAGGATTGCATATGATAACGTACTTGATTGAATGTCATTCGCCTTGAATTGAACATACAATGTAGCATCATACTCTTTATTGGTATTCTGCTCGCATTTATCATAAAGCAGCACCTTCACCTTGTAAGGTTCAAGTCCTTCGCTTAAATTATCACAGTCCGTTATTCTCATAAGTCTTCCTCCATTGCTTCTTCTATATGTACATCAAGCACATCATATCTTTCATTCAATGTATCTACTCTGAATTTTGTGCTGCAATACCACCTTAACGATAACACCGCTCTTTCCCTGCGGTGGTCATTAAATGCACCCGACCTCAAAAGTTTCAGCAAATCGTGCATATCACCTGAATGTATATTATCAATGTATCTGATTATAAAATCCACACATTTGCAACCAACCTTGTCATACGCATTGATAACAAAAACTCTATTCCAAAATCCCTTTGCCGTTGTTGTGTCATAAAGGAACAACTTTGGACATTTCTCTGTGATTGCATCCATAATTTGCGTATCGGTTATTCGCATGATAAATTAACCACCTCCTTTCCTCTACCATCATATACTGTTATGTCAATTGTTTGAATGTCGGACAATGTGAATAATGATGTTCTGTCCGCTATTTGAAATACATAATTGCGAATTTTCCGTTTGATTGTTTCAATGGTGTCGTACATCATCCTGCCGTATAACCCCTCATCCCGTAGCACCTTAAGTTCTTTTGTCTTGATTATCATTTCGGTCATTGCAAATGATGAATAACCATTGTAATATGCGGTTGAGCAGAATTTTAGTTTCTGCGGTTCCTTAATCAGTTCTTCTTTTTCATCAATTGACTTTATTGTCGCCATCACAGAAAGTTTGCAGACCGGCACGTGGTTTCCATAATTGCCATCCAACCAATCTATGTGTCTGACATAGGGGTCTATAAGTTCTTTAAGTAGTGTGTCGCCGCTTATTCTCATATCCTTTATGATTTTAACGCTTTGCTTTTGCTCGCAATGTAGGTCTCCCACAAAGTGAAGAACTCATCCGTAGTTAACAACTGCGTGGAATAAATCTCGAATCCGTACATCGTCCCATCCTCCTCCAACCATTGCAATTCATCATTATTGTCGTGAATGTATTTTTTGATGAGTTTCGCAATAGTATGGGTATTCGGAAATAAAGGTTTCACAAGTCTATCCTCAAACGGTGAGACAAAGCGCAGTACCTTCCCGATATTTCTCATAGAGCAGTGTTCGGAGAATATCACCCCCATCTCATTGCTTGCGTGATGCAGGTCAAATGCGACAAATGTGATATATTGGTTTGATCTGTTGCGCATAATGGTGGTAAGGACAAAGTTGGGTGTCACACACCCGTTGTCGTAGATATGCGCTGTGATGGTGTTTGTTGAATGTTCCGAATAGAACTTTCTGATTTTGTCAAACCTGTCAGTGAGGTCAATAATATGTTTGCTGTCAGAGATTCTCATACTTTCCGTGTTTCTTTCATATTATTCATAATGGATTCCCATATTTTGAAAAAGTCATCCATTTTCAGAAGTTGTATGCTAGTCAGTTCACATCCATTGTACATTGCGCCATCTTTCATCAACCATTTCATTTCTTCAACATTGTGTTCAATGTAACTTGTGACACGTTTTGCAAGTTTGTGTGTGTTCGGAAATAACAAACTAACCTCATTATAATAATACATATTCTCCGGCAAGAACCTTATGTTATTGCCAATGTCGCCCAAATCAGATACCTCCTTGAATATCTCATTCATATCATCGCTTGCTTGTTTTGTTTCAAATGCGGTAAAGATAATGAACTGCCTTATATCATTCCGTATGCCTGCGGTCAGCACATAATCATATTCACAACACCCATTGTCATAAATGTGGGTTGTCGCAATATGATTGGTGTTTTCGGCAAAAAACTTCTTGATTTTGTCAAACTCGTCAGATAAGTCAATAATATGTTTGCTGTCAGAGATTCTCATTATCTTAATGTAAAAAGTAATATGTAACCGCCTAAAATAAGGACTGCGGATATAATATCAAGAATATCCATTGTCTTTCTTTTTTCCTTACTGTTCTCTACCTTTTCGCCATTGTAGTCACATAAACGGATTTCAAGGTCGATGAACAGGGCGATGAGGTATAGCACACCTCCGCCTGCCGTAAGACCGATAAATAGTTTCAACCCCAACTGTTCCATCGTTATTTCAGTTTATGGTATTTGATTGCGTATTCAATGTCCGCCTCATCCACACCCTCGCCATCCTCATAGCAGGCATTGTTGAGCATATAGATTGCCGCCCTGAATGTCTCTGCGGACATCTTGTCCGAGAGGTCGGGGTCAATGAGTCCGAGTTTTTTGAAAACGTCCTCAATCCTGTCGGGTGCAATATCTTTTTTATCAACATAGATTGAGTGCTGTCCGTGCGTGTCAAACATGACGACATAGTGGGTGTGTATGTCACCGCAATAGCGTTTCAGGATTTCATAAATGCAATATCTGCGTCCGTTGAGGTTGAAGTCTTTTATTTGTTTTAAGTTTTGCGCTTCCATGTTTTTTATTGTTATAGTTCTACATTTTTCGTTCTTTTGTAAATGCGGATGAAGGCGTCCCATTCCATTGAACTGACATAAGAAGAACCTGAATGTGCATATATCTTCTTGTATTGCACATACCTGACACCTTCTCTATTCAACCTTTTATCAAGGATTTTCGCATACTCCTCTATATCTTTAAAGGGGTCTTTAGCATCAACCCTATTGATGTAAATCTCCCCGCCAACGAGTTCTTCAAATTCGCGTATGACTTTCTTTTTCTTTTTTCTGTCAGAAAAAGTTGGAGTCAGTGCGAGGGAGAGCAATATAATTATTACCAAAATTAAAAAACCACCATATGCTACTATATAATATGCGTCCATTTTTTATTTGTTTTTATATTCGTTAATACTATTTTCGATTTCTTCTGCCGTGCGATACTCTTTGGCGAACCAATCATAAAAGAGTGTCCATTTCACATCTTCAGTCATACTTCCGAACAGGTTTTTGTATTCAACCCATCTGACGCCATTCGCATCGCTTTTGTTTGTGATACGGACATATCTGCGTCTGCTACAAAATGGGTTTTTTATATCCCGCTTATAGACATAGATGTCACCAATCTTCAAATCGTTAAACGCTTTTTTTTCTTTTAGGGCATTCACAATCACAACGATTACCGCAACCACAAAAATTGCGCATAAAATAATGCCTAACACGAATAATGAAATATCTACATCACTCATAATTATATGTTTTTAATGGTTATTAACTACACCAACCGCAGTTGTACACCCGCAATTCCGATTCAAGTTTGCGTGCGATTTCTGCGTATTCGTCAACTGTGATTTCGTACTTTGCAAGCACTTCGCTTGACGGGAGTTCGGAGTGGAACTCACAACCGCATTCATTGTCCATGCAACTCCCATCCCGCATTATCTTTACTCCGAAATCCTCGTAATCGGCATCCTTGCCGTTGATTGTGAATACCTGCAATTCGCAGGGTAACGCACCGTAGGGTTCAATTTTGTATTCCATAATTCTATTTTTAATTGTACCTGATAATTTTTTCTTTATTGAATATAATAAAAATTTTTGCGATTTGTCATTAAATGATGTGACAAATTTCATTGTTTTTTATTATATTCAATAAAGAAAAACGCAAAACTATGACAGTCAAATTCGTCTTAATGCAAATTGTGTTACCGTTCCTTTTCGGAATGACACTATATTTTATTATAGACCATATATTCCAAATCACCTTGAAGATTGAATGGTTCTTTTCATTCAAGGTTCGTAAGGCATATAAAAGCATTATGGAAAGCGAACTTGACGTAACTGCAATGCACGGAAGCAATGATACGCTTGCAATCAGGTTTACGGGGGCGGGCAATTATTATGCTGATATGTGGATTTATGATGATGGCACGGTTGATATTGGAATCTTTAACAGCAAGGAATGCCTTTTTGCAAGTTCGCATTTCAAGGATAAGAAGGATGCTTTGGAGAAACACCTGCTTGATATGTGCGGGTCAAGCAAAGAGGAATTGTTCAATCAATATAAAGATTTTGTAAAATGAAGGAAAAGAGCAAACAACTTCGTGAGTATCTTGAGCGGGAGTTCCGCTACAATGTACACAAGAGATACCACAAGTATTTTGACCTATGGTACGATAATCTGACGGACACCCAAGTTATGTACTACAACGCTTGGATGCAGGGGTCGCTCTCTCCATACGCTATAAGAGGATAAACAACAAAAACAATAATAATATGAAAATCAAACAAAGAATTCTTAATCTTGCAGAAGCAAAACTGAAAAGCGAAAAAATCCGCAAACGTATGAGAAAGTGCGGAAAGGATGTAACGTTCACCATTTGGTGGTGGATTGCAAAACGATTCGGAAGCAGAAAAACATTGGATTATGTCACGCTGAAATTGGCGGACTACTATTCCGAAAAAATGGCATCCTTTGACAATATGCAGATAAATGATGTTGTCGTTATCAACAACACCATATTCGTTTACCTTATCAGACCCGGTTTGATGATTGGCAGGGGAGGTGAAAACATTGAAAACCTGACCGAGTACATCAACAAAAATGTGTATGGCGACAAAGTGTACAACTTCAGCATTTATCTTGTTGAGGATAACAGAAGTTGGAAATTTATGTTCTTTAAGCATTTCAACAGATACGACAGATACTAATTATGAAAAAGAAAGAGAAACAACTGCGAATCAAGGACATTTGTGCAAGACTGCTCGATGGTGTCAAGGTTGATTACAATGGCGAATTGTATGATGTGCTTGGTTACACAAACGGCAAACTCATTATTGTGAAACCCCTTATGTCCAATGCTATTGGTGTTGAGGTGGAAAAATGCAAACCGTATCTTCGCCCGCTTTATTCTATGACCGAGGACGAGGCAAGGTTCATATTGAAAATCATTCTCGGTGACCAAAAGGTATATGATGTAAATGTAACCAAAGACGGAATCGAAGCATATGTTGATGATGGTGTTGCAAGTTTTGAAAGAACATATGTTTTCCATAACGAGATTGTCAGGTCTCTTGACATTTTTGATTACGCAATCAAGTGGCATTTTGATTTACGTGGACTTATTCCTATGGGACTTGCCCTTCCCGCCAAGGAAGACACCTACAGGAATTATGGAACATCAGAAAAACATATATGAAGATAATAGACAACAAGAAAGATTACTATGACTATGTGTCCGGCGTTTACGGAATAGACCCGTATGTCGTTTATGACAGACGGGGTTCCGTTGCGTCTTCAGAAATAATCTACACATACGGGGAGATGTTCGACAAAAACCCAGTCGGTTCCGACACCTTTCCCGACAACAGGAAGTACGGCAGACACGTAAAGGACAAGGCGTTCATAGACAAGGATTTCACAATCGTTGTGGAGGCGGGAGATAGTCACTACCACATCAAATGCAACAGGAGAAGGGAAACAGAGGATTCTCCGATTGAACTCACATACAGACTGTATGACCCAATGGATGAGTTAAGGCACAGATACCGCGGACAACTTGACGACAAGACTCGGTTCTGGATGCAGAGGGAGATTGATGGATACCGAAAGAAAAAATCCAAATCGCCGCTTGCCATTTTCATTTACGGTCAAAGGTATGCCGGCAAACCCTATGAGATTGAAAACCCGATACTGAAAGGACTTCCAATCACGGGTCTGATTCCTGCGGAAGAGATATGGAAAAACATATACGATTACCTTCTCAAAATGAAGGAACCCGTCATAGTTGACAGAAGAACAAACAACGAGCACATAGAATCCGCAGGGTTCGACAAAAAGAAGTCGTTTAGGAAAATGTAAAACCAAAACTAATTAAAAAATACGATATGAGCGATTTTGTAAGAACAAAAGGAATTGTGTACCCGATAAGCAGGGAGGCATACGAAAAGATTGACGACCTGTTGAGTTCGGAGTTCAAGGATTTGTATGCGTTTTGGAAAGACGACGGAAGGGGTTTCGAGACCGATTGCTTTGACAGTGATAAATTAAGATACTATCTTGTCTATGTCCTGTTCCATTCCTATGGAGAGGAAAACGGAGGTTTCGGAAACGGAAGGACGCTGACAAATGCGGAGAAGGAATACTGGACAGACAAGTTCCGTCCCGTGCTTGACGGTGCTGGAGAAGACGTTGACGCCGACAAGTTCAAGTACATTGACTGGTGCTACTACAACGCCTGCGAAAGCGATGACTACTATGTTAGCAACAGTCTTGACGTAGACACGATATTAATGGACAAACATTATGATTGAGAAAATAAAGGAACACGGAATCGACCTTTTCATCCTTGTGGTCGACTATGACCGCAACAGGTATGTCGTTGAGGACTACAAGGCACACGCTGACTACAACTCCTACAAACTGATTTTCACATTTGAGGATTGGAGTGGCATTATCAATGATGGGAACGAGCATATCCATATAGTTGCGGAATACAGGAATGCGGAGGACAAGGTTCTTGTCAAGTATCAGGATGAGGACTTCGATAACCTTCTGCTGAAAGTGAAGGCATGGAACGAAAATCATAAAATCGCATATGCGTAAAACCACCCTCTTATAAATTATATATGAACGTATCTGAAGCAAAACACAACAAAATAGACTGGGATGATGTTCTGATACAAGCATCAATTGCTGCGATGCAGGGTATTCAGGAAAGCGGCAAGTTCGGACTTGCCGCAGATGTTGTCCCGAAAGAACTTGCCAAACTATCCGTGAAAATTGGAAGCGAACTCGTTGAAGAACTGAAACGGCATATTAATAATAAACAGAATTCCTTGGACCAAATTGAATAATATATAGAAAGCAATGAAACAGACAATTGACATCACACTAATGTTGTTGGTTATTGGAGTCTTAATAGTGTTCGCCAGCATCATCATTCCTGATTCTATAAAGAAATTAAGGAAAAGAAAAATGTTTGACAAAGTGAAGGTCGGGGATGTGTATCAGGATACCGATACCCTTGATTGCCCGTATACAGAATACAAGAGATTTGTCCGCATTCTTGATAAGAAGGTATCGGATAAGGGAAAGAAGTATGTCAAATATGAATATATGGAATCCTGTTTGACTGATAACGTTCTTGAATGGGGCAAATTCATCAGACTCTATACATTCCATAAAAAAGCGGATGAATAATGGAAACCAATGAAACCGAAATTCAAGAGAATAAGGTTGTAGAGGAAAAACACCTCAACCCCATAAGTGAGGTTCTTGTGATACTGCTTCTGTTTGTCGTGGTGATATGCCTGACATATTTCCTGTGTCTTGCGTTTGTTGCCACTGCAATAGTGGTTGTTGCCCTTGCAATAATTTATGGGGTGTGCCATTCGGTGCTTGAGATATTCAGGTTGTTCAAACGGAAACGGAGAATTTATCATAAACGAAAATTCGGAAGAAAATGAAAAGCGAAGCAATAAGCAAACTTGAAGCACTTTCATCCTCCGCACCATCCAATTGGAGAGAGGAAGCGGAATGGAGAAGGGATAATCGAAAATGGTTGAGAATATCCGGCAGGATTGCGGTTGCACTCATTATGGAATTTGAGAATGGAATGACAAGGGAGGAGTTCTGTGAAAAGACTGGAATTCCTATGGACACCCTTTTGGTTATGATGAGGGGAAGTTATGACTTCACCTTGTCTGAAATCCATACAATAGAAAAAACACTTGGGAAGGATATGCTTCCGAATTTTGTAACACCTAAAAATGTATCGGAATGCGAATAAGCGGAAATGATAACAATTTGACAAATAGCGTTGGACTTGATAAGAAAGGTGTTAAGTATTATAATATGTTTAGTATTCACATGTCAGGCATGCCCAACACATCACTTATCGTAACTCCACAAAAGTTAATTATGATGGAAAACAGCAAAGATATTTATTTCTACAAAGCACTTGTCATTAATTACACTTCACATAAGTCAACAAGAATGGGAAGAATTGACGCATCTTATTCAACGTGTAGTTCCGAAACACTTGATGCGCTTGATGATTTTATGTACAAGCACAAATATTTGAATATGGAGTATGACCAAGAACATACAAAAATGGCGGAGGATAAGTTCCGTAATTTTATGGAGAAGCATTATTCGCATCTGATGGAGTTCATACCGATAGAAATAAAGAGCATAAGACGGGTTGTTTTGTAAATTCGCAAATGAATAACGAGAATATGAATACTTATACAAAAAAAGACATCAAAGGTGAATTTGGAGAGCATGTCATGAAACATGTGAACGAAACCTTGAATGATATGTTTGTCGATTTGGGCAACAGGTATTTTGGTGAATCCAATATAGTTAGAAATAAGACATATACAACAGTTACACCTGGAATATATTCAAACAAATTATTGAAAACGATTTTCACAAAAAACGGGGTGTCTTATGATGATTGTCCTCGTTCCATGCGTTTTTTTAAGTTATGCGTTTTCTGTCAGACAAAATATTTGGGAAATAGAAGACAAAGTTGAAAAAACAGAGGGTGTGTCAAAAATTTATGAATATGATGGTTACGGGAAACAAAAATTATATGTCATAAAAGACAAATATGATTTCTTGACGTATGAGATTAAAGTGAGATTCGACCAACGAAATTGGAATAATGAACCATATGTTTGGATGATGATTTCAATCAAAGGTGATTTTGATGAGATGCTGAAAACACTGCCTGCAATCACAAAGTCCAACAACAAATTCTATGATATGACATATGGTGAAATCAGTCTGAATGACGAGGTGATTTATGCCGATAAAAATTGTCTTGGGCACGGATTTGTAACAAAGATGGAATATAACCATATAATTGTGAATGATAGAAAAATCTTCTTGGAACCAAATTGTAAAAACCTGAATATCATTGTCATCAATGCAAAAATGAACTTTAAGGGAATGCTTATTTAATAGACAATATCAAACACCATGAGACTTTCCGATACAAAAACAATAACCAATAAAGACTCGTTGAATGAGTTTGCTGAACTTGCTATTAGCAAGAGTAAGATTGATCATGTGATTTCCAATTATGATGATAGGTGTGTTTTTGCGGATAAGGTGATGCTGATAAGATTTATATTGGAAGATAAATCACAAACCTATCGTTCGAGTTGCTGGGTGCTGACCGCATTTGACTCAAAGAACGCAAGCAGGGAAATGAAACAAATCCGCTCAAACTATGAGTACATAAACTCTGTCATTAGCAACGATGTTATCAGCATCTCGGACAATACTATCAAATACATAGAGGAAGAACTTGAAACAACCTACTATACCGCAAGAATGAAATCATTGATAAAACGCACAAGGAGATATGCGGTCAATATAATAAACCGATACGGCGGGAAAGAACTGATTGAGAACAGGGAAATATATTTTGATGATATGTTCATCGGGGAGAAAGAGGAGATGGATGACATTATTAAGAAATGGAAAAATGGTGAAAATATTTAAATATGGCAACATTGAGAATAAACGTGAACTCCTATTGGTTTGGTCTGCTTGACAAAGGTGAAATCAAGTTTGATTACAGGGAGGTCAAACCGCATTGGATAAAAAGACTGACCACTTGCAATGCAAATGAAACTGACCTGAATGTGCTGAATGATAATTTGAGGCACTTTGATGAGGTGGAGTTTTATATTCCAGGTCATACACGGAAAATCAAATTCAAGTTGCTTTGGATGAGTGTGTTCAAAGGAAGTGAGGTTGGTTTGAAAATGGATGCAGCGTTCATCATCAAACTTGGAAAAAGAATCTGAATATGAAAATAAGCGATACAAATATTGCTGATTTGGAAAAAAGCGAAATTGTTGATGTGATTAACACCTATGCAGGCAGAAAGAGTTTTTATTCACCATTTTTTATCCGTAAAAATGGAGTACAATCCAATCCGTTTGAATGGAAAGTCCTGTTTGACCCCATAGCGGTGTTTCCCAACTCGGTTATTGAATACGTATTCATCAAACGTAAAATGACATCCGATGATACGCAACTGCCAAACCACATCGCTTTTTTTATTGCATACGACAGCAATAATGCAAGTGAAGATATAGATAGAGTGGAGAGAGTAATGAACTTGTTATTAAAGAATCATCATGTTTATACTCTTTACTTCAACAGTGCAATGTTCAGATTTGATAGGTCATTGCACTTCATCCCCGATGTGCTTTGGAAAATGATAAGCGATGTTTTAGCGGAAGATCCCTGCAACAAGTTAATTTACGAAAGACACTATGTGAGCGTTCACAGGAACGTTATTTCATAAAACGTTATCCAACAAACAAAATTCAGTTCGGATATATCAATGATATATCCCTTAAAAATTTTCTTGCTTTTTGTTATCTTCATTGTATGGACTGTACGTTTGAACTATATAATGGAGATTGCATTGAAGTGATGAAACAAATCCCCGACAACTCGGTGGATATGATTCTTTGCGATTTGCCATATGGTGTTACACATAACTCATGGGACATCGCAATTCCATTTGACAAGTTATGGGATCAGTACAATAGGATAACAAAAGAGACATCCCCGATACTTCTTTTTGCACAGGGAATTTTTTATGTGGATGTCGTGCAGTCCAACAGGGATAATTTCAGATACGATATTGTATGGGATAAAATACTCAAAGGCGGATTCCTCAACGCAAACGTAATGCCATTGAGGATGCATGAACAGATTGCGGTGTTCTACAAAAAGAAACCCATATACAACCCGCAAATGGAAATTGGCGATCCATTACATACGAAAGGGAAGATGATAAAACCTATTGTGAACAACAACTATGGGAAATTTGATTATACGGATGATTCACGAAAGGGTTCAACCGAAAAATACCCATCAAGCATAATTAGATTCCAAAAACCGACAGCGGCAACATCCATACACCCCACACAGAAACCCGTTGAACTTCTTGAATATCTCATCAGAACTTACACAAATGAGGGTGATGTCGTACTTGACAACACAATGGGTAGCGGAAGCACGGGTGTTGCCTGCATGAGAACTGACAGGAAGTTCATTGGTATTGAATTGGATGAGAATTATTTTAAGGTTGCACAACAAAGAATAAAGGATGCAAGCAAACGCTTGTTTTAATATAACAATTATGGAAACACTTGGAAAAAGAAAAGAGATAACAGAAGATGAACTCATAAAGTTCAGCAACGAGCATTGTAGTGCATGCGGTTCGCAAAGATGCCTTGGTGCTTTTGATGAAGATTGGAGGGAGGGATGTGAGATATTCAACTCAATCTTTTCCGATAATCAAATTCAACTTTACAAAGGCGATTGCATTGAGATGCTGAAAGAGATACCTGGCAGATCCGTTGATTGCGTGATTTGTGATTTGCCATATTATAAAGTGGTGAAGGATGATTTTGACAACCAATGGAAGACCATGTCGGATTATCTGATGTGGATTGAGCATATTATTATGCAGTACGCAAGGGTGACAAAAGAGAATTCAAATATCTTTTTGTTTACATCAAGGCAGTATAACAGGTATATATGCAATATCCTTGATAAGTATTTCACGGAAAGAAGAGTGATTATATGGTGCAGGAAGCGTGGTTTCAACACGACACGGGGAAATGCATTGGCAAGCGGATATGAACCCATTTGCTATTATTCCAAAGGTAGGGAACCTGTGTTCAACAATCTGAAGATTAAACCCGACACGAACCGCAAGGAATATACCGAAGGGACATTGAAAGATGGCATAACATTATCGGATGTATGGACTGACATTCCCGCTTTACCGCACAATTCAAAAGAGAAAACAATCCATCCGACACAGAAACCAATTTCACTGATGGAAAGAATTGTGCTTATTGGAACCAACGAGGGTGATGTTGTTTTGGATAATTGCATGGGTAGCGGAAGTACTGGTGTTGCGTGCGTCAATACAGGCAGGCGGTTTATTGGTATGGAGAACAATGCCGAATATTACATGATTGCAAAGCAAAGAATAAACACCGCCTTGAAAGACAAAACACAAAAACTTTTCTGATATGGTTGATGTTATATTATACAACGGGGATTGCTTGGAGAAGATGCAACTTATTGATGATAAGTCAATAGATTGCATAATTTGTGATTTGCCTTATGAAATGACAAATTGCAAATGGGATTCCATAATTCCATTTGATAAATTATGGGAACAATACAAACGTATATGCAAACCAACAGCAGCAATTGTTTTATTCGGTAGTGAACCGTTTTCATCTTATCTCCGCATAAGCAATATTGAGTGGTTTAGATATGATTGGATATGGGTAAAGACAACCGCAACTGGATTTTTAAATTCCAAAAAGCAACCTTTGAAGCAACACGAAACAATTTCGGTTTTCAGCGAAAGATCACATATATATAATCCGCAAGGATTGGTAAGAGGCAATTTCAGAAATGGAGGAAGTCGCAACAAAACAAGCATTTATGAAACATATAGTCCTGATGAAATAAAAAGTGAATATGGCAATTATCCAAAAAGTGTTTTATGTTTTCAAGCACCAATATTTAATATAAGGGTTCATCCTACACAAAAACCCGTTGACTTGCTTGAATACCTCGTCAGAACTTACACAAATGAGGGAGATGTTGTGCTTGATAACACAATGGGTAGTGGAAGCACTGGTGTGGCGTGTGTGAAATCAAACCGAAGTTTTATTGGCATTGAATTGGATGAGAATTATTTTAAGATTGCACAGGATAGAATAGGCAGCACAATTGCCGAAAAAGAAAAAGCATTATTCTAAATGAACGATATTATATTATATAACGGAGATTGCATTGAGGTGATGAAAGACCTTCGGGATGAATGTATGGATATGACATTCACTTCCCCGCCATACTACAATGCAAGAGAATATTCCGAATATGATGATTACAGAACATACCTGACATTTTTGAGGAATGTTTTCATAGAGGTATATCGCATTACAAAAGAGGGCAGGTTTGTTATAGTGAACACGTCACCCGTTATTGTTGCGAGAAAAAACCGAAGTTCACAATCAAGACGTTTGCCAATACCATTTGATTTGAACTCCATAATGATGGACATCGGTTTTGATTTCATAGATGACATAATATGGGTGAAACCGAATGCTAGTGTTCCGAACAGGAACGGGGTGTTCAGTCAATGCAGGAAACCGCTTACTTACAAACCTAACATTGTCACCGAATACATAATGGTTTATAGGAAGCATACAGACAGGTTGATTGATTGGAACTTGAAGCAATGTCCGAAAGATGATATGAAACAAAGTGTGGTTGATGGGGACTATGATTTGACGAATGTGTGGAATATAACACCCAAGCATTCAAAGCAGCATCCTGCGGTGTTCCCGAATGAACTATCGGATAGGATTGTGAAGTATTACAGTTTTGTGAATGATACGGTGTTTGATCCGTTTATGGGAATTGGCACAACGGGGGAGTCGTGCATTAACCTTGACAGGAATTTCATAGGTGTTGAGTTGAAGAGAAAATACTTCAAGTTTGCGAAACGCAAACTTGGGGATTTGTTATATGGAAAGAAAAAACTTTTTTGATAGAATAAACGAAACTGAAATAAAAAATGCAAAATGAAGAAAATGATGCTGACGGATTCATCCAACCTTAAAAACACAATATGTGACAGGAACTCACTCATAATCGGTGAGTGCAATCCCATTTTTGTAAGATGTTTCATATTGGACGACGGCATTGATACAGAATACAAGTATCAGTTGAACCTGTATTCTAAACAATGGTCTGACAGTTTCTATTGCAGTACGATTGGTGTATTCTTCAACAGGAGTGTCAGTATGGAACTCTATTATGCTATGCTGCATTCAAATGGACTTCTTGAATATGCCAACTATATGGTTTCTCGCCTGAATGAGGAAAAGTACGACACGCCTGTTGTGCCGATATGTCTGTCGGGTGATGACAAAATAATGTCCTATGTGAAAAATGTGTTCGGGGCATTGAAACAAATCCCCGAAACGGAAATTATAAGGGTGACTATGCACTTCAACAATATAAGCACGGACAACATAATTCAGTTCGCGAACAAAATAATAAGAAAGTATAACTAAAAAGCAAAAGCAATGAAAACGAAATTCAGATACCGAACTTGTCATCACAATGCGGGCATAAAAAGAATAGAAGGCGGTGATTGGTTTGATGTAGTGGTGCCAGAGGATGTGATGTTGAAAAAAGGCGAGTATGTTATGATACCGCTCGGAATCTGCGTTGAACTTCCGAAAGGATATGAGGCGCACCTCCTTCCCCGTTCATCCACATTCAGCAAATACAAGGTACTTCTTGTAAATGGAATGGGTGTGATTGATTGTTCATATTGCGGGGATGGTGATGAATGGAAATGTCTTTTTTATCCGACAACGGACTCCTTCATTCCTGCTGGTGCAAGGGTGTTGCAGTTCAGAATACAACTGACGCAGCACGCAAGTGTATGGCAGAAAATCAAATGGTTGTTTTCAAAAGGCATCCAAATGGAGAAAGTTTATACATTTGGCAACAAGGATAGAGGCGGAGTCGGTTCGACAGGGAACTTCTAAAATTATGCAATATGTTGGAAACCACACTTTATAATGGCGACTGTCTTGAGGTGATGAAATCAATACCTGACAAGAGTGTTGATTTGATACTTTGTGACTTGCCGTATGGAACAACTTCTTGCAAATGGGATGTTGTTATACCGTTTGATGAACTATGGACACCCTATTTGAGAATCATAAAGGACAAGGGAAACATTGTTCTTTTCGGAAGCGGGTTGTTTGCATACAAACTTGCGTTATCCAATGAAAAGATGTTCAGGTATGAAATGATATGGAAGAAGTCCAAATGCGGTTCCGCTATAACGGCAAAATACATGCCTTTGAAAAAGCACGAGAACATCCTCGTATTCGGTAATTCCGCAGCATACTATGAACCGCAAATGCAGGAAGGGACTCCATACAAACGCAAGTACACTCCATACAAGATGAACAATCACGGATATGGAATAAAGGGTGTTGAAATTGATAACAAAGGAACTCGGCATCCATCAACCATTCTTGATTTCCCGCAGAAATGGAGGAGGCAAGATCAGATGCATCCAACACAAAAACCTGTTGAACTCATGGAATTTCTCATCAGGTCGTTCTGTCCTGAAGATGGAATTGTACTTGACAACTGCATGGGCAGCGGAAGCACTGGTGTTGCGTGTGTGAATACAAAACGGTGTTTCATAGGCATAGAGAAAGATAAGGATTATTTTAATGCCGCCAAATTGAGAATAGAAAATGCAGAGGCGATATATCAATGATATATCGCCTCTTTATAAAAAACAAAATCTTTTTTGTTATATTATAATACATGTAACACAATACATTATGCTTGAACTGAACCGAATATATAACATGGACTGTGTTGAAGGCATGAAGTTGCTTGATGATGAAAGCATTGATTGCGTCATCACATCACCGCCATACGATAATCTAAGAAATTATGACGGTGAATGTGAATGGAATTCGGACAAGTTCAGACAGGTTGCTGATCAAATCGCAAGGGTGTTGAAGACTGGAGGTGTTATTGTATGGGTTGTCGGGGATGCCACCGTCAACGGAAGCGAAACAGGGACAAGTTTCAGACAAGCATTGTATTTCATGGAAACAGGTTTGAACCTTCATGATACAATGATATATCAAAAGGAAATACCAACATGGAACATAACAAGCAAAAGATACAGACAGCATTTTGAATACATGTTTGTTTTCTCAAAGGGAAAATGCAAAACATTCAATCCGATAGAGGATGTGAAGGTGAAGAACATGACACCTCGCAAATGCAAATCAAACAGGACAGGGGAAAGCAAATACGACTGGTATGTTCCGAAAAAAGAATACACGGTCAGAGGGAACATATGGTTTTATCCCGTTGGCGGAGGATGCACCAAAGACAAGATTGCATACTTGCATCCTGCCATATTTCCGGAACAACTTGTCGAAGACCATATTATAACGTGGACAAACACCGGGGATGTTATACTTGACCCCTTCATGGGAAGCGGCACAACCGCGAAGATGGCGTTGCTGAACAACAGGAATTACATAGGGTTTGAAACCTCCGAAAAATATTGCAAAATATCAAACGAAAGACTTGGTGAAATAATATTGCAGAAATCCAAAGAATTGTTTTAGTATGCTTGAACTGAATAGGATATATAATATGGATTGCTTTGAAGGGATGAAACTGATGGATGATTGCTCCGTTGATTTGATAATCACATCCCCGCCATACAACAAACACAAGGCGAACGGTGGAACAACTGTCAGTGCGGTTGTTTACGATGAGTATGATGATGACATGAACGAAAATGAATATCAGGATTGGCAGGTTCGTGTTCTGAACGAATGCCATAGGGTTCTGAAGGATGGTGGCAGCATGTTCTACAACCATAAGAACAGGTATATTGAAGGTGATATCGTTTCTCCGATGGAATGGATACGGAAAACACAATTCACCATAAGGCAGGAAATAATATGGGACAAGAAGATTGCCGCGAACTTAAGAGTGTGGAGGTTCTGGAACGTCGATGAAAGAATATACTGGTTGCAGAAAGGCAAACCCGCAGAGTTGAAAATTGAAATCGCAATGATGTCATCCATTTGGAGAATACGTCCGCAGGTGAAAAGCGAGTTCAACCATCCATGCGGATTCCCGAAGAAACTTTGTGATAACTGCATATCCATTTTGGAATCCGATGGTTGTGTTGTGATGGATCCGTTCATGGGAAGCGGAACCACGGCAATTTCCGCACTTGACTCCAACAATTACTACATAGGTTTTGAAATAAGCGAGACTTATTGCAACATTGCGGAGAAAAGATTGCAGCAACTACAAGATAAGAAAAAGAAATCATTATTCTGATATGCTTGAACTGAATAGGATATATAATATGGATTGCTTTGAAGGGATGAAGATGCTTGATACGGGTTGCATTGACCTGACTGTCACATCCCCGCCTTATGATGATTTGAGGACATATTCAAATGATATTGATAAGACTTGGAATGAGAATGTATGGAAACCCATCATAAAAGAACTTTATAGGATAACGAAAGAAGGAGGGGTGGTTGTATGGGTTGTTGGAGATGCCACGATAAATGGTAGTGAAACTGGAACAAGTTTCAAACAGGCATTGTGGGCAATGGAATGTGGTTTCAAGTTGTATGATACAATGATTTATCAGAAGCAGACTTATGTTCCACTTACTCATAGAAGGTACGAACAGGAGTTTGAATATATGTTTGTTTTTTCCAAAGGGAAACCAAAAACATTCAACCCGATAAAAGTTCCATGCAAATATGCGGGAACTGAATCTTGGGGTGAACCAACGTTTCATAAGACAAACGATAGCGGTCTTGTAAAAATTGGAAAAACAGTAATTGGTGATTTCAAACAGCATGGAAATATATTCTGCTATATGAATGGAAGAACAAAAGAGACTCGGCATCATCCCGCACCATTTCCAATGCAACTTGCAGTTGATAACATAACTACATGGAGCAATGAGGGTGATATTGTGTTTGACCCGTTTACTGGTAGTGGTACAACATTGGTTTCGGCAATAAAGAATAAACGGGATTTTATTGGTTTTGAATTGAACGCTGACTATTGTAAAATTGCCGATGCAAGAATACTTGTTGAACTTGATGTGAAAAAACATAAACTATTCTGATATGCTTGAATTGAACAAGATATATAATATGGATTGTGTTGATGGGATGAAAATGCTTGAGGATGGATGTGTTGATTTGGTACTCACATCCCCACCTTATGATAATCTTCGGGACTATGATAAGATTGGCGAAACGTGGAATTTTGGGAAGTTCAAGGTTGCTGCAGAAGAGATGAATAGGGTATTGAAAGATGGTGGTGTTATTGTATGGGTTGTCGGGGACTCCGTTTCGGATGGAAGTGAGTCAGGTACGAGTTTCAAGCAGGCATTGTATTTTATGGAACTTGGTTTGAAACTTCACGATACAATGATATACATAAAGAATGGCGGCATAAACAGGGGTTCACTCCTTGCATACCAGCAGAAGTTTGAATATATGTTCGTGTTCGTAAAAGGGAAAATCAAAACCTGCAATCTCATAAAGGACAGGAAAAACAAATTCATTGAGGAACGTGTCAAAAACGTAAGACAGAAAGATGGCACGTTCAAAGAGCAGCATTTCAAGGCAGAGGAATATGGTGTCAGATATAATTATTGGATTTATGATACGGGCAAACATGGAATGAACAATGTGAAATTCCATCCTGCGGTATTTCCATTTGAACTTGCTCAAGACCATATCATATCGTGGAGTAATGAGGGCGATGTGGTGCTTGATCCATTTATGGGAAGTGGAACAACCGCAGTCGCTTGCATTCACAATAACAGGAACTACATTGGGTTTGAAATGAATAACGAGTATTGGAATGAATCACTCAAACGAATAAAAACGGAAACATTGAACAAAACAGGAAGTCTGTTTTGATACAGTTAAACGAATAAAATATATAAGAAATTATGATAAACTTTGAAATCAACAAAAAAACAAGTTCACCGATAATCGGTAGCGATGGGAGCGAATACAAAAGCATTCGCAATCTTGCAAAAAGCATACACAAGAATAGGGATAACATTGCAAGATATCTTAAGGAAACTGGTATGTTCAAGAACAAGGGTGTCACATATACATTCAAAAATCCATTGCCTTGCAGTTCTGGTGCAAATGAAGATAGTGATAATAGCATTGTAATTGATGACCCCGATTACGAGAACTTCAAGAAACTGAAGAATGTTGAATCCCTTCCATTTGAGAAATATGAGTTCAAGTTCAAGAAAAGAAATGAGGGGAACAAATATGCCATCGCATTATTTTCTGATGCACATATTGAGGAAACCGTAACTTCCGCATCCGTGCTTGGCAAGAACGAATACAATATTGATATTGCAAAGCAGAGAATTGAGAACTATTTTATCAACCTCACTTCGTGCCTGAACAAAGACGATGTTGAAAGTTTGATTTTCGCATCACTTGGGGATACAATTTCCGGGTATATACATGATGAACTTTCACAGACAAACGGGATGTCACCAATGGAGGCGACACTGCTTGCACAAAACCTCATCTATAGCGGGTTGTGTCATCTGTGCAAGAACACTAAATTGAAGCAGATTACATTCATTGGTATTGTCGGCAACCATTCAAGAACGACAAAGAAAATTCAACACGCTAATGGATACAAGTTGTCATACGAATGGTTAATGTACAAGAATATTGAGCAGCAATGCAAGATTGCCAAACTCCCTATTGAGTTCAATATCCCCGACAGCGAACTTGCCATTGTGGACACTGATGATGGCAGACGTTTTATCTTCTGCCACGGATTCCAAATCAAAGGAAGCGGTAGCGGAACGGTTTGTGGAATTTATCCCGCACTCAACAGATTAAGTCTTAAGTGGAATAACACTTTCAATCAGGATAGAATCTTCCTTGGACATTTCCATTGTTGCACCTCCATTGCCAATGCTGCGGTAAACGGAAGTATTATCGGATACAACGCATTCGCAATGACCAATGGACTTGCTTATGAGGAACCCTGCCAATACTATGTGGTGTACGATACGGAAATTGGGGAATTGCTTGAACGTAAAATCTATTGCAAATAATATATGAAAGTAACCTGTGTATTCAAATTGTATGACGGAAATGAAATCATACCTGGATTCGAGAATGCCATAATAAGTGCGGTATTTCTTATTGATGGTATCTTGATGAGAGTTCGCAAAAGTTTCACCTATGGGTTCGACCACGATTTTTTCAATATGGAAAAGGTGCTTGAACAGGTCAAGGACAAATCACTTTGTCTTGATGTTGAGTATTATAACAATATGAACAATATGATTGATTTGAAACGGCATGAGCATATGGAGATGAGTGTTTCTGATGAGGAATGGTTTGATGATGAGTATTCTTCGGAGATAATGTATGTATGGTTAAAACCTGCGGTGAACTCGGAAAGTTTTTTATGGAGATTATAAAACACGCAATATGAAAAAGTTTAATAACGAGCAAGAAACTTTATCTGGAATATTGGACTATCTCAATGCCAATTATCATCAGGATTCCGATAACTACAATTTGATTGAGGGACCGAAACCCATTGTGTTCAGGTATGATGAACACTCTGCCGTGTCATTATGGGCATGTGGTGCTATTATCTGCATAGAACATATCATGTATTTCATACAAGAAGATGATGGATGCTGGTTTGTCAGCAGCAACGGTAAAGCGGTTCAAGATTGTTTTAGCATCGGTTGGTCGGAAAGTTTCATCAATGCGATGAAAAAACTTCAGGAGTATGTCAATGAAAACGGGACTCCTGTATATTATCCAAACACAGAAGATATTTGCCATTACACATTATAAAAAATGAAAAAGACCGCCATAAAGAAATTGAAAAGCGTGTGCGACATACCGATTTCTAATGTTTCATATTCGGATATAATGGATGTTCTGCACGATGTCTGTCCAAAAGGCGAGAGGTTCAAATCCCCATGTATGTGCGATAGGGATTGGTGGTATATTGTGTCATACACCAATGATATGGACAAACATGGAAGGATTGTCCCGCTTGTGCTTGTGAAGTCATATAGCACGAACAAACGCCGTTGGATTTACAAATGCCTGCATTGCGGCGAACTTTATCACATGCTTTGCCTGACGGTGAAGACGCTTGAAGAAAACGAAAAAATGTAAAATGGAATATCTTGACAAAATACTGAACATGGATTGCGTTGAAGGGATGAAACAACTCCCCGACAATTCCATTGACCTCATTCTGACATCTCCGCCATACAACATAGGCATTGATTATGACTCATATAATGATGACAGGGATTGGGGGGAATATTATGATTGGTGCAGGGTATGGTTGACGGAATGCTTGCGTGTTCTGAAACCTGATGGAAGAATAGCACTTGATCATTATTTGTCTTTCGGCAATGCGAACCATAGGGAATCTCCCACTTGTGTGTTATATCGGATTATGGAGGAACTTGGTTTCCAACATCACGCAATTGCGTTATGGACTGATAACCATTTGACGAAGAAAACCGCTTGGGGAAGTTGGTTGTCATCCACCGCCCCATACATAAACTGTCCTTATGAGGCAATCATTATTGATTATAAAGAGAGATGGAAAAGGGATAATGGTGGTGTGACGAATATGACGAAAGAAGAGTTTATGATGATGTCAAGCGGGTTATGGACAATGAGAACGGAATCGCACGGTTTGACAAAGGCGAATTTCTCATTTGATTTCGCAAGCAACATAATAAGATATTTATCTTATGAGGGCGATGTTGTGATGGATCCGTTCATGGGAAGCGGCACAACCGCAGTTGCTGCAATGCAGACCAACAGGCATTATGTCGGATTTGAGATAAGCAAGAAGTATAGCAAAATAGCGAACAGAAGATTGGTTAATGAACACACTAAACCTCTTTTTTGAATATGAGCAAAATTGAACTTTACAAAGGGGATTGTCTTGAGTTGCTGAAACCGCTTACGGAAGAAAGTGTTGATTGCATAATCACCGACCCGCCTTATGGAATAGGTTATCAAAGCAATATGAAGAAAAACAAGGATTTGCCGATGTTTTATGACAGGAACACCGCATGGTTATCCGAGTATTTGTATAAGGCATATAGGGTTATGAAAAAAGATGCTCATTTATACATGTTCTGTCCGCAGCAAAAGATAGATGAGTTCAAACAGAAGATAGAAAGTTTCTTTATTCTTAAAAACATACTTGTGTGGAATAAAGGCGGGTTCGGCATGGGTGACTTGGAAGGTTCGTATGCACCAAGTTATGAGTTCATTTTGTTTGCCGTAAAAGAGCAGGGGAGGAAATTAAATGGTAAACGGGAGAGGGATGTGCTTAACTACAACAAGGTTAAACCAGATTATCATCCGACACAGAAACCCATAGATCTTATTGAATTCCTTATAGAGAAAAGCACGAATGAGGGCGATGTTGTTTTGGATACATTTATGGGAAGTGGCAGCACTGGTGTTGCGTGTTGCAGGAAGAACAGGAACTTCATAGGTATGGAGATAAGTGATGAGTATTTCAATGTAGCAAAACAAAGAATTGAAGAATGTGAAAAAACATTGTTTTGACAATAAATAGCAAGGAGTGTCGAAAACAGTCGTGGAGTTGTATGCAAACCGAATGAAAGAACCAAATTAGTTGGTGATTGTTCGGACAACAAAGAAGCGACTATTGAACTTGAAGTCTTATAAATATAATAAGAATAAAAGGGATAATTCCGTATTAGTATGGCAGAAGATTATTCACATTATTTTGGAGACCCGAATTACAGTGCGGGACCGATGAGCATGCAAGGATTATGTTTTGATGATGAAGGTCATCTTGTTGATATGGAAAATCAAAAGGCGGATCTTATACCAAGTCCAATTCCAGGTGGAGGTGGTGGCGGTGGTCTGCAAGGCATTCAAGGCATAAAAGGCGAGCAAGGAATACAAGGGGAACTTGGTATTCAAGGCATCGCGGGTACGGCAACTGCACAAGGTGCGCAAGGCATTCAAGGCATAAAAGGCGAGCAAGGAATACAAGGGGAACTTGGTATTCAAGGCATCGCGGGTACAGCAACTGCACAAGGTGCACAGGGTATTCAAGGCACGCAAGGCACTCAAGGCATTCAAGGCGAAGCAAGTCATATTCAGGGCACTCAAGGCATTCAAGGTGTTCAAGGCATTCAAGGTGCGCAAGGCATTCAAGGTGCGCAAGGCATTCAAGGTGTTCAAGGCACTCAAGGCATTCAGGGTACTCAAGGCATTCAGGGTGTTCAAGGCATTCAAGGCACTCATGCACCTTCAACATTGAATGCACTTATAGATACGGATATTATAAATCCGCAAGACAATCAAACATTGATATATGATTCCATATCTCAACAATGGAAGAATATTAATAAAAACGGGATAAAAATTGAGACCGTGCAGTCAGCACAAACCATTTATGTAAATCCCGATACAATCACCATAATTAATGGTACGGTTGATACTGCAACCATAATTCTGAATGTTCCATCGGATAATCTTGCACATATTTATGATGTAATATTAACCACAGGCACTTCGCCATCTATAACAATGGCAACAACGACATCAGCAACAATAAAATATCCTATGTATTTCTATTGGGGTGCATCAAGGGATATTGAATTGAGTGTAGTTGGCACATCGACAAAATATTATTTGCGTTATGGGGAATTTGCTTAATCTTGTACGACCCAATTTCAGCAGGGTATATGTGGAATGGTTGAAATCATTGGGATGTGTGTTTTGGTTGCCTTTTGAAACGGAAGGTGATTTGGTTGAAAGATTAAGTGGAAACCCGCTTGTAAAAACTTCCGATGAAACAGGTTATCTTGCGTGGGATACCGATGAGATGTGCTACTACATGCATTCTGGTCCGGATTTACGTGCAAAATATTACACCTTGCAAACATTATGGAACTCAAATACTTTCAGCAACAACAAGTTCACCGCATTGACGGAGTTCAAAAGAAAGACATCATCAGGATTCCCGTTATGGTTCATGTTGGGAAACACGAACAATGTTCCTGCGGGTGCGGCAACAATGTATAATGGTACAAACAATATGTCATCATGGGATGACGATTGGCACAAAGGTGCATATTATATCGGAAGTGATAGCAGGAAAATATATCAGGATGGAATTCTATATAAAACATATTCAGCACATACTCCATATCTTCCGTCAAATTGGGGGAGTTTGGATTGGTTTATCGGAACGTATTCATCAGGGACACCAACGAATAGTGAATGTTATATCAAGAGCATTATGATATTCAACCGAGAACTTACATTGGGAGAAATTAAAAAAATTCAAGACATACAATAATATCTGATATATCAATGATATATCATTGGAATGGGGAGTTCAAACGAACTCCTTTTTTTATTCAAATATTTTTTGTATTTGTTGACAAATGGCAAAATTTTTTATTATATTCAATAAAGCAAAACAATTTAGTATTAACCATTAAAAACAAAAAAATGAATCTTTACGAAATTACACAAGAGCAAATTTCAATCAACAACCTCCTCGAAGAAAGCATGGGTGAGTTAACCCCCGAACTGGAAGAGGCACTGAAACTCAACCTTGACAACTTCAACGCAAAAGCGGAAGGATATGTCAAGGCAATCAAGAACTACAAGGCGGAGGAAGACGCTATTGCCGAAGAAATCAAACGTCTCCAAGAGAAAAAGAAAGTCTGCCAAAACGCACAGGCAAGAATGAAAGAGGCACTCAAGACCGCTATGGATGTTTTTGACACCCCGAAGGTACAGGCAGGTCTCTTCAAAATCTCCCTTACCAAGAGTGAGGCGGTGAACATCGTTGATGAGGATGCCATTCCCGAAGAGTACAAGAAAATCAAGTACGAGGTTTCCAAGACCGACATCAAGAACGCCATCAAGAGCGGTGTTAAGGTTGAGGGTGCTGAACTCGTAGAGAACAAATCCATCACCATCCGATAAAAGCAACTACACCACATCGGGTATAAGTGATACAAAAACATAACCGCTTATACCCGAATGGGTGTAAAATAGTAACAATAAAAAATGTATGAATATGAAAAGAATTATTTTATTTGCAGTATTGGTGTTTGGGGTGTTTGCAATGAACGCACAGCATCTTGATTACAACAATTTGAAAAACGTCAAATCCAAAGCAATGTCGTATGTTGATTTTACGTCATATACCGCAAGCGATGGAACAACCATCAAAATTGGTGATTATGTTGAATTTGGAGAGTCAAGTGGAGAGAATTTTTATAGGTATATTATGACCTATGTTCCTATGACATCTCCTGTTTACATTAAAAGCGGTTTTGCCGGTAGAAAATATGAGGTTGTACGAATTACCGTAAATGGAAAGGATGAAAACAAGCATGTTGGAATATGGACAAAAACCGATTTTGCAGGAAAGTATCTTATTGATTGTGAACCTGCATTAAAATATGGTGAACTTGTTGGTGATGGAATGACATCAGATGCAGCACTTGCTGAACTTGAAAAAGAAAAGAAAAAATTTGACCTTGGTATTATAACCGAAGAAGAATATAACCAAAAGAAATCCGAACTTATCAAATACATCAAATAGCAACAACTATGAAAAAGGTGCTTTTTATCATTGACGCACAAAACGACTTCTGCCACCCTGATGGAACTCTCTATTGCGAGAATGGGGCGGATGCGGTCAACAACATTTGCAAACTGCTTGAGCAGGAGCATTTTGATGCCATCATCTCATCCTTTGATACTCACGATGACAACTACTATCTTGAATCAATGGAGGGAAAGCATTTGCCCATAAAGCATTGCATTGAAAACACTTGGGGTGGGTATCTGCATAAGGACATTTATGATGCGATTTACCCCCACGAATTACACTCTTGGCGGGTGAACAAAAACACCTTCATGATGAATGAATCTGAAGTCGATGCCATCTTTGAAACCGAACCCAACCTCAATGGGTATCTGTACAAAGGGGAAATCTACATTTGCGGTTTCGCCACCGACATCTGCGTGCTGAACAATGCCTTGATGCTTAAGCACCGTTTCAACGACTCATACGAAATCAACCTGATTGAAAACTGCTGTGCAGGAACCACCAAGGAAATGCACGACAAGGCGGTTGAGATTATGAAAGTAAATCACATTAACATCGTTTAGTATGGAATACATATTCAAAAAGGAAGTTCCGGTTTCCATTGAAATTGATTTTGACAAACTTGTTGAAATCATCAGAATCAAGAATCCAGGTATTAAAAGCAAGGTCATTGAAATTGAGTTCATGACTAACATTGGTTACTATGTTGCGGAACTCATCGGTTATGACCCCTATGAGATTTATCACGATGTTGATGCCGTGATGGAAAACATAATGGATGATTTCAAGGCGTACCTTAAAGAAACTACAATCAAATAATTATTCATTTAAACAGAAATATTATGAAAAGTATGTATTGGTTCAGCGTATTGGATGGCATCGACACTATCGGTGTTATCGCAAGCGTTATCATCGCATTGGCATTGGTCATTTTATTCGTTGCGTTCATTGTCAATCTGGTCGAATACGACAATGACACCGAAACATTAACCGCCCTCAAGCGAATCCTGTTGAAACTGTCCATCTCAATTGGTGTTGCAGTTATCGTTGCGATATTCGTTCCATCAAAGGAGGACATGTATATGATTTACGGTGTTGGGGGGACTTTGGATTATTTGAAAGAACACCCTGATGAAAACAAATTGCCCGATAAAACACTTGAGTGTTTGAACGTTGCAATGGATGAATACATTAATAAAAACAAATCAGAAGAATAGCAGTATGAAAAAAGGAGTAAGGTCAGTCGGTATTACCGCACCCATTATCAGAGAAGGCGACAATATCCCAAAGATTGTTGCGGAAAACGTATTGAAGGAAGTTATGCAACCCAATGGTGTTCTTGACATTTATGACAAATCAGTTGTTGGCATCACCGAGTCCATTGTTGCCCGCGCACAAGGCAATTATGTGACCGTTGATGAAATTGCCGATGAAATTGTCAGCAAGTATGGAAAACGAATCATCATCGCATACAACCCCATTTATTCCCGCAACCGCTTTGCCATCATTCTGAAAGCACTTGCACGTGCATCAAATGGTATGGTGTATGTTGTTACCCCGAATTATGATGAGGTTGGCAATCCTTTTGAATACAACCAATTCACTGGTGTGAACATTGCCGATTACTACAAAGAGATTATAGAATCGGAGGGATGCAGGATTGGCATGCGACCCGATTTCGGTAAAGATGTTCTTCCGTTGGATGATGACCGCTACCTGATTGTTGATTGCAGATTGCATAACGACAAAAAATGGACTTCAACCAACACTATTACATTGAAGGACATTTGCTCCGACAAATGCGAATACGGACTTTTGGGTTCAAACAAGGCAACTGAAGAAAAACTCAAACTGTTCCCAAAGAAAGATGAAACGCAAGTTTTGGTTGAGGAAACCAAAGCACTCCTGAAAAAATATACAGGCAAGGACATCATCGTCTGCGTGTATGGCGATGGTTGTTTCAAAGATCCTGTGGGCGGTATTTGGGAGTTTGCCGACCCCATCACAATGCCAGCCTATACAAATCCCGAAATCATTGAAAGCACACCAAACGAAGTAAAGGTGAAAGCACTTGCAGATGACAAGTTCGCTAGCCTCAATGGTGAGGAATTGCAGAATGCAATGGAGAATGAAATTGCCAACAAAGAAAAGAATTTGGTGGGTTCCATGCAAAGTCAGGGAACGACACCGAGACTGTACCGGGACCTGCTTGCAAGTCTTATGGATTTGACAAGCGGAAGCGGTGACCGTTGCACACCCATTGTCCTTATCAGAAACTACTTCTGATTATGAGAGTCACGGATTCGCACGCATTCGATGAGGTGCTGAAGATAGATTACTTCGCCATCTTGAAAGACCGCCTGATGGAAGCGGGCGAAAAATACAAAGGGGTTATGTACAGCAAAGACTTGTTGCAAAATATAAAGGAAACAATCATTGAAACAACAAAGGAATTTGAAAATGATTATGGAATTTCGCTGCTCGATGAATGGAACGTCAACGTGAGGTTTTCATCTTTTGGCGGTGTGGTGAGCGTGAACTTTACCGAAGCGAAACACATACTTGAAAGGAAATATCGAAATTGAACGACATTCCAAATCCCATCATATTCAATAAACAAATCCAATAAGCAAAGCGATTATGATTAAATCAATTTTAGACACCGACCTTTATAAATTCAGCGTATCCTACGCTTATTTCAACCTCTATCCGCTTGCCGATGGAACGTTCACGTTCACCGACAGACGCAAGGAGAAATGGACAGGCAGTAAAGGGAAGAAACTGCTGAGATTATTTGAGGATGAACTTCAAAAGGCATCAACGCTAAAACTTTTTGAAAACGAAAAGCAATGGTGCATCAAGAATATCCCATACATTCCCGCAACCTATTGGGAATGGTTGTCAACGTTCAAGTTTGAACCTGATAAAATGAAATGGGAACTTGACAATGATGGAATCTTCCATTGTAATGTAACGGATAAACTATACAAGTCAACCCTTTATGAAATCATGGTGCTTGCTACCTATTCGGAAATTCGCAACAAACTTATTGCGGAAGAACCCGATAAAAAACGTGTATGGGAAATCATCCACGACAAAGTGAGATTCGCCAACAGACACACCATCCCATTCAGCGAGTTCGGCACACGCAGACGTTTCAGCAGCGATGTCCAGCAACTTGTCATTGCGGAATTGAAGAACAACGCACAAACGTGTGTTGGAACATCCAATGTGATGTATGCCATGCAGTATGATATGAAACCAATTGGGACATTCCCTCACGAGTGGGTGATGTTCCATGCTGCGGTGTTCGGTTACAAACGTGCCAACTATATGAGTTTGGAGGATTGGATTGCAACATATCGTGGTGACCTTGGAACCGCACTTATTGATACCTATACCACAAAGTCATTCCTGCATACCCTTACGAAGCAGCAGGCATTGCTGCTTTCTGGTTTCCGTCAGGACAGCGGTGATGAAATGGAAATCGGGGAGGCAATCATTGACCGACTCAAAGAATTGGGAATTGACCCGACAGCAAAGACCATTGTATTCAGCAACGCTTTGGATTTCTCAAAAGCGAAACGCATATACGATTGGTTTGAAGGACAATGCAAGGTCAGTTTCGGCATCGGGACAAACCTCACTTGCGACACCGCACTTAAAAATTACAAACCCGCCAATATCGTGATGAAACTGACGGAATGCAGATTGTCAGAAAAGGATGAGTTTGAAAAGTGTATCAAGATTTCGGATGACATTGGAAAGCATATGGGAGATGAGGAAGAATTCGCAATTGCGGCAAAACAACTCAAACTTGAATTATAATGGGAAAATTGTCCGATAAACATATTGTGCAGGAATTGATGGATAATCGTATAAGCGACTTATACACCAATATCATCATGGATGCAAGTGTGAATGGACGAGATTCAGATGGTGTTCTTTCCATCAAAACATGTCCGAAAGTCGGCACAAACACGAATAAGAGAACAAGCACATTTGAGAAATCATATGTTGTGGATGAAAATATGATTATGAACGCATCCTTCCATAAACGGAATAGCAAATTCGCCTTTTCAATATGCTACAACTCCAAAAGAATTTCAAATGAATTGATGACAATCATCAGAGACCTGAAAAAGAACGAAAAACACAACATCACTGTAGTTGAAAGATCGTTGCTTTATATGTCCCTTATGGAACATATATTCAACTACTATGGCGGATGTGTAAAATCAAATGGGGTGACATTCTATCCGCAAGATATGATTATGCTTGATTATTCAGTATGTGAAATAAAAAAACAGTAAAATGAAAAAAGAAGCATTTGTGAAACTTGTGAACGCAATACTTGCGGCACATAACAGACGGGATACCCTGTGTGAGAAACTTGATAACGCATTGAGCGAATCAAGAATGCTCATTGAAAAACCGAACTTCGCAGACCTCATCTATGATGGCGGTCTTGAAGATGACATTATTGATATGTTCGAGATTGAGTTCGGAGTTGATGGCAGGGATAAAATTGCCGAGTTCATCTATGAAAAGATGGACACCATTTACAACACGGGAACTTATCCATTTTGCGATGATGACATCCGTGACTTGTATGATGACATTATGAAAGAACAATAAAATTCAAAAATATCAAACAATTATTAAACACTTTAAATTAAATACATTATGAGTAACTTAAACATTATTATCATGGTCGCCATCGCAGTTGCGGCATTGGTCATTGTATTGGCAATTTGTTATGTGAAAGCACCCCCGAAAGATGCATTCGTTATTTCAGGTATTTCCCGCAAACCACGTATCCTTATCGGTAAGGGCGGTTTCCGAATTCCCGGTCTTGAACGAGTTGATAAAGTTTTCTTGGGACAAACATCCGTTGACATCAAAACCTCAACACCCGTTCCGACCAACGACTTCATCTCCGTCATGGTGGACGCCGTGGCGAAGATTAGAGTTATCAACACCGATGATGGTATCAGACTTGCCGCAAAGAACTTTTTGAATATGACAGAACGTGATATTGCCATGCAGGTCAAGGATTCATTGGAGGGTAATATGCGTGAGATTATCGGTACGCTTGATTTGAAATCCCTGAACATTGACCGTGATGGTTTCTCCGACCAGATTGCGAAGAAAGCAGCACCCGATATGGCGAAGTTGGGTATTGAGATGATTTCCTGTAACATTCAAAACATTACTGATAACGAGGGACTCATCAAAAACCTTGGTGCTGATAACACCTTCAAGATTCGCAAGGATGCCGCCATCACGAAAGCAATGGCAGAACGTGACATCGCCATCGCAGAAGCAAAAGCATCAAAAGAGGCAAACGATGAGCGTGTTTTGAATGAAACTATCATTGCTGAAAAGAACAACGAACTTGCCGTGAAGAAGGCAAATCTTAAAGTTGTTGAAGACACCCAAAAGGCAAAAGCGGATGCCGCCTATGAAATCCAACAGCAGGAACAGCAGAAAACCATCAACGAGAAAACTGTAGATGCCGAGATGACAAAGCAGTTGTTGATGCAGGAACGTCAAAAGGAAATCAATGCTGCGGCAGTTGAAGCGGAAACCGAGAAGGCACGCAAAGAGCAGGAATTGACCGCAGAGCAGGTGAAAATTCAACAGAATCGTCTTGAGGCAGAAATTCAAAAACAGGCGGATGCTGACAAATACCAAAAAGAGATTGATGCTGCTGCCGAACTCCAGCAACGTATGCGTAAAGCGGAAGCGGAAGCATACGAGGCAGAACAACGCGCACGTGCAATTAAGGCACAGGCAGAGGCAGAGATGTTCCGTATGGAACAGGAGTCCATTGGTCGCAAGAAACTTGCCGATGCCGATGCATATGCTATTGAGCAGAAAGGTATTGCAGAGGCATCTGCCATTGAGAAACGTGGTATTGCCGAAGCGGAGGCAATGAAAAAGAAAGCGGATGCGTTCAAGCAGTATGGTGATGCTGCAAAGGCACAAATGGTGATTGAGAAACTTCCCGAAATTGCCAAGAGCGTTGCTGAACCGATTACCGCCATTAAGGATGTCAGAATCTATGGTGGAAGCGGAAGTGGCATTTCCGAAATTTCAGGTCAAGTCCCAACGGTCATCAAGCAGACCATGGACACGGTTGCCGATGCAACGGGAGTTGATATGACGGAAATTGTCAAACAATCAACATTGGAGAATGCGGTCAAACGCACCTCAAAGCAAAGCGATGAGAAATAAAAGCGACCTGTTCTAATTTGTTATAACTCATTTTTTTGAAAGGTGATATATCAATGATATATCGCCTTTCTTTTTTGCTTTTATAAATAATACAGCAATAATTGATAAGTATGAAAATCAAAACAATAGACGAGATGGCGGCATATACCCGCATTAATAAATTCTCGCCAAAAGACAATGTGCTCACCTTCATGTATGACCATAATGAAAGTGTTGCCGATTCAAAGGCAAAGAATAATACTGTCGCTTTTGATGTTTGTTTGACAAACGGGGTGGTCAGACGTTATGTCATGAACATTGACCATTACAGGGGCGGCAGTTCAATGATGTGTAAGATGAAGGCATATGCGGGTGAGTTTGACGGGGATACTTTTGTGCAAAATGGAGATGTTGAGGATTTCGGAAAAGTGAAAATAACCTTTGAACCCGATGATGCGAAGAAGCGCATCAATAATGTTATATGGGAGGTCTTGTGTGATATTGACTCCGACTATTATGATAAGGTGGCAAATGGCAGGAACATTTCGGTTGGAGATATCAACTATATCAGATGCTTTGATGAAAAGACTATGGGTGTTGAAAAATACAAGGGGAATCCCCAATATACAATTACAAGCAATGACGCACGCATCCTGATGAAAAATGGATTGGATGATGATGACATCAGTTTCATTCAAAAATGTTTGGATGAACATGGGGTTGTATTCACCAATTCATCAGGCAATGTCATTGATGCGAAATCGGCATTGCGGACACTTGGTTCCAATGATTTTCTTTCGGGACTTGAACGTGCGGCATTCAACCGCACCTGTTCTATGGGAATTGGTATGAACAAGGTGAAGTTCAACGCAACCGAATGGTGTGAAAAGAATAATGTCACCGAGGGTCTTAATGAGAAAAGAACGGAGTTCATGAAAACCGAATACGTGAATAATGTTCGCAACAAGGTTGAGATGGAATACAATTCGAACATTGACAGGTTCATCAACATGAGAAACCAACTTGCTGAAGAACTGATAAGGGATATTGATACAATCTGCAGGGCGAATAGGGGGTTCATGAGAATCGGTTATGCCACCGACAAGGATTATGCGGATAAGGTTTATATTGCGAATGTGGATAGGGCGGATGAAATTGCAAGGGTTGTGCTTGTGGACAGAAACGGCAGGGTTGTTGTTGAAACCGATAATGCCACCTACAAACTTGATGAACTTGATTGCGATACCCTTATGTATTTGTATGATGCCATGATGATTTGCAACGAGCATCCCGAATATATGGATGCATAATTTTATATGACTGACATACAAAAAGCGGGCAAATTCGCCCGCTTTTTTATTTTCCAATAACTTGTACCACTTTTGAGTTAAACCCTCACAAACGGCAAAATTTGCCCATAAACCAAAAGGTGATATTATTGGCAATTTGCATTTTGAATGACAATTATGTGTGTTTTTTTATTATATTCAATAAAGAGAAAAATAATATGAAAAACCATCAAAACATATCAGAAAAGGTAAACGAATATGCGGACAGGGTTCACGAAATATATGACTCCTATACAAACTCCACCATTATTGATAATGTGGCAAGAGATGGAGTCAAACAAGGCGCGAAGCATATTCTGAAATCATTAAAACATCTTCTTTCCAATACGGAAGCAAAAACAACGGATGAATTGAAAACAGAAATTGAAAATTTTGTGAAAAACATATCCAAATAACATTATGCGATTAACGGATTGCGAATTAGGGGAAACAATATGCAATGGTAATAGTATGGAGGTCACCTTCCTTTCATCCGACATATCGGATGACGGTGCGTTTGGTTCATACATAAAAAACAATAAGATAAATGCGTTTCAGGCGACCAATATCATTGTTGAAAATATGGTTGAAGGGAGATTGCCCGTCACATTGAAGGTACAAACCGATCCGACAGTTTTCTTTGAGGTGTTTAAAGGTGAGGTAACATCCATAAGCAGTGTTCCAATGGATAGTTTGATTCTGAAAGTTGAGTTCAAAAAATATACGGAAAGATTGGATAAAGTGCTTGACATAATTGCAAACAATTACCATTATAAAGTAAAGGTCGTTATGCAAAGGGAAAGAATGTTCGGAAAAACAATATTACATCAGTTGTTGATAAATATGATATGGGAATAATATGCGATTAACGGATTCAAACATAGTAGCATACGATAATACATTCAATGGATTTGATATAGAGAGGTTTCCTGAACTTGAAACCGACATGGATAAATCCCCACAATACCTCCTGTTTCATATCAGAATGATTAAATACAAGAAACACACAATGAATCTGTGCACCTACATAGATCCATTTGAAGATGAAAATGACAGCATTCCATTATACGCAATCACCGCAGCAAAACTTGCAGAATTGTATAGGATGGCGAAGATTGGATATGGCGGTCTTAAAAAGAACAAGTACGATTACTTCACCCATTGCGCAAATATATACCTCTATTCGCTCAAGAATTACATTTCGGGTGGTATTAACGGGTTCAACATAGAGGAATGGGAATGTGTTGGCGGCAGGTGCAGGATAATTGATGGAAAAGAACACACAAACCAACTTATGAAGTTCCTTGTTACAAAAAATATCGAACATAGCATCAATGAGATATTTAAAAATGAATTACG
>JAEEGL015869623.1_pt1 | contig 37856 bp, 23 predicted proteins | sample 9134231 | NCBI WGS metagenome assembly JAEEGL01 (sample SAMN16246548, study PRJNA631951) | gut metagenome | biome: gut microbiome; feature: rumen; material: fiber-attached | host: Bos | place: Iran: Karaj | collected 2018-10
GCAGAACGTCAAGGCCGCCAGCTACTGGATCAACTTCATGTCCCGTCCGGACATCGTGATCCGCAACGTCGAGGAGACCGGCTACGTGTCCGTGAGCGGCGCTCCGGAAGTCCGCGACGCCTTCACCGACGAGGAATACGACCCCATCGACCTCTCCTACTTCTTCACCCCTGCCGACACCGCCGTTTGCGCGAACCCGGTCCTCTACCCGGACAAAGCCGACATCGAACGCTCCACGCAGGAGCATGACTGGGGCGAGAACACCACGAAGCTCATCGAGATGTGGTCCCGCGTGAAGGGCGACAACGCCAACGCATTCACCTACATCCTCATCGGTCTCTTCGTCCTGGCCATCGCCGCCTTCGCCTTCTTCGCGAGAGCCGCCAAGGCCCGCCGCAAGAAGAGCCGCAGAAGGAAGTAAAATGAATCCAATTAAGGATACCGGCTTTAGCAAAACTTGCTCGGGCCGGTATTTTTATTACTCAAGAATGCATGAAGCATTTCTTGTAAACGCGTTGATGTCAGAAATACTCATTTATGCCGAAGCGCTTCCCGTCAAAATGCTGATTATCCATAGGATGGGGATTGAATCTTAGAATTTCCTATTCAAAGTCATCCAACTCTTCCAACTCATATTGAATCTCGTCCCAAGGACGAGACTTATCAATGTCGTTCCAATCGATTCCGGAAGGATCCCATTTATGATTATTGTAGAACTTGACAATGGCTATTTTCACCCTTTGCAAAGCTCTCGCCTTACCTAATTCAAGGTACTGTTTATACCTAGCCTTCAATTCTTCCAGAGATCCTCGCTCCGCTATCATTAATTCGCAGTATTCATCCAATTCATTATCTCCGTACTGTTTGGCAATCATTTGGGTGTCCTTGCATATTCTTTCAACTTGCATGTCGTAAGGATCAAGAATCTCGCTGTTTACTGCGGCTTCGATTGCCGCCTCAAGATAATTTCTAGCCTCTCCATAATTAGATCTCGCCAGTAATCGTCCTAGAGTTAGATTTGTGTAGTATACTTTTGAACCGCTATTGCCATAATAATAACGATAAATCTTGAGTGCTTCTTTATACAGTTCCACCGATTTATGCTGAGTCCAACCAAGTTTATTATACAGGTCAGCCACTTCCAGACTGTTACTCCCATAAACCTCAACGAAGATGGGTTTCAGTCGTTTGAATCCCAAACCAGATAAGAAATACCCAACAAGCATTCTGGGGAACATCAGAATTCTCTTCCACTTAGTTTTTGGATAATCGACATTTGAAAATGAAATTACTATCAAACCTTCGGCTTTGCAATAATCCTCGATAAAGTCGGTACTATTTTTCGAGGCTTTGGATAGTCTTTTGAATCTACGAACTGATTCCCTGGCTTTTGAGTTTTGATGAACGGCTAACCAATATAAGGCTGACACCCAGTTAAAATAACATAGAATCGAAGAATCCGTGCAACTATCTAATGCCGGTCGTATCTTTTCGAGCATGTCTTTTGTCCCAGCCCTCAAAAATGTCAGATAATACTCCGCCGCCTCCAAACGGTATTGTAAAGCCTTTGAAGAGGTACCTTCTATCTTTTCAATCTGCGTTGCTGCATGATTAGCAATAATACGAGCTTCGTTGGAATACCCAAGATCCTTCAGCAGCCGAGCTATCTCGTGCAATCTTTCGGCTTTTTCAAGTTCGCTTTCCTCCTCTACACTAGAAAAACAACCGAGACTACTTACTCCGGCAGCGAACAATCGCTGAAGAACTATGCCCAACTCATATTTATTGTCACTAATGAGAATTCTTAAATTCTTGAAACTGTCAAGCAACTTGGTGAGTTTATCCCAGTCACATAATAGGTTATACTGATATGACAGTTCAATGATCGCTCTTTTATCGTTTCTATTGGCAAAGTACTCCACAAGGCGCCTTCGAAAACTGCTTGCGCGCTCTTGGTCTTTTAGGTATCGTTCGCAGATAGCGTCTCTGATGAACGCATGGGATACGCATACAAGGCCACCGCGCAGGGCAAGGTGCTTCCCGAACGAGAGAGAGAACTCACTCCATGTCAGTTGCCTTATTCCCAAGATATCTTGTATCTCCTGCTCATCCAAGCCTTCTTTCGCGACAACGAGCAATCCGCATACGTCTTTGACTATATCTCCAAACTCTTCTTCAAAACTGCCAAGGAAACGTTGATAGAATCCGGAAGGAGTTGTCGGCTCCGAGAAATAGTCTATCCTGGAATCGAGATTCGCAAACCGGCCAAATCTCCTTAACTCATCGAGCAATGCTTTTAATACCAATGTGTTTTTGCATTGAGGAGCATTGATAATCCTATCTGTCTGATCTTCAGACAAGGCCTTACCAAACAGGCCCAAATACGACTTAACCAGATTACGTCGTTGAATTGTTTCAAGTGCCTCCAGTTTATGGACAGGATAGTTCCTCCTGCTCAAAACGCTCAAGGTTGAATCATCTTCGGTCGTTGATATAAGGATTCTGGTATTCTTAGGCGCATCCGGCAACCATGAGAGCAATTTGGCCTTTCGTGTATCTGCAATCTGGTTGATGCCATCAATGACAAGTAGACACTTGACACCCTTTCGAGAAACAGCACTCAGAAGGCGTCCAAGTTTGTTATCCTCGTTTGATTCATTGCACCGTATCCCAAATCGTGATTCAATTTCCAAAGCAATTGTCTCAACAACATGAGAAAAAGACTCTTCCCCGCCTTCCTTTCCGACAAAACGATATATGACTTCATATTGTTTTTCACTTGCATCCAATAACGTTTTTGTCCAATTGGCAACGAGGGAACTTTTCCCCATACCGCTGGCACCAGAAACAACCATCGTATGTTGGTCTCCATTGAATAGCCACCGGTTCAGAGCAGCAAAACTCCTATCAACTAAGATGTAGTTCTGACAGAGTTGGTCCATACAAGCTTTTTGGGCTAACAACTCCTTTTGCATGGGGCTATAATCCTTTTCCGGAAACAATTGATCGAGAAGACCACGAAACGCTTTCTCTACTTTCTTTGATAAATCTTCCGGATCGGTATAGGTAAGTACCGGATATCGTCCGTTAGTTCTTACTGCTTGTTTTAGTTGATTAAGTTTGTCAAAGTTCTCGACATACTTGTCTTCAAATTCATTTATGTAGAAAAAAGCATGCATATCCTCGGGACGCTCAAGCACTCCGAATTGCATTTCCATCTCAGTTACGCTAAGAGATTTCTCCAGATAACGGTCCACCTCTTTGTAGCGTTCCGTAATACTACTCTCCAAATCGCCTCGAGATGGGACCCAACCATATCGATTGCCAATAATACCGACAAAGAAGGGAATTGAGTTCTCTATCTCCCTCAAGCATATCTCGACTACTTTCCCACTTTGGCTTTCCTCTGGAGTGATTCCCCATCGCAAGTCAAGCTCCGTTATAACCACGTCGCGCTCGGCAGCAAGCATGCGCAGTTTTGGGAACGTCCTCTTTACGAGGTAATCGCGTTCCCCCTGCATATCTTGAAACGTAGAAGAAATAAAAACGCGGATATGTCTGTTTTCTACAAGCGTCATTGTGTTGAAGTATTGTTGCAAAAGTCCCCGTTTTAGGACGACTTAGACGTATACACCATAGTTTTGATGGTATTCCTCCAATTAAACTCTCAGGCGTTATCCTCTGCAGCCAGGGCAAAATGCCCCAATGAGCAAATCTTCTCTCCCTCCAGACCGATTGCTTTATTTATATCCCAGTTTATTGGCAATCGCAATCCATTTCGTGCCCTCCGACTCATTTCTTTCCGTTCCGATTCCATTCAGATAACACTCACCAAGCCGAAGCATTGATAGAGGGTATATCTCCTTGGACATTTCCTTCTGCTTTTCCTCAGTTACATGAATCCCATTCTCATCCACTGTGATGACCACATGCGCCGTCGGAGTGTTCCGAATCTCAATCCACCGTTCTGAAACCTTCTTGAATAAATTGAAGGCATCCTTTTTTCTTTTTGATCCCGCCCGACCGTCGAGAAACATATCTGCAAGGTAATAGCTAGCCTCAGAGACGCCCGCTTCTGATGCTTTGTTATAGTAATTCAACGCTTTCTGATAATCCGGGAGGATCTCATCCGTATCGTAGCACCTGGCCAAATAGTATTCCGCGAAATGGGATCCTCCGGCAATTCCCTTATTGTACCAAAGCATTGCCTGGGATATGTCGGGGGCTCCCATCGCCCCTTTTTCATACATGTTTCCAATTTTCGCGAATGCGGAATAATCCGGATCCTCGGCATCACATACTCTCATGAACCAATCAACTGCCTTCTCATAATCTACATCAACACCCAAACCTTCCATATACATCGACCCGAGATTCATCATTGCACAAACATTACCTTTTGCAGCAGCCTTTTCATACCACTCAAGTGCCAAGTTATAGTTCTTGAAAACACCAACACCCATCCTGTAGTTCTCCCCCATTTCGTTTTCAGCCTCAGAATAGCCATCTTCAGCCGCACTTCGCGTCCACTTGAATGCCTTAAAATCATCCCTTTCTGTTCCCTCCCCCTCTAACAGCCTTCGGGCTAATCGCCACTTTGCCACAGTATACCCATTCTCGGCCGCTTCCAAACAATACTTAAAAGCCTGTTCCTCATCATCTTCAATCTGTGACAACATATAAGTCGCCTGAGAAGACCCCAACTCTGATGCCCTTAAGAAATACTTCCTTGCCTCCGCCCAATCTTCTTCCACCCCAAAACCTCCGTAATAGCACTGTCCTAACCTCAAATGTATGTCGGGATCCTCTGGGGCTAGTTCCAAAATGCGTTGAAACCTTCTGAAAGCATCTTCGTCATCAACCGGCACCCCATATTTCCCCTCGAATACAATGCCGGCTAATTCATGCATCGCGGATATATATTCACGCTCATCAGCCGCATCCGACAAGTACTCCAGGCCTTTGTCAATATTAACTTCTGTTCCAATCCCATTGAGCATACATAGAGCACACCTATACCTCGCTTCGATAAAAGAATCATAGCTTTTCCCGTCTTTAGTCTGTGCTGTTGCCGCCTCATGATACAACTTAAAGGCCTTCTCTTTATCAACATCTACTCCAATCCCATTGTCATAATACCTGGCCAAATCAAACGCGGCGATGGATGGCTTTAATTCATATGCCTTGGAAATATGCTCATATGCCGCTTTCTCATCTTTAATCACATAGGTCGTTCCGTCTTCATACCAAATTGACAAATTGGAATGAGCCTTGGCCGATCCTTTTGCAGCGGAACGCAATAACCACTTCAAAGCCTCTCGCTCGTCTTTTTCTACTCCTTGTCCATCCGCATATAGAACAGCCAATTCATTCATAGAATCCGTATCCTCATTTAAAACTGCGTGATCTTTTACTGCTTCAAAATAGAGACAATAATAATGATTTGCCAAATCTTCATTGTACTGAACCGCATCCTTTCTACTATAGAAGATTCCCAACCACTCCAAAGCTTCAAAAGCATTCTCATCTTGTTGTTCCGCTGCTCTAAGAAACCATTCTTCCGCTTTTTTAATATCCTTCTTTTGATTGCAGATTCCTTCATAATACACCCTGGCCAATTCAACCTGTGCTTTGCTTGAACCACCATCTGCAGCCTTTTTGTAATACTGAAACGCAGCTTCCTCGTCCACGAGAGTGCCATTCCCCTTAAAAAAGCATTCCGCAACCGAAAACGCCGCATTGACATGTCCTTGATCTGCAGCCTTCTTAAACCACCTAAATGCATAATCATCCATCCCAACTGACTCGAACTTCCTGGCCAACAAAAACTGCTCCTCCGGATTCTTTGGGTTTTCTCTTTTCCAGTCTTCGACAATTTCCGACTGTTCTGAATCCGTCAAGTTAATCTCACCTTCTCCGAGCCGAGACCGGGCACTTATCAAATCTCTGACATTTTCCAACAAAGGCAGCAGGGCATCCTTCGGGTCCGGATAAGCCGTCACAAAATTGACAGCCGTGAGAAAATAATCCTTTGTTCCCTCGAATTCGTCATCAGATACTTTGAACGTCAATAAGGGCAGCTTCCTTTTCGCCGCCATATTCAGTTCCCTGTTTACTTGAGTAGAAGCATTGTAGTTACTTGAGAAAATAGCGAGAAAAAGGCTGCTATACTTCAGTGCATCCGCGATAACGGGCGCCCATTCAACCCCTTTTGGGATATCCCGAAAAGAAATGAAGCACCTCAAATGCCCTACATTTTCCAAATAATTGCAGACTTCTTCCGCTATCGTCTCATCCTTCGAGGAATAACTGATGAAAACATCGTACTTCATAGTGACTTATGTGATTACTTGTTAATGCGATGACCGTTATCTTTCTGGTTCAAGCTCTCCCGCATCTTCATCCGCGTCAAATTCCGCCGCCTTTCTGAGATATTCATCCGCCTTATCCTGCCTGCCAAGTTTACTATATGCCATTCCGATACCGTATAACAAATCCGCATCACTCGAATGGTCCTGGATGGACTGCGCTATTCTATAGGCCTGTTGCAAATGGGTCAATGCCTGTTCGTACTGCATCGAAGCAGCGTCCATGAACCCTAGACGCATATGCGACTCCTTTGCAACATAGTCGTCATCTTCTCCAAGATAGGAGTGAACCTCCAGCGTTTTGGATAAGTACTTATAAGCATCGGGGACGTTTTGCAGACAACAATACAGGTAACCGATTTCATAATAAAGCATCCTGACATATCCACCATTATCACCGGATCGTTCCGCGCGTATCTCGGGGATTTCAAGCATCAACTGCAACGCACCTTGCCAATCGCTCTTGTTTACACATTCGATAGCCGAAGAAAAAAGTGACGTGAAAACAGATCGCCATGCTTTCTGGTCATCCTGGATGTCATGGGCATTCTGCCTATACAAGGCGACTTTTGGATGATGATCCCCTAGTAACGCACGACCGATTTCTACGGCCTTAAGAAAACAATCCAAAGACTTCTGCAAGAAGCCACTCCCACAATAGGCTGCACCAAGGTTGTTATATGAATTGGCCACATCCAGATGTATCTCTCCAAATAATGCTTTTTGGATTTCGAGGGCCCTCAATCCATATTCCAATGCCTTGGGCATGTCATTCAAATCCTGATAAATCGCTCCGATATTGTTGTATGCGCCCGCGACGTCCCGATGGTTCTCACCATAGGCATCTCGAACGATTTCCAACGACTTCATCATACAGTCCAGCGCCTTCTGAAACTCTTGTTTCGCCAAATAGGCCGATGCGACATTGTTGTAAGACTCCGCTACAAGCGGATGCTTGGCGCCAAACAGCCGCCGCCTTATATCAAGCGCTTTTTTCTTATACTCAAACGCCTTATCGTTGAATCCATCATCCTGATACAAACAGCCCAGGGCATTGAGGCTTCTCGCCCGTGCTTCAGCATCGTAGGAACATAGGAGTTCCTGTTCGCCCAGAAGGCGGGCAAGCGCAGAATCTCCTAACAATCTGCCTGCGGTATCGCTCAAATGAGACAGGGCCGCTTCCCGATACTCTTCGCTTTCATCTGCCATCCGAGGCAGGTATTCTTTCAATGAATAACCCGCCTTGGTCAGTCGACGCCAGTACCTTCCGAAATCGATCCCTTCTTCACCATCGATCTGGACCAAGAACGCAAATACTGGTAAATTGAGGATGAAATCATGAAGCGAAGCAAGATCATCAAGCTTATCCAACTGATACGGAACCTCATCCATCGACCGATGGGATCTGTTTTCATAATACAACTTGTAGAATAGAGTAACAATCTCTTTCCTGCAGGACTTCTCCCAAGCCTCCCGGCCCTTCAAATAACGGCATTCTACGGCTCTGCGGATATAACTATGGGCAAAGGTGATGAGTCCATTCTTGACAAGAAGATGCTGCTGTATGGCGCAAAACAACTGCGACCAGTGAAGATGGGTTTCTTGCGTAATCGACAAAAGCTCGTCTTCTGACAAGCCGTTTCTAGAGACGGCAATTAGACTCAAGATGTGCTTGACGAACGGTTCGCCGAAGTCGGCCTCGTAGCCCCTGAGCAAAACGTCGTAAAAATCCTCGACACTGTCGGAACCAAGATATGATTCGATTTTCTCGTCCAGCTTCTCGAAAATTCCGAAGTTCACCAGCTCATCCAGAAAGGTCTTCAGCACCAGCGTATTCTCACACTGTCCATCGGTGATGATGCGTTCAATCTGATACGGCTGAAGCTTTTTCGAATAGAGATGCAGGTACTCCTTCACCATCTCCGCGCGTTGTGGCTTCGTCAAAGGTCGGAGCGTAAAGACCGGATAATGCCGGTTCATGAAAACCGCCATCGTCTGATCGTCCTCCAAGGTTGTGAAGAGAATCTTGACCTTCTTCGGAGGAATCGGCAGCCAGTTCAGCTGCTTCGAGTTGTCAACATCGATGATTTGGTTGATGGCATCCAAAACAATCAACAACGGTCTGTCTCCCTCGGCCGCGACCCTGTTGACCAGTTCTTCCAGGACCTTCTCGTCGGTCTTCGAATCATCCCCTTCAACCTCATATCCATACCTGTCCCGGATCTCATCACTCAATGCCTTGATGACATGTCCATGGCTTCCCAGACTCCCGCCGTTGCCCACGAAATGATAGATGATCTTGTAAGGAAGTCCATCTCCAGAGGCGCGTTTCTCTTTCACCCAGTTGGCCACCAGCGCGCTCTTTCCCAGCCCGCTCGCACCGGTAATCACCAGCTGATGCTTCTCCCAGTCCTCCATCCATTCGTCAATGGCCGAAAAGTTCGAATCCGTCCGGATATAGTTCTGACAAAGACTGTTCAGGTATGAACGCTGTCCAATGCGCTCCTTCTCCAACTCCGACAGAGCGCCCTCCGGGAACAACGCGTCCAACAGCTTCGCGAACGCGTCCTCCACCTGAAGCGCCAGATCCTCGGGGCTGGAGTAAGTCGACACCGGATAACGCCCGTTGCTCCGCACCGCCGCCTTCAATGCCGCCAGCTTCTCCGGCTCATCCCCGTCATCCGTCTCCTCCGCCTTGATGAAGAAATACGCATGCATCTCCTCCGAACGTTCCAGCACACCGAACTGCATCTCCATCTCCGTCACGCTCAAGCGGCGCTCGACATACCCGTCCACCTGGGAATACCTTTCGCGCAGACTCTCCCCCAATTCCCCAGGCGAGGGAATCCAGCCGTAGCGGTTGCCAATAATTCCAATGAAGAACGGCTCCGAGTTCTCAATCTCACGGAGGCAGATCTCCACCACCTTTCCGCTCTCGCTCTCCTCCGGAGTTATCCCCCACCGCAAATCAAGCTCCGTCAGCGTCACGTCACGCTCCGCCGCCTTCCGGCGAAGCATAGGGAACGTCTTCTTCATCAGTTCATCCCGCTCGTCCTGCATGTCGCGGAACGTCGAGGAAATGAATACGCGGATGACACGATTCTCAAGGAAAGAGTTTTGCATAGTAAATGGTTATTCGTTTATTAACAAATATAGCTTTTTTCCTTATCTTTACCAAAGAAGTATTTGTCAGTATGCGACGACTGTTTTCAATTTGGATATTCCTCTGCGTCACCTTGTTACCCTTGACAGCCCAGAGAAGCACTTCTTTCCCTGTCATTGAAAAAGGAGAGATTGTCATCCACCATTACGGCCATAGCCTGTCCTATGACCCGGAGGCCATGATTCCCCGATGGACAGCCTACACGCTTTATGCCGATGACATCTATGGCGATGCCATCCGGCCACAACGATTCTCCCCCGACCCGGCTCCGGAACTTGCTGGTTTCCCGCTGGCTGAACATGGGCATTACTCCAATACAGGATGGGTGCGTGGACATATGGTCCCCGCCGGAGATCTTAAATACGATCAGCAGGCGATGAATGACAGTTTCCTGACCACCAACGTCTGTCCGATGGATCAAGGCTTCAATAATGGAATTTGGAAACGTCTGGAAGAGAAGGTCCGGAAACTCGCCGACAAGTTCGACCACGTCTACATTGTCACCGGCCCGGTCCTTGGCAAGAACCGTCACGGGAAAGTCGGACAGAGCAACATCCTGATACCCGATGCCTATTACAAGGCCCTCCTGGTTCCCTATAAGGGCTCTTACCTGTCCATCGCTTTCTTCATGCCCAACGAGACAGCACCCAAAGGCGCCAAACTCAAGGACTACGCCATCACCGTAGCCGAGTTAGAACGCCGTGTAGGCCGAATCTTCTTCGCCGATATCGGCCCTGCCTTCAAAATCAAGGAACAACTGCCGCTGAAGGAACTGGAACTCTATTAATCATTCTTCGCTGCTACCCTTCTCTCCACGCAATTCTTCCAGATAACTCGCCGTAATGACGCCCGAAGGAAGGGCGATGATGGCGACACCGAAGAGCGAAGAAAGCATGCTGACGAACCGGCCGATATCCGTGACAGGACAGAGATCGCCATAACCGACAGTCGTCAAAGTCACCGTCGCCCAATAAAGGGCATCGAAGAAATCCTTGAAAACGACGGTGCCGGTCTCTGGATTGACGTGTGGTTCAGCATTGAACATGATGAGCGCTGTCAGGAAGACATAGAAAACGGCGATTCCGAGAACGGTGAGCAGAATCCCTTTTTCTTTGCGGACTACCCTCCCCAGAATCTGGATTTTGGAGGAATACCGGATGAACTTGAACATGCGTATGACCTTCAAGAGGCGCGTAATCCGGAAAATCTTGAAACCGCGGGACAGGAGACTCAGGCAGGGCAGGATGGAAAGGAGGTCGATGATTGCCCACATCGTGAACGGATACACGGCAAATGACAGGGGTCCCTTCTTCATCCGGATATCCGCCGTCATCCACCGAAGGAAATAATCGATGATGAAGATAGAAACGGTGACGATTTCGACATAACGGAAGACAGGTAACTCCCTGTTGAACATCAAGGGGACAATGCTGGCGATGATGGCAATCAGCATCAGGATGTCGTAGGCTTTTCCCAGGGGTCCGCCGACATTGTGCTCGATAACCCGGCTGATTCTTTCTCGGATTTGTTTCATATACAAAAATAACATTTTTTCAGTATCTTTGTTCTAAACAATCCTGATTCTAGCCCATGCACCGATTCGCCTTTGTCTCCAAATTGGAAAAAAGATTTTCGGAAATCCTGTCCGAAGGAAAAGGAGTCCAACTGTTTTGGTTGGTTCTCCTCATCTGTGCCGTCCTGCTGGTCTTCTGGGCCATCACTTCCCTGGTTTTCAAGGATGGATCCCTGCAGTGGCAGGACCTTGTTGCCCTGGTCCTAGATCCAGGCTGTTTCGGTGGCGCCGGCGCACACGACATTTTCCGGCTGATCGTGACGATCTGCGGGTTGTTCCTCTTCTCCGCCCTGCTGATTTCGGTCGTCAGCAACATTTTCGAGAACATATCCGAGTCTTTCCGGAGCGGACGCTCCCGGTATTCGCATAAGGGCCACGTCCTGATCTTAGGTGGCGAGCACCACATCCTCAGCATGATACCTGCCCTTCTGGAGGAAGATTCTCCATACAAGGAAGACATCGTCATCCTCACTAATCAGGATGTTGAAACGCTGAAAAACAAGGTTTTCTCCCTGCCACTACTGGACAGGGAGAAGACGGCTGCCTTACGGCGGCGGCTCACCGTCTACCGAGGCGAACGGGACAACGAGGGAGACCTCGCCCGGAAGGACCTCGCCCGGAATGCAGCGGTCATCTATGTCATCGGAGAGGAGCACGAGCATGATTCCGATTCCATCAGCCTCCGCTGTTGCGAGAAACTAAAAGGCCTCTGTCAGGATGCCGGAAGGAATATCCGGTGTTTCCTCCTGCTACGGGATTCCGCATCCGTGAAAGTATTCAAAAAGGATCGGAAGAAAAAGACCGACGATTGCCTGAAGGTCGATGTTGTCGATGCCGCCGAATATCTCGCCGAAAGGGTCCTCATCCCCCAGGAGGGGTCTTTCCCCGCCATTGACTATACGATCTCAAGGAATGCGGAAAACAAGGTTCTGCGGACGGATGGCATCCAGGAGGGCAGTTCCTCCCGGGTCCGTTTCGTCGTGGTCGGCATGACGGACATCGCTCAGGCCATGGCCTTGACAGCGGCCCGAATTTGCCATTTCCCCAATTACCGGGAGAAGGGCTTCCGGACGGTCATCTCCTTTATCGACGCGGACATGGCGCTGAAGATGAGCCGTTTTGTCGCTTCCTATGACAACCTGTTCGAACTGTCGCATTACCGGTTCATCTCCTTCGACGCTGCAGGCTCGCCAATCGTCCAAACGCACACCCCGAACCCTGCCTACGGAGACTTTCTGGACATCGAATGGGAGTTCTTCGATGCCGACATCAGCGATCCTGGAGTTCGGAAATGCTTGGAAGGATGGGCCTCCGAAGACCGGGAATCCCTTTCCTTCGCCATCTGCCTAGGCAGCGGTGAAGACAATACCCGTACTGCCTTGAGCCTTCCCTACCTCATCTACCAGAACGGATATCCTATCTTTGTATATCAGGAGAAATCCGGCGAGATCCTGACCAAGGCCAAGGCTACCCAACAATTCGGAGAACTATTTCCGTTCGGGATGGCTACGGACCCCCAAAGCGACCCGCTGTTCGAGAAAAGGACCTTGGGAGGCCAGCGCGTGAACTTTGCCTACTCCAAGGATCCGGACGAACTGACGGCCTGGTTCAAATGTATTTTCGTCAATCAATTCAGCAGCATCTACAGCGCCAACTCCCTGCCCATCATCAACCACAATTTCGGTTTGCTAGACAAGGACATCGCCGCATTGACCGACGAGCAATGGATTCCCATCTGTGACGAGGAGCACCGCCGCTGGATGATTTCCAACCTACTGATGGGCTACCGCGCACCTACAAAGGAAATCCGGACAGAATGGACCGCAAGAGCTACCTGCGGCGATTCGGAGAAAGAAAAGGAAGCGGGTGACGAAAAAACAGACCGCAAGAACAAAGAGTTCCTCCACATGAACATTGCCCCGTATGACGAACTAATCCCGGAAGACCAGAAACTTGATAGGGATATCATCGAGCATATCCGCTACATCATGCTCGGGGAGTAAGTCACCATTTCCCCGCAATCTCCGCTGCATGCTCAAACAGGTCGACGATGGAGTCAAACTGTTCGGGCCGGAAGCCGTTGTCGTGCCAGAGGGAGGACAGAAACTGGACAACCGCGGGGTCCGGACCGTTAACACTGTCTTCGAGCGGTTGCAACTGGTCAAGGTCGGTGCAGTTTAGCGCATGCTTGACGGCGGTTGCATATTTACGGAGTTCTCTGTCGGCGCTTAGTACGCAAAAGACGTCGGAAGTGCCATGCGAGGCGAAATCTGCCTCCGTGAAAAGCATCGTTTCCGATTCTTCCAGCCGGTATTTATACCAAAGTCCCGGATGACGGGAAAGGGCGAGGATGCTCGTGTAGATGATCAGTTCCGAGAAATAATCCCGATCGGGTGACAGTTCTCTCACCTTCCAGCGGGACGGATGCTGATACCCACCCAATCCCTTGATTTCGTCGGACAAACCCTCCAACCCAGGGACATACATCGAGTCATAATCCACCAGCGCGAGCTTGCCTCCGGGCCGAACCAAGATATTGCCGTGCTGCAGGTCTCCATGGGAGAACCGGTGACGGTGTAAATCGGCGGCCATCCGCAGGAAAGATCTGGCGAGGGCGTCCAGCCGTTCAGGACGGGACAGGTTCTCCTCCAGGTACTTCTTCAGTGGCATCGCGTCTACCCACTCCATGATGGCGGCCGGCTGGACGCCCCGGGCGGTCATCAAGGCCTCCGGGACAAACTCAAAGGGGACAAAATATGACAATCCGCTGTCTTTCAGAGCCTTAGAGATGGTTTCTGAACGACGTTTCAACGATGCGACTTCCGTATGCCACAGGCGAACGGCGTACTTATGGCTGCGCAGTCCGGGAACCTCATAAGGGAAGACGATGCAGAATCCTCCGGCATACCGGACAAGCCGGCCGTCCTTCCGGACCGGGTGCCCCCCACGCAACCGGCGCGCCTTGACCATCCGAGGAACCGCTATGGCGGCGCTGTAGTCATCGATGCCTGCTACCATATCCATTCCTCCTGCCGCTTGAAAACCCCGTCATCCAGGCCATATTCATCCGTCAGGACGACCATCGTCGTGTCATCGTTGTGCATCCCAGCCTTCCGCCAGTAATCGACCAGGATTTCGAACTCATCAGCTGACCCGACGGCCAGCAGTTCCCGGATACAAAGAGATTCCCTCGCCGTTCCACGGAGAGCAGACAAGTATCCCGCCAGTGGATCCGAAACCAGGAAAAGCGTCTTCCCTGCCAACATCCCCGAGAAGGTCGTCACTTCCCCTTTTCCCGGCTTTTCGGGATCGCTGTCAAAGTAGTCGGGATAGTTGTCAAACCGCCCCGTGTCCATGGAAGAGCAGATCTCCTCAATCTGGTCCCCTGCCACGACAACTAGGCAGCTGTCGCCAAGGACATCGCACCGCCAGCGTTCCCCATCGACCCGGAGGCCGACTAGGGTAGATCCGGCCGAACGGCCTTCCGAGAGCATCGACTCAGCCCGCCAGGGGTCGATCCCCGCAGCATGGAAACGGGCCAACCGCTCATTGACCTTTTCCCGCCACAGCGGTGCCAATGCGGCTACGTTCTCGGGAGACGGGTACCACGCATCATCCGCGGTATACCGGTCCGCGAGAATTTCGGCCCAATATTTCGGGAAGAAAGACTGGCTCATTCCGTCGCACACCGCCGCCGAACCGGTCTCAGCACGGATGCTGAACCGGTCCTGGCAGTCGACGGCCTGTTCGCAGGCCTTCTGAACGATAAATCCACGGGCTCTCATCGACGGATGTCCCCCATTCCCTTGCTGGATCCGAAATCGATCAGGGAAACCAACTGGACACCATCGGCCTCGAAGATGCATCCCCGGGACCCCGGTTCCAGCGGAAGGCCGTTTTTGGAGGCGGCGGCGAAATAGGCCTCGGGAATCTCGCTAGAAATGTTGAACAGGAACCGGGCTTCCGGGGCACACCCTTCGACCAGATGGGCGGGGAAGACGAGATTCTGTCCGGATTTCTTGATCAAGGCATTGAATAGCAGAACCTTGCCGTCTTCGGAGCCGAGGTCCATCAACTCCTTAGCGGAGAGGGTGGTTTCATCCATGCAGCCTTCCACGGTCTTGTTGTCATAGTACGGCGCTCCGTCCGAGATATTGATGACCACGGGAGCGGGATGGCCTGGCTTGTCCTCCAGCCACTTCTTGATGATGGCTTTCGCCATGTCGAACGCTCCTTTCATATTAGTTGCGCCGTCCTGGGTGACGGGCTCCACCCATACTGGCATCCTGTACGGGATTTCAACCAGGCCGCCGGCTCCGTCACTCTGCCGGCGCTTCACTTCTTCAATCCGCAAGGGATTAGCGTCCAGTTCTTTCAGGTAGCCTGAGCGGAGTTCATGGACATAATAGTCATAGCCGATGACGGTGATGAAGCACCGATTCTTCGGGCTCTCTCCGTCAAAATTCTTCTGGATGATCGTGTCGATGACGCGGTTCACCGCCTTGGTGGCGAAGACGGTCTTGGAATCTTTGCCGTCGTAGTTCTCCAGCATCGAGCCACTCTGGTCGAGCAGAATGACCAGCAGACCGGGCGTAGCGCTGCTCCATTGCATTTCATAAGGTTTCATACGCTTTAAGAGATTGGTTTTGCAGGCAAAGGTAAGCCCGGGTTATGCAAAAACTTCGCATAAGCCTTATCTTCTGCGGACTTTTTGCAGAATTAATACGTACCTTTGCACCAGAAAGAACACACGATGGCTAAACAACAGCTGCGGCGCTATATCTGGCTCATCGACACGATCCGGAGCGCGAATGGAATCACATACGAGGAAATCAATCGCCGATGGTTGCAGTCATCCTTGAACGAGGACGGCAAGGACCTTCCCAAACGGACGTTCCACGATCACATCGGCTCCATCCTGGGCGAGTTCGATATCGAAATCACCTGCGACCGGAACGACGGTTACCGTTACCGAATCCGGGAGTATGAGGAATACGGGAGCGCGCGCAAGGCTATGGTCGATGCGTTAATCCTGGACAATGCAATCCGGGAGAGTCCGGAACTCGGCGGAAGAATCATCTTTCACGACCGGTCCCACAAGGGGAACCTCCCGTTCATCGTGCAGGCACTCAGGGACCGGAGGACGATCCGGTTCCATTACACCGTTGATTACAGTTATGCACGCCAGACCGTGCCCGCATGCAAGAATCTGCCGGACACGGATTATATCGACGAAATGGCCGTCTACGGCTTGTTCTTCTGCGGAATCTGGTTCGTTACGGGGGAAGTGCTATCCGACCGGAAACTGCATGTCTACGCCCTTCACCAGCTTGACGGAATCACGGAAACGGACCGCCTCTATGACTTTCCCGAGGATTTCGACACCCGGCAATTCCTGATGGAGTACAAGTTTGAGTTCGTTCCCCTTCAAGACGACGGATTAAGCCTGGAAGTTTACCGGCTCAGTGCCGACAACCTCCTGCTATAAACCCTCGCCCCAGTCGGACTCTGCAGGCTCCGAGGCTGCATAGCCCAGTTCGACCGTCAGCAAGTTCTGATAGCCTTGGGGCAGGTCGGGCATATAACGGATGTAACTGCCCATCATCGCATCGATGACCTTCCCATCGGCCGTCCAACTAAAATGGCCGTCTTCGTTCGTCGTAGGATCTCCATACCGAGCGACCAGTTTGTCGTACAAGCTGGACATTTCCTTCTGTGCCTGGGGAATCTGGGGATCGCCGTTCGGATTGTTGTAGCTGAGGATATAGTCCAAGAAGAACCGGACGCTGTCCAGGCGATCATCCACGAACCGGAACAGGGCCCGGTCCCATTTCCTGCCGGCAAACGAGACGTTCTCGCCAAGCAGGTAATTGCTCCCCTCAGGCGCATCCCCGAACTCGACACCGGTACTTTGTTTCAAAATCTCGCCCGCCTCCTCCCTCGTATACCTGTCATTCAGGTTCAACCCGAGAAACTCAGATTTCTTAGGCTGGGAGTTACATCCCGCCATCATAAGCCCCACAAGTGCCAGGGCAAACAGTTTCACAGTTTTCATAACATTGACTAAAACTACTTCACTTTTGCCACTACAGCCGAACGAGTAGTCAAGCCGGACTCGGACTCAAAACTGCAGAAACTGTGATAATTCTTGAACTGCTTCTCTCCCAACAGTTTAATCGCAATTGTAAGAGCGACTTCAAACTCGGAATAATCGCGAAATTGGGCGTTATCTTTGTTTTCAGCAACATATTGGTTCAAAACGTCCCGATTAGCGGAGAGGCCATATGCCGTATGCTGTTTTAAACCAGCAGGCTTATAGTATACCAAATAAACATTCGCACCAGAATGAAACTGAATCAAAGCGCGGCCGGGCATCGGGTAATCGACGTCGGTGACTTCATCCAGATATCCGTCCAGTCCATCAAAACCATTCAATAATCCAAGATTGCTCAAATCGAATTTGGTCTGCTGCTCATCATTCTCTACTCGTATCGAAACCACATCAAAACCGGGGTCAATCGTGTAACCCTCAATCAGATCGAAATCCTCAACAGGCACCTGCTTTTTGACTTTGACAACACCATCATCCTTCTCTTCCCAGAAAGGGATGGCGACGCTTTTGTTGTTGCTGCATGACGGGATAATAATCCAGACGGAACTCAATAAGAGTAAAAAAGCACTTTTTATACGCATAAAAAATATTTAAATAAGATTCATTTGCACTAACATCAGTCAATCTCATCCAGCTCTTCCAAGATATCTTCGTAACCTTCCAGGGCTTCCTCGACTCCTTGGTTAATCTCTTCGCCCAGACTGTTCAGTTCATCCATCAAACCCCGGACGGCCTGGTCGAGGCCATCGGGATTAAGGATGCCCTTAATCAGGTCGGAGACACCACCTTTGTTCTCGTCGATGACCTCGTTGATCCCCTCCAGATACGAAGGGAGGATAACTTTCAAGGTCTCCACAAAGGAGGCGGCCTCATTGATGCCATGAACCACCAGAAGAGCATGATAGCGCCCGATGTCCTTCATCACGCGCGCCTTCTCCGCATCAGAATACTGATCCTCATGCTCCGAAAACTCATTGATGAGGGCTTGGTACTCTTCCTTGCTTTTCGCCCAGTCCTCGGCAGAATACTTGGACGCAGAGACCTCCGCATTCCCTACAAACGCATCCATCTTATCCGGAACCTTCCTCCATGTGGAGCAGGACAATGTGGTCAATAAAAGAAGCAGGATGAAAAAATGAAACGATTTCATATTAGATTAGCAAATAAAGATTTCTATTGTATATTATTTCCGTCGTTACGAATAATGGAATCCTTTTGGAATGATTCCGACAGATTGTACTTGGCGGCGTCTTCATTGCCGAGTTTTGAAGCAATCGTTATCCACTTGACACCTTCCGAAATCATGATATCCGTCCCGGAGCCGTCAATATAACATCGCCCCAAACTATACATAGCTTCAGAGTAAAGGGGTTTCTTCAATTCGCTTTGCCTGTCATTATTCACCGTTCCTCCGCTAGTGACAGCCAGATTCACATAAGACCCTATCGCTTGTCTCATTTCCAGCCAACGGGAAGCTATTTCATGATAAAGATAAAATGCTCTCTTTTTGTCCTGTTCTATTCCGACTCCTTGCCGATAGCACTTTGCCAATTCTAGTTTTGCTTCCATCAGGCCGGCTTCCGATGCCTTCGAATAATACTCAACGGCCTTAACCGGGTCGGGGAGAATTTCGTCGTTTGCATAGCAACACCCCAAGTAGTACTCAGCAAAAGGGGATCCAATTTGTACACCTTTTTTATACCAGCTGATTGCCTGACTGATATTCTTTTCGCCATATACGCCCATCTCATACATCCTTCCGATCAAGACATATGGCTGTGCAAAAGAACCATCACAGGCCATTTGAAGCCACTTAGTCGCTTCATCGTAGTCGACAGGAACGCCTTCTCCATAGAAGTACATTTCGCCGATATTCACGGCACCCATTATTCCTCGACCTCCTTCCGTATACTTCTTATAGCACTCAATCGCTTTTTCAGGATTCTTTTTTGTCCCAATCCCATACCGGTAATACTCACCAAGAGAATTCAAAGAGATCGTATCTCCTCCCTCAACTGCTTTCGAGGCCCATGAGAAAGCCATAAAGTCATCTTGATCGGTTCCTTCGCCAGCTACGTAACAATACGCCAGAAAGCGCATTGCTCCATAATGTCCAAGCTTTGCCGACGCATTGAAATACTCGAAGGATTTTTCGGGGTCATGAATCGAACTTTTCGGCCAACGGTAAAGAAGACCTAACCTGAAAAGCGCATCCCCGTTATCCGCCTTGACTTCCGAAGCTCTTTTGACACACGAAACAGCCTTGACATACTTTTCATCATCGGCGCTCCTCGAATAGATGATTCCCAATGCAATCAAGGCATTATAATCATCTTCCCGCGCGGCCTCCTCCAAAACATCTACACCCTCGGACACCCTCCCCAATGAAAACAACAGATTACCCAATGCACTTTTAGCGTCTAGGAGGCCTTGATTTGCCGCGCGTCGATAAAACTCCTCAGATTTGGCCGGATTCTTTTTCGTGCCAATACCCTTTTCATAGCACATCCCGACTCTATTCCAGGCTTCTGCACTACTTGCAGCAGAAGCCAGAAGATAGCATTGAAAAGCTTTACTTGGATTCTCCGGAGTTCCTGTTCCACTGCGATAATAATCGCCCAACTTCACCATTGCCTTGTCATAAAACACAGAAGCCTCTTCCATATACTTGAAAGCCCTCTCCGTATCTTCGACTACACCAGAACCCTTTTCATACATTTCTGCCAAACGATACTTCGCCTTGCTGCTTCCATTCTTTGCCGCACGTTCGTACCAAGACAGCGCATATGCATCATTCTGATCCACGCCCTTTCCTTCTTCGCACAAAGCGCCCAATATGCACATGGATTCGGAATTCTCATTCTCTAGCGCATTGTAGAAATGATAATCGTAATACTTTTTCCTGAACATGAAGGCCTTTGATTCATCGACGGCGCAGGCTTTCCCGTCAGAATAGTAATTGGCAAGATCTTCATAAGTATCTGGACACTCTTCCGAATTGGACCTCTCAAACCATTCCAGTGACTTGGTATAGTCCGGTGACATTCCGGAACAGCCTTCATAATACAAATGACCTAAACGATTGGCCGCTGGAATCACACCCAATTCAAATGCCTTTTCGTACAACTCAATGGCTTTCATGCAATCATCTTTAGTCCCCAATCCATTGAGAAAACACTCGGCGAGACGAAACACTGCGTCAGGGAGATCTTTCTCAGACGCCTTCTTGTACCAATAGAAAGCCGTCTGCCATTCTTTGTATTGTGCCAACTTGTTCGCGAGTTCCAATCGTTTGGACGGCTCTTTAGGCTTTTGGCTCAATAAATCCTTGACAATCCTTTCACGATCCTCCTGATAAGTGAAACTCAGTTTCTCCTCCGGAGCATCCGCATCCACCGACGAGACACTCTTCAGCAAAGCAGAAATGTCATCGTACAGAGGCTTCAACGCCATCTCTGCATCAGGATAAGCCGTAATGAAATTTACCTCGCTCAAGAAATAGTCCTTGGTCCCTTCGAAATCATCTTCAGTGGTTTTGAAGGTTAGGAGCGGGATATGCCTTTTCGATGCGATGGTCAGTTCCTTGTTGACCTGCATCGAAAGGTTATAATTATTGGAAAAAATGGCGAGAAACAGTTTGGATGTCTTCAGAGCGGCAGCAATGGCGCTCGGCCACTCTACGCCCTTTGGAATGTCTCGGGAAGAGATGAAACAGCGCAATCCCCTCTCTTCCAGATACTTACAGACCATGTCGGCAATTATCTGATCCTTGGTCGAATAGCTTATGAAGACATCGTATTCCATACTCGATTCCCTATTCTGACAATTTGACTACGAGATTCACCATCAAATCGATGGCCGATTCAACATCTTTCAAATCACACAATTCGACGGGAGTATGCATGTACCGGTTCGGAATACCGAGCAGCAAAGTCTTGACACCCTTGTTCGTTAATTGAATTTCCGCGGCATCTGTTCCTCCGGTTGCATTCCGCCTTGCGGAAATCTGGAATGGGATCCCCTGGCTTTCCGCAACCTTCACGGCCATATCCGAGAATTGACGGTTGCTATCCAAGTGGCGTGTGATGATGACACCGTTTCCAAGAGCAATGTCCCCATTGCTCTTGGGTGAGCAATCCGGAACATCCGTGGCAAAATCCACATCAACGCTGATGGAATAATCCGGCATGACATTGGCACTTCCGATGATGGAACCTCTGCACCCAACTTCCTCCTGAGAAGATGCGACAACCGCAATCCGGATGCCCAAATCCATCTTCGACAATCGACGGAAAGCTTCCATCACGGCAAAAAGGCCGATTTTGTCATCCAATCCCTTCGAAGCAATGCGAGACTCACCGAGTGTCTGAACATGAGGAACATATGCAACTGGATCCCCAATATGAATCTTTTCACTGACGACTTCGGCTGACAAACCGGTATCGATCCACATAGCATCCAAAGCAGGAACTGTTTTTCGGTCGTCCGCACTGATTAAATGGATTGGCTTCTTCCCGATTACACCAGGAACCATATCGCCATCCAGCGAATAGATATTCACAAAACGGCCCGGGACACAGCAGGGATCGATACCACCGTTCTTCCGGAAATAAACATACCCGGATTTGTCGATATAAAGCACTTGAAAGCCTATTTCGTCCATATGTGCCTCGAGCATGACAGTCTTGGTAGCATGCTTGTTTCCACAGTAAGAATAGGCGTTGTTCAGGGCATCGACTTCCTGGGAAAAGGAATAATCTCTCAAGTGGGTCAGAAAAAAGTCCGCCACATTTCCTTCATAACCGGAAACCGAAGTGCGCCCCAACAGTTCTTTCAAGGAGGTTATGTCAAGAATCATTGGTCAGGGAAAAACTATGTAACTTGCTATTTCTTACGAAACTCGAATACCATCGGAGCGATAGGAACGTTGGAGGGAAGTATGACTTCAACGCGGGAAATCTTGGCGTCACGGACTCGGCCGATGCGATAGGAGACTTCAGTCCCGGAGCCGAGGAATGTCATTTTCCCCTTGGGGACGTTTCCCAACCAGTAGAAAGCGTCGAAAGCCTTGAAATCGATCGGAGAAAAGAAGGCGTACAAGGTCTTCCCATCCGGGCTTTCGGTAAAGAAGGCTTGAGCATAGAGGTCATTGCTGGTGTCGCGACTCAACTTGTACTCGTACCGCTGGGTGGGCACGGACTCGAAGAGCGCCTTTCCATTAGGGAAAAGCCATGCACCGACTTTGGGCAGAACCTCCTTGTCATCGCCGGCGAAATGGCCCTCATCATCGACCGAGACATCATAGATCAGACATCCGTTTTTAGCGACAACCTCGCAAAGGATGGATACCGCTTCCTGCCAGTCCGCGAAATCGGGATACTCCAATACCCAATCGTAAGCTAGGGAAACCTCGGGGATGTCCTGACGCTCATTCCCTTTCCAGGATGCATCCGACAGACAGTTGATCCCCCTTTTCAACAAGGCGAGCTTCAGTACCGGGGAATCGCTCCCTTCCGGATAAGAGACAAACTGGAAACCGGCCAGACGGCAGTCCAGTGAAAAGACCTCGGCCGATTCTTGCGTCCAGATCCGGTCATCGACAGCCACCCCGAACCGGGGGACATGCTGGGCGCCGCCCCATAGGCAGGCGAACAATAGCGAAAGGATGAGAGCGCCTTTTTTCATGTCATAGAGGATTAAATGGAGGTCGTCGGTACCAGCTCTTGTCCGGTGAGATAGGCAATCCAAGCCTTCTGGGCTGACTGGACATCGGGGAACACATACAGGAGAGCCATCTCCATCGGCATCTCGTACAGCTTCTGGATCAGGGTTTTGACCGCTTCAGTGCCACAAGTAGAAGCCACGAACTTATAGAAGGATTCACCCGCCCAGCAGTAAGCGTGCTTCTCCTTCGGGAACTCCCGGCTGATATTGCAGTTGTCCACGATGTACTGCACCCGGTTCGGGGCGGTAATCTTGCCCGGTCCCCGGCGTGCGACAAAGTCAGCCAGACCTTCGGTCACCCAGAGATGCTGGCGCTGCAGGTTCGTATAGTCCAGGGAAGAGAAATAGACATACAGGGCCATCCCATGCCGGACCGCAACCTTGTAATTGTTGTGCGGCGGAGTCTTGTCGGCATAGCATTTGGGGTTGATGATGACCGCCTTGGTGGCACAACCGGACTCATTGATCTCATAGATGTTCGTGGACAGCTCGCTCATCTTCGCCTCCTGTCCAACGGAAAGCGTACTGCACAGGTTCTTGTAGGCCCGTCCGTTGCAAGGGAGGTAAATGGGCAGTTTGCGGCCGTTCATATCCTTCGGATAATAGTATCGGCCCATAACCTGACGAACCCCGGGAATGGCGGCTTCCGCTTCCAGGATCGTCTGCAGGGCGCATTCCTTCCAGATATCCAGATCATCCGTCACGAAGTATACGATGAAATTCGCGCTCTCGAGATAGGACATCTTGCCGGGACGGCGGACATAGTAGATACCGGGGGAAATCTCCTCGGCCTGGCCTCTCTCTACGGACCGGGTCATGATGGTCTGCTCATACTTCGAATCCAGGGCCACTCGCTGGGACCGGCCCGGAATCTCTACTTTGCCCTCCATGAAATCATTCCACTTCTCCTTGGCACTCGTCCTGGGCGTTGTGCTTTCATCGCTGTTGGAGGCGTATGCAGGACCAGCCTCGGAAGGATAGCTGGAGCTGGAGTTTCCACCCTGGCTGCCGGAACCAGGAGCATTGCCATATCCCTGGTCCCCGACACCTTGATTCCCATAACCTTGGCCATCAATACCCTGGATGCCTGTGCCTTGGTTTCCAGCACCGTTTCCATTGCCGGCGACCAGATTACTAGCACTTTGATTACCAGCACCTTGGTTACCGACACCGGAGCCACTGCCTATGCCTTGGTTCCCTGTGCCTTGACCATTTGCGCCCTGGTTGCCAGCACCCTGATTCCCGGAGCCTTGGCCACCGGGACCCTGGTTACCCGCATCGGGTCTATTTCCAGCGCCTTGACTACCCGCACCAGGGCCATTGCCTGAACGCTGACCAATGCCGTTGGAGCCATTACCATTGCCCTGGTTGCCAGCACCCCGATTCCCGGAGCCTTGGCCACCGGGACCCTGGTTACCCGCACCGGGGCCATTGCCTGCGCCTTGACTACCCGCACCAGGGCCGTTGCCGGAACCTTGGCCACCGCCGTTGGGGCCATTGCCCTGGTTGCCAGCGCCTTGACCGCTGGGACCATAGTCCTGATTGACAGAGCCATTGCCTGCGCCGTTGGGGCTATTCCCGTTCCCTTGGTTACCGTAGCCGTTATCTCCACCATTGGGGACATAGCCATTTCCCTGATTAGCAGCTCCTTGACCACCTCCACTGGGGTTGCCGTAGCCTTGATTTCCAGAACCCGGACCGCCACCGAACGGATCGGCATTGGGATCCCTTGCCGGCTGGAAGGGATTGTCGATATCCTTACCAAACGGATTGGCATCCTCCCCCTCAGAGAGCGGTTGTCCCTCACGGTCATAGGGATTGCCAAAAGGCTGTCCATCCGGATTCGATCCATAGGAAGGGTCACCCAGCGCTTTCGCGAGATCGCCCATTTCCTTGATGAGCGGGTCCAGGTCCAGTCTGTCCGGATCGAAGAAGCCCGGGATAGCCTTCTTCAGGTCATTAGGATCACCGCCCAGCAGCTTGGACAGGTCCATATCCATGCCGGCATCTTTGTCATTGTCCCAGTCGATTGCGCCCTTGGGAATGTTCAGGGTATAATTCGAATCATCCGAAAGACGCGACATCTCGTCCATCGTCTCGATGGGGATCTGGGCAAACTTTTTGGGATACTTTTTCTTACCGATGTAATAGAGCAACCCCATCAGAATAGCAAAAAGCAGAAAGATGAGAATGATCTTGATATACTGATCCCTGTTCTTCCTTTCTTTATTATTCTTGTTCATCGTCGTCCTCCTTGTGCGTCAAATCAATGATGATATCGAATTCTTCGATGGACTTGGTCTTCCCTAAATCGCCGATCTTGAAGTCATCCCTCGTCGTCTCACAAAATATATACCGCTTGCCCTTGAATTCCTTGACGGCATTTTCGAAACCGACCGGATTTTTCTGCTGGAAGAACGTCTCCATGTCCTCGTTCATCACGATGGCGATCGCGGCATGCTGCAAGTTCGTCGAAAGGAGTAGCAGGACATCATATCCCATCATGTAATACATGTTAGCAGCCAAGAACGATTTCGACTTGCAATCGCCGACATGGTCGTACAGCGTCTCATCTGGGAACCGCATGTACTGGTCCGGACAGGCCAGGTCTTCCCGGCATTCGCAGTCAAGTTTGTAACGGATGTTCGGTTCCTGGACGAAATCCAAGACGAATTGGAGTCGGTCTATCTCATCAAGGCAGTTCTTGTCCGATATCTTCTTGATCTCCTGGAGGACGTAACGCAAGCGCAAGGTCCGATCCGGAGAATTCGCATCGTGCAGGTAGGAAAGCATCCGTCGGACATATACCTTCAACGCCCCCGTATTGTTGAATAGGGAGGGCATCTCTAGGAAATAGGGATTGTCCAGCCGCAGGTTTCCGATATCTTCACTGTCGATACCCATGGAAATATGGCCATGGACCTTCTTGCCGGTGTTGTAAAGTGGATCCAGGTCCCAGTCGAACTCGCAAATCTTGTTGTCGCGCTCACCTTCCGGACGCTCGATCTCCACATCCAGTTCCTGAAGGTCGAGGGAGGGAAGCGGCTTCAGCGGGTTGTTGACCTTCCAGGGAACGGAGTTGGGCCGAATGGTCAGGTTGACCGCCGCGCCGAAAATGATGGCAAACATAAGCGGGACAAAGTCCGAATCAAAATACCGGTAAGACAGGAACAAGCCCAACGCGCCCGCGATGATGATGAAGTAATCCAGGACCTTGACCCCAAGAGATTTATTGAAAATGTCCAGGAAAGCCTGCATGGAATGGCCGTTCTCAATCTTCTCCTTCTTGATGAAGCGGACAGTCGCCCAAACTACGAAATAGGCGGCGGTCATCACAACCAGGGCATTCATCTGGTTTCCGAGGAGAGGATACCTGAAAATGACGGTATTGACAAAGTAGATGATTAGAAAGAGCGCCGAATAGATCAAGGACGACAAGAGCGCGGTATCCCTCCAACCAGTACCGGATTCTCCCAGGAACTCGTCATAATCGGCCTTTCGGGCAGCCAGGCCATAGAAAAGGGAGAAGGCTGCAGCACGGGCCTCGTCCGTGATAGGAGTTCCGGCGGGGGTAGGATCGACATACCCGCATAGGCGGGCCGAGCCGATGAGCTCCGGGGGTCTGTGTTCTCCCAGCAGAGTCACCATCTCGTCCGGAACATGGTCACACACAATCCGGAAGCCGTAGCTCTTGAACTCTTTCTCGTCCACGGCCTGGGAAGTTTCACCTTTTCGGTTGGTTACCGTGCCGTTGCCGGCAGGACTCCGGACGACATGCCTCGGAAGCATCGGATCCTCAGGCTCAGACGGTCCCATCGGATCTGACTGATTCTCAGGAGAATACCGCTCCGCATACCAGTCTTGGCACCATTCACGGACCAGACCGCTCATGTCGTAGATGCCCAGCTTGTTCGGTTTCTTCTGCCCTACGCTCTTATATTGGTCGCCCTGTCCGACCACGCTGAAATTATCGCTGCCGGAATAGATGTAGGACTCATTATACTTGCCACTTCTCGCTGCATATTCCCATTGGGCCTCCGTGGGCAAATGAAAACTGAGCTTGGTCAGATAGGACAGACGTTTAGTAAAGAGATGGCAATCCTCCCAATTGACCGGGGCGACCGGATAAGTATCGTTCTGTTTGGGAGGTTCGTTCCCCATGATTGCCTGCCAATACTTCTGGGTGACCGGATACTTCCCGATATAGAAGGTTTGCAAGGTGACCGGGTGGACCGGCCCCTCATTCAGTCCGATTTGATACTTCTTGGTCGACGTGGCCGCATCCGCTCCCATCATGAAAGAACCGCCCTCGACCTTCACCATTTCTTTCAAAATGGCGTTCAGAGTGGAGACGAACTCCTTGTCTTTGAGCAGCCCATCCAGATAGTCTTTCTCCGCGCCGTAAGGATAGGAAGGCGCCACTGGGGGCTCTTCCTGGGGTTCCTTCTGGGATACCTTGGCTTCTTCGCCTCCCTCGTCTACTACGGAATCAGAATCTCCCTTCGCCTCTGTCGCCTCTGTCAAATCCGCCAACTTATCCTCGACCTCATCCATCGCATCATCGACGGCACTGACAATTCCCGAAACGACCTCCTCAACTTTATCCATTGCTGCATCCACGGCATTATCCATGGCTTCCACCATGGACCCTTTTTCTTCTTCGATTGCTTCTTCGGCAACTTCTTCGTCTTCCTTATCCGAAGGAAGCCGGGCATCCCCAAAGAAAGCTAATGCGCTAAATGTCAACGGCTTGTTTTCTTCCTCGACTTTCACTTCCGGTTGGGGCGACTCCTTCTGTTCCTCCTCCTTCTTCTTCCCAAGTCGGAAGCCTTTCTTCTCCGGTTCAGCATTTGCAGCGGGCTTTTCCTGAGCGGCAGTAGCCACGGCCAACTCCGTCGATCCCACCAAAGGGGCTCCGTAATAAGCGTTCAGACGGCGGCTATACCACAGGTCCTTCCAGGTGCGTTCGCCCACCAGTGTAGGCTCATTCGGCTTGGACGGCTTAGCCAGAAAACCGATCTGCTCCGGCTCCGCATTCTTGTTTCTCTTCTTGTAGATATACCCATTCTCATCCACGAAGCCGACTCGCTTGAACTCATCATTCCCCGTCACGGAGTCAGTCGTTCCAGAAGCGATGCGGATCTGTCCCTTCTTCTCGGAAATCAGGATCGTGCCGACGACAGCCGGCATCGGGTCATTCGCCAGCTTAACGTCCGTGGCGCGTCCTTTCTCGGAAACCCGACTTTTGATGTCCAGGAAACCGATCTCCTCCAGTTCCGTCCCCCTCTCACCCATCTTGATCTTAACATTCGGTTTGAACAACTTGATCAGCTGGATGATGATGAGTATCACCAAGTAGACGACCAACAGATCGAACAATAATTCAAAATTCAGCATGATCAGTCAACTTTAGGATCCAAAATCATGTCATAGTACGGGATGGTTCCCGGTTCCAGGGAACGGCCTTTCTTTTTGGACCGTTTTTCTTCCACCTGCCAAGTTCCCCCCTTCTTCCTTACTTGAAGCCGGTCCTTCAATCTGTCAGTCGATTCGGCATTGAACAGGGTATACCATTCGGCGGAGAGATTCCCCAGGATGCTGTAGAGCACGATGGAAGCGACGGGAGGCTGTTCTCCCTCGCCAAAGCCATAATCCACCGAGAAATCCCTGTCCTCCAGATCGATTTCCGGAAGGATGCGGCTGGCGGTAATGAAATTGAATGTCCGCCAACGGGTCAGGAAAAGATACTTGCGGAATAGGTCCGCTTCCGGAGTATTCTCATTATCGTCCTCTCCTGTAACCTGATAGGTCGTCTTCAAGGGCAGGAACGGGCCGAAAGCCGCCGGCATCCGGTGACTGTTGGATTTGATGTCGGCGAACGACTCATTATCATTTGCCGTGAACTCTCCACTGGTTGCCGTAAAATGGCAGAAGAGGTCGAAGCCTTGCTTGTTGATGACACTCCTCCGGTACAGATCCAACTTCTCTCCTACCGTGGAATCGTCACGTTTGATGAACAACTCCTTCAAGCGTTCTTTCATCCGGCTTTCAAACACCAACTTTACATGCTTGTACATCTCGTCATCCTCGTCTTTCATCTCCACCCAAGGCAGAGGTCGGCGGGACAGATTGAGGGAAGGAGGTATCACCGAATCAAAGACCTTGAACAACAGGCCGAACAGCTCGCTATACTTGTTGATCAGGTAATACTCCTGGCTGCGCGTAATCTTGTCGATCTTAACTCGGTCGATATCTATCTGCAGCGTGTTGTGATTCTGCTTGTCGTCCGCAAAAATCTTCTGGCCACAGCATTTTCCTCCGATGACGGGTTGGTTGAACATCGTCCTGGGCAGAACGAGGTCCAAAGACTTGCTTACATGGAAGAAGTCGTCGGCGGAATCGGCACGGATCTTTTCGCAACGTTTCTGATACCGCTCGACCACGCGGGCGACGAAATCATAAAGCTGGTAAATCTTGTTGTAATAACGGTTTGCCAGCCTCGCGTAGGAATCGTGCAGATAAAATGCAACAATCTCGTTCTCGAAGCGCTTGCGCTTGCGATGATAACGCCAGAAACGGATCGCCTCGACAATGGCGGGAATCAGGAACAGGGTAAATGCGTAGAAGAACGGATGATGGGCGACATCTCCGAGGTTTACCAGACGCGGAGAAATCGTCTCTAGGACTGGCATGAAAGCGATTACAGCAACAATACCAGCGATGAAAGCTCGGACTATCCTGGACAGTACGGTTGCATCCTTCTTCAGATGGGCCGTCAATTCCTTCATTTTTTCAGCCTTCATCTCGTCACAGGCGGGATGGGCCGTGGCCTTCTCGCTGTCCGACCGGAAAGCTTCATGATACTTTGCAAAAGCATCACCGAAATAATTCGGTTTCTGCTCGTCCAGCATATCATGAACCCGGTTCCAGATGCACTCCTCCACGTCTCCTTTCAGGTCGATCTTATACTGCTTGACCTCCTCGGACAATATGCTCAACTTGCCCTCAATCAAAGAAAGCGCCCCGAACTCGGAGGAAGAAAGCCGGATGAGCTGAGGAATGTTCGCATCGATGCGGGCCTTGATTTTCTGCTCATAACTGGCCATCAGATCATTGACCCCGAGCAACTCATTCGCACCCCAATGCGCGACTTTCCGGATTACCTGCTTCTGGTAGTTCTCAACATAATGCTGGAGATAATCCACATAGAAGCGCTTTTTGAGGAACTTGCTGTAGAAATGGTCCACGGGATGCTTGCTGCAATCTCGCACCATGTCCCGGGGATCGGGAAGATCACGGTTGACTGGGAACTGTGAGAGAAGCTTGATCGGCGTTATGTCCTCATCAAGGATGTCGACATTTATCTTTTCCAATGAAGCGTCTGCCTCCCCTTTCTCCTTGAACCGGACCATCAGCGCATTCCCGACAAGTACTTCATCCTGGTCATCCTGTTCAACCGGATCGTAATAGAGACTGCCTGCACCCATCGTGAAATAGAAGTCGTCATTCGCATTGCTTCCATCCAGAAGCGGATGGAGGCTGTCACAGACATAGTACAGATGGACCAGACACTGGAAGATATAGTCAACCTGCTGGGCAGGCGTAAGCAGGGTATAATACTTTTCGGTCCGGTGCTGCGTGTCCTGGTACAGCATGACTTTGTCATAGCCGCCGGACCGGGAGACCGTCCTTTGAACCTGCAGTTCCTTCAAGCAACGCAAGACACTCTGCCTTTTCAGATAGGGCAGCGTATTCACGTTGGAAGGCACATACAACATGCCCAGCACATTGATTCCCTGCTGAACATGTTCTGAAAAGATCAGGGGCTTCTCCTTCTTGAGAATGGCGGCAACGGCAGAGAAAATCGTCAGAGAAAAAAGCTCTGAAGCATCTCCTAGGACGCAAACGTTCACGCACGGATCGTTCACCGGATGGTTCTCGTTCAGATAACGGACGAACTGTTCCCCATCTTCCACAAGCTTGTTGACAAATCCCCGAAACCAGTCCGGGTCATTCCGGTTGTCCACATATCTTGTATGAACCCAGCACTCCTGTTTCGAGAAGAAACCGTACTTGTCCGCACGACGGTCGTCGTCATGCTTCCCAAGGGAAGAGATCAGACCCTGAAGCAGCTCCGATCTCTCCCCATCCTGCTGCAAATCTATAATCCAGAGAGGTAGCATTCCCTAATCTTGAAAAGTATTATTTTTCCTTGCCAGTCATGAAGATCTTGGCCGTCACAAGTTCGTTCTCCAGCACGTACATGAAAATTCTGTACAACGCCTTTTCCTTTTCGGTATGGGCAGCCTGAATCTTATTATCGAACTCTTGCAAAAGGGCCGAACGATAGCCCAAGATCTCCTTGCCGTTCTCATCCACCCGATCCTCATAGAACTCCTCGATGATCGCGCCACCGGTGAGTTGCTGTCCTTTCTCGAACCTGACTGGTCTACCGATCACTTCTGCAAGCCCATCCTGGACCTGGTCCGTGACGAGGACCGAATGGCGCACGACCGCATTCAGGAACTTGTCGAAAGAATCCGCAATGGCATTCCTGATGAAATTCTTCCGGTAGCTGTCGAAAGCTTCGACGAAATTATTCCCCTCAAAGTCGGCGAAAAGCCGGGCATTCTTGTCCACAACCTTCATGCAGAGCGTTCCGTCCGCCGCATCCTCGGAGAGGGCGCCAGGCCGGGCGATCGAGAAACTGGAAGGGGTCTTCTCCACGAGGAAGGCGTTCGCGAAATCAGCTGCCTTGCTGCTGTACTTCGACTTGTAGAAGAATCCCAGTTTGTCGAAGATCGGCGTATATTTGTTCAGAAGAATCATCTTCGTGAACGTCCTGTGGGCCTGAGAAATCTCAAACGGGAGGTCCTCCATCCTGATGTTCTCGCCGAATTCGGCGAAATAGTGGTGGAAATGGTATTTGTCCCGGTTTGGGGCTTTCTCGTACTGTTCCTCCATCGTATCATACAACCGGTAGTCGCTGAAGGAAAGGCCGTACTTCGCCCGGATGACAAGCGCCGCGTTATCATCAGTACCCTGGATGCAGCGATGCTTCATGTTGCCATCCTGGTAACCGAGCATATCAGAAGCCAGTTCCTTGGTCTTCGCCACAAAAATCAGGAACTCTCGGTAATCGACCGCCAGTTTGTTTTCCTTGTAGTTGAAGAACAGGGACGGATTCAGGCTGCGGCGGACCCGCTCCCGGTTTTCGATGTCCAGGCTCTCGAAGAACTTGTATATGGGCTTATCCAGCCAGTTACTCTTGACGTATTCATCTTCGCGGTATCTCTTCTCGAAGAACCGCTTGGCAAATACAACGAATTTCTCAATAATTCCCTTGGTGTTGTCCAGCTTGCCTTGGTTGGCAAAGAAGCGGATATCTTCTACGGAAGAAACCATCGAAGGCTCTTTTTCATCAGAAGTCACCTCATCGGCCGCAACTTCCTTTTCAACCTCCCGCTTGACTGCGAACTCTTTGCTTATCTCCTTGGCAATTACATCTGACCCCTTCTCATAGAGCTTCCGCATGATGGCCTCCATGGAGTTGGGGCCGTTTCTCTCGGGAACCTTGTCCTTCCCTTCGATGACATCCGGGGTCACAGCTACGAGATGCTCGTACATCCGGCTGAAGATATTGCCCCTGATCCAACCGTTTCCGTCACAGATCTTGTCCATTTCAGGAAGATAGACCGAGGTGACGTCCTGGGAAAGATCCGCGAAATTGGTGGACAGTTTCTTGTAGTTATTTTGAGCCTCAACGGATAGTTCGACTGCGGAATTGAGCATGTTCGTCAGGTGATCCGTCAGATCCTTGATCCTGCCTTCGCCATCCTTCTTGCAGAAATTGGAAAGAATCTCCGAGCGGATATCATTGATTTCATTGTCAATCTCGCCTTGCGCAGCGTCCTTCAGGGCAGTGGCCAATTCATTCAATTCATCAATCTGGTGCTGTTTATTGAACCTTTCCCCAAGGGCATAATCCTTGGCTTTTGTCAAACACTCATCAATTCTCTCCTTGTTCCTCGTATACTTGTTCTCTCCCTTCGAAAGGCTTGTCAATTCGTTCTTGGCCACTTTCCCCAACTCCTTGAAGAACTCGACAGTATAAGAAAGACCTTTTTCCAGAACCAAATCCTCCGCCTTTTTCCACAGATTGGATTCAATCAGACGGGTCGCTTCATTCTTGGTACGCGAAAAATCCGTTGAGCGGAAATCCGCTACGGCGGCATCAATCAAACCTTCGCTTAATTTGTCATCATACTTCGGATCCTCAATATCCTGGAAATCCTTGAATGTATCATTAATGACGTCATTCTTCCTCTGCTCGTACAGTTGATTCAGGAAGTCGATGGAATTGTTCTTGGCTCCGAATTGTTCGTCGAAGAATTCCTTCACAACCTTGGAATCGATCTTCTTTCCGTCGGTCAAAGACTGGTTGACAATGCCATACTGGAGGAGGTCCTGTCCGAGGCGGGCGCTCATATACTGTTCGAACTGGGCCGTTGGCTTGCGAAGCGCAATGTATCCCATCGGTACCAGGAAGCCCTTCGGACGGAGATTGTAGAGGTCGTGCATGTAATTGTCTACGTCGGAATGCAGTGCCTCGCCGCCTTCACCCTCATGGATGTGGAAAAGCATCTCCGCTGTATTGGGATACATGGCACTGCCAATGTTGGTTCCGTTGTCCGTCTGACAATCGACCGGGATCAGATAGTAGAACGGATCGTACCTCGCATCGGTATTGATCAGGTTGTAATCCTTCAGAAGCGCGAGCCTATGGAAAATTTTGCACTTTTCCGCATCATTGCTCATGGCCTTGATGCCCTCGATTTCCTTGAAGACAGCAAAGGCGTTGATGCTGTACTTGTCCTCCGTGCTGTTCTTGTCAATGTAGAACTTAGGCATGTACATGGTCAGTACCAGGTGCGGATCACCATCCCCGATGGAGCGCTGGTGCTGCATGTTCACATAATAGAGGACATCGTTGATGATACCGGAACCAGTACCACCGTTGGTGGAACAAACGACCCAGTAGAAAATGGTATTCTCGCCGCCACCCGTGTTCTTCACGCTGTTCAAGTCCTCGATGGCCGCTTGGAGTTTCTGCTGGAAATCGGAGAGACTGCGGGCGAAAGACAGGCGTGACTTCATACGGAAGGCGCCGGCGCCGAACTTGAGCGGCTGATCCGGAATCTTGGCGGCCAGATCATCCGTGCAGGCCTCCAGGATTCGCTGGTTGATCATCGGCGTAGGGTTATTCTTCGCCTCCACGAAAATGGCGTGCGGATTACCTTTGGAGAGGCTGATCAGGTCCGTCTGGGGATTGATGAATGGAATCATACCGTTCTCAAATGTTTCCCGGTACTTCTTGTTGTAAGAATCGATGTCCCGCTGGTCCGTGTCGAAGAACAAGAAACGGTACTTCTCATTCATCGAGTCCAGTTTGGACTTGGATGCCGTCGATTTCTGAGAATCGTAAATCTTCTTTTTGATGATGGAAACGGTGTTGACTCCCGCACCGCCACATCCGATGAAAATGTGTTTGTAATTCTGTCCCATGGTTTATTCAGTGTTATTTAGACTTCTTGTAATTGATGTGTACCGTATGTGTATGTGTCTTCGGATTCGGACCGCACATGATTCTGTCGGATGGATCCTTCCTGGGTTTGGTCTTCAGTTTTGAATTGGAAACATAGTAACCCTTTGTCATCTTGACCCGGTAACTGGGCGACCCCCACAGGAAGACATTACCCTTCACCTTCTCAACACTCACTCCCCAATCGTTGATGGTGGGTCCTTTCACTTTAATATCTTCCGGGATACGAATCTTGGACTTCTTCCGGCTCTTAGTAAAGACTTCCTTTCCGAGTTCCACTCTCCGCGCATCGAAAATCTTCACCTCTCCTGTAAAGCATTCCGCGTTGTTCCTCTTGATACTCTTGAAAATACCCAAAATATATATGAGCAGCGCCAGCAGGATCAGCGCCGTCAGCCACAGCGGGAGGATAAACGTAAACACCCACTTCTTCATGGGCACTGTCGGGGATGGAAGCGGCTTCGCGATCTTGAGCTGGGCCAACTCCGTGTCGAACGAGGTTGGAAGGTCAATGTCCACCAGAAGTTCATCCTTAAAACGGTGGAAGCCCCAGGACTTGTGCTTTAGCTTACCCAAATCCATTTCAATCTCGGTGTCATCGTGGATTTCGGTTGCTTTCTTGTCCGTGATGAAGCGGAAGCCGGTCGTATTCTCCGATACACCGGTGGAATCGCCAGCATTGACGACATTAATGTCGTTGATTTTGATCTCCTTATAGAGGCGGTTCTGGTTCCACTTAATCTCAGCGCTAACCTGGCCATCAATCTTGATGCGAGGGTTCACAGCCACCTCGACCGCCTTGTTCTCCTGGCTCACCAGGGTGTGCAGGCGATCCACCATCACTTCCTTCTTCAGGGCGTCAAACCAGGAACGGAGGGCTTCCGGCGTAGTCACTGGGATTGTCCGGTAGTCAATATCTTCCAGTTTGTTGAAAATCTCCTTTTCCAACTGGGGACGGCAGAAGCCCGGCCATGCAGGATTGTAGTTCAGCTGCAGGGTAACAATCTTGGTAGGGACACCAAGGGTATTGGCCTCAAGGTCAGCGTAGACTCGTTCGATGTCGTCCTTCGCAATCTGCCGCTCCTGCGTATCCTCGTTCCGGAAATCGGTCAGGATGAAGATGAAGTTGATGTCATCCTTTGAATACCGGGTCAGGCACTTGTTGATCTTGTCCATGGCGTCTGGGATATCCGTATAGCCTCGGATATCCTGGTCCGCCGGATTCGTGTACAAGTTATCGATTGTCTGGTTCAACTGCGCTTTCAGGCCCTCGTTAATCTCTCCCATATAGCCCGGCTGGCTCGCTTTGGCATACGTACCGAAAGGAATGATGTCCACGTGGTCGCCATCCGGTAAGGAAGAAAAGAAAGACTTCAAGGCCGGCTGGACCACCGGAGCATTGGATCTCATAGATCCGGAAACATCCACTGCAAAGACATAATTGGCGTGGATGTTATTGAGGTCATCCTTGAAAATCTTGTACAGGGAAGGATAATTGTTCCTCACCAGGGACATGGCATCGTCCTGCGCATAGGAGTACGATGCAGAGCCCAGGAGGGGCAACATGATGAGCCCCGCAAAAAGCAATATCTTTTTCATTTCAGTTGAATTAATCACGTCAGAGCCCCAATCCTTCCAGGAATCCCCTGCCAGCATCAAGGACGCTGTCCAAGGCGCCGGGCAGTTCATTGAGAATACTGCTCGCGACCTCTGCCGCGCTGGAGATACCGCTCTTCACGGCAGCCGAACAATACCGACCGATGGCTTTATTGATCTCCTTTTTCTGCGAACTGTCGAAGGAGTCGTAATTGTCGACATACTCCTGCACCAACTTTTCGAACTGTTCGTTGCACTTGGTCCACTGGGCTTCAGACATGTCCGCACCCTTGGCCTCGACCTTGTCCGCGAGACGCGTGAATTTCCCCGGCAGGGAGCCGACGCAAGACGCCATCAGCAAAATCACCCCTACCAGAAGCAGAATCTTTTTCATAAATTAAAATAATTTAAAATGTATAATTAGATTGCAAAAGAAACTTTGTAAAGATACAAATAATTCTTCAAGCTCGTGTCACTTTTACCCGAAAAATCAAGAAAGCAGATTGTTTCCATTGATTTGCCGAATCTCGTCCCTCAGTTCTTCGATAGTCTGTTTCAAATCCTGGACTTTTTTTTCCAATTCAGTGTTGTTGTCGCTGACCATCGCATCGACAAAAATGGAGTTGACAAGGGAGAGGCCGATAATGCCGCCAGCAATCAGGATGAACACGAAATACATGCGGACCCAACCGACATTGTTTGTACCCATCGACGACGCCACCGCATCCGGAATGTCATACCACCCTTCCACCGTACACATGCGGAAAGTAGAGTAGATGGAATCCCAGGGCGTCCCGAAATACTGCGGAGCGACATCCTTGAATAAAGCGCAGCTGAGCAGCGCGAAGACCACGATGAGAATCAGGAATCCGATGAAGATGGCAAAAGATTCGCGCAGAGCCTTCCAGAGATTCTGGACGATGACGCCGAAATTGGGAAAAGCATGGACCAAACGGAAAAACCGGAAGACACGCAAGACTCTCAGGATGAGCAGGAAACTCAGGTCGAGCATTCCTGTCGGGACGAAATAGGCGATGAGAGACGGGAGGGACAGGATGACTAGGATTCCGTCCATGATGTTCCATCCGTTGGACCAGTATTGCTTGACGCCCAATTCCGTATGCTTTCCGACCATCTCCACGATGAAGATTACCGTACACATTACGTCCAAAACGCTCAAGACAGGACTGGACACATCACTTTCCTGCAGGAAAATGATTACGGAATTGAGCAAGATCACAAGAAGGATGAATCTCTCGACCCATTTGTTCTCGCTCCAGATTTTCCTCGAAGCAGACATTCGGCTATTTGTTTAGTCTATTGGATTATGAGTGGATAAAGATATGAATTATCTCTGAATTATCCGTCTCCAAACACAAAAATCCGGAGTCCCAGGCGGGTCTCCGGATTTAAGATGAGTTGAGGGGTGAATTACTTCACCTCGATGACGACGCAACGGTTCTTGGCCGGGGTGTCGAAGACGTTCTTGGTGTCGCCGTTGGCGACCGTCTCGATGTTGTCGGTGTTGGCGCCCAGCTTGCCGAGGAGAGCCTTGACGGCGTCGACACGCTGCTCGGAGAGCTTCATGTTGCCCTTGGCGGTGCCAGTCTGCTTGTCGGCGGAGCCGGTGAGCAGGAGCTTGGTGGAGTTGTCCACGACGCTGTTCGCGAAGAACTCGAGGTGGGCCTTCTCACGGTCGGAAACCTTGGCGGAGCCGA
>JAEEGL015632130.1_pt1 | contig 37855 bp, 51 predicted proteins | sample 9134231 | NCBI WGS metagenome assembly JAEEGL01 (sample SAMN16246548, study PRJNA631951) | gut metagenome | biome: gut microbiome; feature: rumen; material: fiber-attached | host: Bos | place: Iran: Karaj | collected 2018-10
CTTCTTTTAATAATAGAAGAGATTCCAGCTGAAAAGCTGGATCTTGTCAGAAGGATGTTGGAGCTTATCAGAACCGATTCACTTACAGCTTTATAAATACTTTTATAAATAAGTGCGAGGAACGATAAGGAATAATAAAGAATTTCTTCTATATTATAGGAGTGAAAAAGAAGCCCTCGGAATGGTGTGTTTTGCTTTGGGACCAGGGTATCGTGAGTTCGAGTCTCACCATTCCGAATAGGAAAGGGCTCTGTAAATCCTTACAGAGCCTGAAAATATCCAGCCAACCATTTTAACCAATATCCAGCGTCTTATTTCACTTTTATAAATAGTTTATAAATAAGGCGGTTTTTTATGGATTACAATGTTTTCAAAAAGACTATCGTCACCGGTGGCAAGATCCGGCATTACTGGTACTACTGGTATCTGGAGAACGGCCGTCAGATCCAGAAGGCCTGCAAGGGCTGCAAGACCATGGCCGAGGCCTGGGATTATGTCAACAAGCTGCTGCCGCTGGCTCAGCGTGGATTCCTGATCAGGGATGTTGCAGCTGAGATGTTCCTGATGCGATCAGATCATGTTGCCCGGAGGAGGATGATGGGCCAGACAACAAAAGAGATAACAATGAACGGATACAGGACCTATACCGAGATGATCATAGATCGGTGGGGTGATTATTCGCTGCATGAGCTGGCCGTCAAGGACGTTATGGATTTCCTCTTCCAGGATGGCCGCTCTGCCTCCTGGAAAAACAGATACCTGGCTGTTCTTTCCGAGATCTTCTCTGAGGGGATCTTCCAGGGCTGCAATGTCACCATGCCGGCTTTCCACCGGTTCGTGCGCAATTCGAGAAAAGCTGATGTCTTTACCTCCGAGGAGATAAAAAAGCTTTTCAAGCCTGGCAATTTTGAGAACAAGACTTTTTTCTATTTATTTGCATTATGCTTGACCGGCGGGTTGCGCTTGGGAGAAGCCAGGGCTTTCCGGGCCTGTCAGTTCAAGAACAGCCAGAAAATAATAATTGATGGTTTCATGTCCAGGACCGGTGAGAGGCTTCCATATAATAAAGGAGGCAGCTCCGATAATCTCAAGGCCCGGATCAGCGTTGTTCCCGCTAAATTTGTTCATATATTATCACGTTATATTAAAACAAAGGAATTGAAAGGTGAGGATCTGCTCTTCACTTACAATGGGCGGCCGATTCGCCAGGAATATGCCGAGCGGGCTTTCAAGCGGGCCCTGGATGCTGCCGGCATTGCGCCGGGCTGCAGGAAGCTGGTGCCTCATTCGCTGCGTTATACCTGGGTCACCAGGCTCCGGAGAGATCTTCCCAAGGAGCTGGTGCAGATGCTGGCCGGCCATTCGTCTCCAGAGATGACTGATTATTACACCAAATCTACTCTCCAGGATCTCTCCATTGCCGTCAATCCGGCTGTAAATTCTGTCAATAATTTTTTCAAATAAGCCGTCTGGTTCCAAGATTCGTTGCATTTTTTGCCGGTTTTCAGATGAAAAACCGGCTTTTTTATTCCGAAAAAGGATAGATTTTTAAAAGGTAATTTGAAAAACTTTCATTTTAAGCCGCAAAAATTTTTAAAAAAGGGCAAAAATCTTGAGTGAAAACAGGTCAAAATCGGGGTATTTTTTTTAAAAAACGGGGGTTTGACCTTAAAAAACACCCATTTGACCTAAAAAAATACCCCTGTTTTTTGAGACATTTTGACACATTTAAAAAAAATCAGCCTGTGAAAAAGTTGTGAAAAGTTTCAATCCCGAAAACCTATTTTTTTAAATATTTTTTTAAATGACATTTTTTTTAAGAAAGGAAACTTTTACCTATTTTCTAAGAAATATATATAAATCAAAGATTTATAAAATTTATCCACTGGTAAGAAGTAAAACTTTTATAGGGTGTTTGTAAAAGTCTTTATAGATAAAAAAAAATTTTGAGGGGTTGTGAAAATTTTTGAAAAACTTCACTTTCAATTTTTTTTTTGACTAAGAAGAGTTTTCAAAAACACTAAAAAAAGTCTTACTTCTTACCAAAAGTTTTACCGGATGGATTTACCAGCTGCCATCAAGGGTTTATTCCTGGATGCAAAAATGGCCCCACATGGGTGGTGTTTTTTCATCAATAAAGGTACTGTGAGCCCGGTATACCCCATGCAATTAATTCGGCGGACCTCCGTCTTTTGCCTTGTGGGACTGGGTTTGAGCCTTGTTTACTATTTTTTTCAGTTAATAGTTTACAAGTTCTGTAAACGTTATTATTGGGATTATGGAAGTTACCCAGGCGGAATTTGCCAGAATGTGCGGAGTTTCTAAAATGGCCATCTCTAAAAAGGTCCATTCGGCCAAGAATGGCCTGGTTGTCAATTCTGCCGGCAAGATTGATACAGACAATGTGATCAATAAAGCATACCTGGATAGAAAAACCGGAGCTTTTTCTGATCAGATGGCAGCTGCGGTTGCCGGGCTTCCTTCTCCTGATGCTCCAGCTGTCATCCAGGAACAAGCTTCTCCAGATCCGGATCCGGGCCAGGAACCAGCTCCAGCTCCAAAGGTTGGCCGGCCGGTGGGTGCAGCACCAGCTGCAGCTCCGAGGCCTGGTGTCATCCTTCCGGAGCAGCTTAAGAAAATGACCCTGGGAGAGATGCTGGCCAAGTTTGGCAATGTGGATAATGCAGAGCGTTATATAAAAATGCTCAAAGATATTACTTTGTCAGATGAAAAGGAATTTGGCCTCCGGTGCCGGAGACAGGATTTCATTAAAAAAGAATTTGTCACAGCAAAAGTTTTTGTTTTTATTGATCAACTGATGAACCAGCTCCTGGATCTGCCGGAATCTGTTGTGGACCAGATCATCTCTCTTGTCCTTTCGGACTCTTCGGCCGCTAAGGCCGGTATCGTTTCGATGCTGCGTGATAATTTGTCCAGGTGTATCACCGGTGCCAAGGACAGTATTTTACATGAATTTGCAGGGCTCAGGGCCGAGAGCGCAGCTGGCAATACAACTGATGCTCTTGAGCAGATACAGAGTCAGCTGGAGGAGTTGAGGGATGGTAACGGTAGCTGAAATTACCCAGGAAGATCTCCAGTATCTGACAGAGCAATTTTCAAAGATCACAAGCAATAAAAATTACGAGCTGCCGTCTGCCTTCGCAGAGCGAGTAAGGTATCTGGACAAAGAGCTTACACCTTTTCCAGGCCGGTTCTCTTATGATTTTTTCCCATATTTCAGAAAAATTGTGGATTGCTTTTCTCCGGAAAACCCGGTGCGCAAGGTCTATCTCTGCAAGGGCAACCAGCTGGGCGGTACCACTGCAGTCCTGGAGACTGTGATGCTCTATTTTATGATGGCCTGTCCTACTTCGCAGCTCTATGTGAATGCGGATGAGACCATGGCCAAAACAGCCGTGGCCACAAAGATAGAGCGCATGATAGATAATGCCGGTGCCAGGCATTTGATTTATTCCCAGAACAAGAAATCATCTGGGGCCAGGTCCACCGGTGATACGCTGCTCCGGAAAGAGTATCCGGGCGGGTTCCTGCATTGTGTCGGCGGCCGGTCGGCCAACAGGTTCAGGTCCATGAGCTACCAGGTGGCCCTGGTGGACGAGCTGGACGCAATGCCTGACAGTCTCCAGAAGGAAGGATCTGTCACAGATCTTATCCTTTCAAGAACAGATGCCTTTGCAAATAAAAGAAAACTGTTTTTTGCTTCTACACCCTTGATAGAGCAGACATCAAAAATCTGGAAATTATATTTACAGGGTGATCAGCAGCGTTATTATGTGCCCTGCAAACACTGTGGTTTCATGCAGCCTCTTGAATGGGCCGTGTGGGACGAGAGCCATTCACACCAGATCGGCGGGATAGTGTGGGAGCTGAGACCTGGTACATTTGACCCTGATATTTCCTCTGTCGGCTATAAATGCCCGCATTGTGGGAAGATCATGAAAAACTATGACAAGTCCATGATAATGCAATCGGGCGAGTGGCGGCCAACATCTGAGGCAGTGGAGCCTGGAGTTGAGAGCTATCATATCAGCCCGCTGTATAACCCGCCTGGTATGTGGAGCTGGGAGGATGCTGTTATCCAGTGGTCCAAGTGTTGGGATTTGAAGCTCAACCGGCTGCGTGATAAAGAGCTCTACCGGACTTTCAGGACCCTTAAGCAGGGTCTGCCGTTCAAAGAGAGCGGAGAGTCCATCCGGTATGAGAAAGCTATGCTGCACCGTGTCTACGGCTTTGTGCGTGGTACCGTTCCAAATGATATTGCAGTCAGAGACACCGGATCTCCGGTTCTTATCGTCTTTGCTTCTGTGGACGTTCAAAAATATAATTTGTTTGTGGATGTAAAAGGTTATTGTGCCGGCGGGGCCCATTATACCCTGGACTTTTTCTCTATCGAGGGAGATGTAGAGGATTTTAATGGCCCTTGGGACAAGCTTAATGATTATCTTGTCCAGAAAGTTTTCATTGGAACAGATAAAAAAGAGTACAGAGTAGCAATGACATTGGTAGACTCCGGCCATTTCACTAATTGGGTCTATGCGTTCTGCGCCCGGTTTTCTAACGGTGTCTATGCTTGTAAAGGTGCTGATTTCTTGAAGGATGGTGCCATTTACAAGGAGTTTGACAAGTCCACGCTGGAGCGTATCGGGTTGTCTCTGGCCTACCATGTGAATACTACAGCCCTGAAAGACAGAATTTCCAGGTTTTTGAATAATATGCAATGGGACTCTGGCCAGAAGCAACCGGAATGGTATCCTAACTTTCCGGATGATTTCCGGGATGATTATTTCCGGATGTTTGAGGCTGAGAGCAAAGTTGATGAATACGATAAGAAAACCAATAAATTTTTGAGGACATACTGGAAAGCAAAACCGGGATTTCCTAACCATGCTTTCGATACATACGTCTACAATCTGGCAGCCCTGGAGATTTTTGCTGATGACATTTGCCATTATGAGCTGGGAGTTGGCCGGCTTGACTGGCCATCGTTCTGGATGTATGCAAGGCAGGGAATTTTCTATAGCGATCCACCGAGGGGGAGCAGGTGAGAGATTTAAAAGCTATTGCAGAAAAATATAAGGATCCGGCAAAGCTGCAGGAAGCCCTGGACTGTATTGTGGAGGATATTATTGACGGCCGGATTGTCCTGGGCGAGGATCGGAGCCGGGCAGAAGTTGAGCTGCCAGAGCGGGAGAAGAAAATAATTGAATATCTGAGGGACCACACCATAACTCAGACAGCTAAATTCTTCTGTATGCCCAGGTCAACGGTTGCCCATTATGCAGACAAATGGAATGTGGGAATAAGGAGATATAACAGATGAGCAAAAAAGATGTATGGCATTTTTTGGATGTTCCGGAATATTGGGATGAAGGGCCTCAGCTGAAAAATAAAAATTGTGTGCCTAAAAAAGAGGGCTTTTATTGGGTAGCTTTGAAAAAAAATAAAAATGTAAGGCATAACAAGATTGTATGCTGCGCTTATTTTGTCGATGAACCGGGCCGGGGCCATTTCTGGGATCTGGATACAAAACGTTGCGGAATGAGTGAATATGCCGTGTTGGCCTGGGCTGATGTTATTCCTTTCCCGGAGGTGCCGGATGGCAAAACCACATCTGCCTGATTCTGTTATAAGGGACCGGCTGGCCTTTGCCCGGTCTGTGGACTGGAATTTCGATGTCTGCGCTAACCGATGGGGAATAACCAGGGGCGGGGTGATCTGTTTCCTTAACAAGCAGAAAGAATACAGGAACAGGAATAAGCCTGAGCCGGAGCCCCAGAGCGAGAGCGGCCCGCCTGTCTACCAGAACCAGAGGCTTTTTGACATCCAGGTTCTGACAAAAGAGGAATGGTGTATCAAGTGGGATGTCCCACTGTGGGAATATAACAAATATCTGAAAAAATATGAGCAGGAATGCGGGGAGGAGCTGGCCACACCGGAAAGGCGGGCAAAATGGCAGCAGGAGCTTGATGAAAAAGAGCTGCGTGAATTGTTTGAATGCAAGATGCCATGCCGAGAGTGCCTGGATAAGGCCCGGTGGGAAGCGTATCAAGCCGGATGGATTGATGCCCTGACTGCAACAAAAAAATAAAAAGGAGCGTATTATGCCAGAGGATTTAGAGGACAAACTGGATGATTTTGAGCTGATGCTTGAGGGATTCTGCCGGATGGCATCTGAGGGGGCACCAGGAACCAACTACAGCAGCCGGCTTTTAGCTTATTATTCTGACCTTTCCGGTGAGATTGCGGAAGCCTTGAAAAAGGCGAGGAAAAAATGACCGTTGTGGAGATCCGTGAGCTGGAGAAGGAAAAGGGCAAGGCTCTTTTGGGTGTTTCCAGGGTGATTAAGAAGATTGCAGCTGAGCAGGGGCCTTTCAGAAATGTGGAGGAAGCCCTGGGTGCCGGATGGATAGCAAAGAGGCGACTTGATGATGATACCACATTGATGGACGGAGCTTTTTTTGATGCTGTTGACTTTATGCGGGGTTATCTTCTGGGCGATGAAAAGATGCAGCGTGAATTTACACCAGAGAAGATGCTGGAGCTTGTCCAACATCGTTCAAGTGCCTGTGCGTTTGCGTTATGCAAGCTTATGGTGGTGCTGAAAAGATGGGAGATGATGTATGACAGATCTGAATAGTATTGTTATAACCGGCAAGGCAGATGTGGATTGGGAACAGCATGGAGCTATGTTCTGGGTGCAGAACAAGCTGCACGACAAAAAAGAACAGATGATCAATGTAGTGATAAAGGGTAAATTTTTAGCAGAAATTTGTAGAAATAAAATTGTTAAAGGGATGAAGGTCCGTGTTGTGGGAAGCTGGGACGAAGATCATATTATTGCTGATCATGTGGAGGTTGTTGAATGACAGTTGCGGAAATACAGAAAAAAGAAATCCAGAAAATGTGTGGAAAAGTTATATTTGCAAAAAAGGGTGAACATTTGGCAATGATGCACGAGTTGGCTAAATGGCTTGCCCAGGGAAATGGACAAGTGTGTGATTGCAGGGGGGTGGGGTTGTGTCGAAGGACTGTCTTGTTTCTGATGGAATTAAGTATCAAATATTTGAGAGTTTTGATTACTGCGGAAGCCTTGTTATCAAAAAATGGGGAGATACAAAATGGCACGAGCCGACTTTGGAATACATGGGTTTGAAATGAATTTTTCTGATTAATAGAATTTTCAATCGTTCTGTTTCACAATGAGGCTGCCAGACTGTCGGGCAGCCGTGAGGACCCGTGCCCTTTGGCTTCTTTGGGGGTGGATGTGCAGTCTGGCTCTTTTTGCCAAGTTAAATTTTCATTGCATTTTTAAGAAACCTGTGGGAAAATGTAATGACCGGGCTGTAGGGTAATAGCTGATGCCCCGTGCTACTGTTCGGATGGTTTGTAGTGCAGCCCGGTTTTTTATTTTATGAATTATAAGCTGCAATTATAAGTTTTTATGAAAAGATTATAAAGTCCGTAGTTATAGTTTTTATAATTGGCAATAATTTGTGCAAAATCCATTGAGTCATTTATTATTATTCCTAAATTTGTTGCGATCTCTGTAGCCAGGGCGAGACGGCGTGAAGGAATATGTTGGATTCCATCGACCACTTCTGGATAAACAAGTGTTGCATAGCAGTGGTTTGTATTTAAATCTCGGGTTATGTAAAGGCCAATGCCGTTCCAGGTATAACTTAATTCAAAATCAAACAACTCTTTTTTTTCGGCGCAAATACAGGTTAATATCCAGCTTATGATTTCAGGATATTCTTTGTTGATAAATGTTGTTTTTTTAAAAAGACTTTTATAAAAATCTTGATCAGGAATTGTGCTGTTTAAAGATTTATTTTCTGGTTCAGATATAATTCTTACTCTCATTTTTTCTCCTTTTTTTTGCGTTTTTCACAGGCATAAACATCTCCGTTTGCGGGGCCTCTTACAGTACAGCTGGCGATAATATCCCGTGTTCCATATTCTATATCTGCGTATTCGCATGAAAGACATGGGAGTTCTGGAGCTGGTGCTGCGTTTTCTTCCAGGGCTTTTTCTATAAGAAAGCGGCTTATGGATTTGCTTGCTTCTTCGGCCAGTTCTCTTATCATGGTGATTTCTGATGCAGATCCACAGATAGAAATAGTGGTCCTTTTTGCCTCTCCAGGGGGGCTGGGTTTGCGGCCGCCTCCGTGGTATCCATAACCTTTATATTTTGTTTGTTCTGTCAATTTTTGTTTTACCTTCCATTTTTCTTCCGCAGTTAGGACAGTAGTTTCTTGGTAAACTGCCATCTTGCCATATTTCCCAGCTTGCCTGTGCGAATGTTTTATAACATTCAGAGCAATAGACTTTATGGGGCCACGCATCTGTTACAATCCAATGACCTGTTTTTGTCTTTGGTTCTAATATTTCTAGTGCAGCGTGTTTTGTACTATAATTATTATCTACCCATGGACAACCTTTAAGCATTTCAACAGCATATTTCAATGCTTCTATTTCTTCCATTCTTTTCTCCTTTTGGCAGCGTTCTGATTCCTTATATTGAAAATAGTATTGGCCCTTTTTGTTTTTGTCAATAGTGAAAACAAAAAGCTAAAAATTAATTTTCAGCTGCTTCGGCCTAACACATTTTTTTCAGCGCAATTTAGACATTGTCCGCAAGCCCTGTATTTATGGGGCTTTGCGTGTTTGAATTTCGCTGAATTTCATCTAAAAAATGTATAAATTTCGTCTAAAAAGTTAAATTTTCAGCTATTCTAACCGAGATAAAAATATAAATTTGCATATTTTTTTATAAATTTGCATTGACAAAAAACTGCAAGATGGTGTATTTTGTAATTACCATAAACAATGAGCGGAGTAGAACCGCACCGTAAAAAGCGGCTTTTTTTATGCCCGGCCGGGCATAGTTTAAGTTGTATTAATCCGGACTGTTGGGTAGCCGTGAGGCCCCAGCTCCTCTCATTGGGAGTGGTAGCAGTCCGGTTTTTTTATGCCCGGACATATCCATTAATGAGGAGGTACATCATGCTTACCAAGATGATGACCATGCAGGAGGCTGCAGACCATTACAATTATGTGGTGGTTAAAGAGTGGCAGGCCGGGAAAGCCGCTATCTATGCCTATCCACTTGCAGATCTTTTCCCAAAATCACTTTTTCAGAAAGAGCGGTACTGGCTCCGGTGGGATTGCATTCCTGACCGGAAGGACATCACCAGCACAATAGAACCGTATGAGGTGCGCAATCATCGGGCTTTTGAGGCGGTGCTGCCCAGGAGTTTGTGGGAGCTCCTTAAGGAGCTGGGGCTGCTTCCTGGCTGTAAGCCGGGGAAAAAAACTTTGCAAGGAGAAAAAAATGAGCAAGGAAAAGAAAATGTCTGAAAAGAAAGAGGTTTTGGGTGCAAGAACAGAAGAGGTTGTGGTTGGTGTTTACAAGAAGCTTAAGGCGATGGGTGACATCTTCATGGCTGTGGATCAGCAGTCTCAGCTGGACATTCTGGGCGAGACCATCTGGCAGGTCGGTTATGACCTGTTCGGCATGGGCCAGAAGCTTGAGGCTCTGGTGACTGGAGAGGATCCGGATCTGGACGATCTGGATGACTGAAATTTTCGGCGGGGCATTTTGCCCTGCCGATTAATAGTTTTTCTTTGCAAGGGGTTTTAAGATGATGAATGAAAAGAGATTTTTAGAAGATAAGGCATACATGGAGCGGGCCATCGGAATTATGGCACCTGGCATTCTCAGGGCGATGGCAAGGCAGGAAGAGCGGGAGAGACAGAGAGCTGCAGCTATCAAGGTCAAGGCTGTTATCCAGGAAATGGCTTCCAGGCAGGAATTTATTGACAAATTCCAGCAGATGACAGCTGCCGACATTACAACCGGTGACCAGCTGATGCTCAGGATCTACGGCTGTTCCTCTCTCCAGGAGCTTGGAGAGGAGCTGGAAAAGGAGAATGAGGCTTCTTTACGGATCATTTCCAGGCTTTCATCGTGGCTTGCAGCTGGCCTTCGTGACAAGATCGAGGACTGGCTTATCGGTGATATGTCTACCGAGGCGGTCCTGGCAGCTATGCCTGGCCGGGCTTGATTAAAAATTCGTTATTGTTTTCATAAATTTCTCCTCTGCGGGGTGTTATGCCGAGCACCCCGCTTTTTTTTTCTGATTAATAGTTTTTTTTCTTTTCCTGCTCCAAAATTTAATCATGTTGATACAAAGCGGATCTGAAATACAATCATCTGCAGCTTTCTGGAGAGACGAGCTGCAGAATGCCAGGGTTTTGCTGGTGCAGGTTGAGAAAGCTATTTTTGCCCTGGGCAATGGAGTCCAGGAGTACACAATCGATACCGGGCAGACCCGGCAGACCGTGAAAAGGTCTGACCTGGAGCAGCTGCGGGCGATGCGTAACGACCTGCTGGGCCAGATCGCAACCCTTGAATCACGTCTGGGTATAAGTCCCAGAGCCCCACAGGTGGTGCCGTTATGGTGAAAGATATTCCTACAGTCAAAGTCGAGAACGAGAAGCAGTTTTACGATTATTATGTCAAGGATGTTTTCCAGGAAGTTTTCAACGGTGACAAGTATCCTGGATCATTCGGGCCCACAAAACTCTATGATTTTGTCGATTACTGGACATTAAGGGAGCGTTCCCTGCAGCTTTTCAAGGAAAATCCTTATGCAATAGGTATAATCCGGCGCATTATCCGTAACGAGATTTTCACCGGAATTGTTCCGGATGCCACACCTTTGGCCAATATCATCTGGCCGGATATGGACGATGTGGAGCGGACAAAGCTGGCCACAGAAATCGGCGAGATGTTGACCACAAATTTCAATCTTTACGGAGATGATCACGAGGTCTTTGACTACAAAAAGCAGCAGACCTTTGGCGAGTTTCAGGCTCAGGTGCGCATGGAGGCTCTGCTCTGTGGTGATGGCATTGTTATTTCCAGGATCAACCCGGTGACCAACCTTCCATGCTGGGAATGGATCAACGGAAACCATATAAAGACCCCGATGGAGTACACACCACCGGAGGGATATATCATCAAGCATGGTGTAGAGATGGACATGACCGGTCGGCACGTTGCTTATCATGTGCAGCGTATTATAAATGGTGAGCTGCAGAGCTACCGGGTACCTGTCTATGGCCCGCAGTCCGGCCGTATCCAGGCCAAGATGGTCTATGGCACTGAGCGCATTATCGATGATGTCAGATCTGTTCCAATCCTGGCCTGTATGCTCTATATGCTTAAGGATGTGGACCGTTACAGGGACGCAGAGCAGCGGGCAGCTGTTGTAAATGCCATGCTGCCGATGTTCATTAAGCGAACATCTTCCTCTCCTCTGGGCTCAAGGCCCACAGCTGCCTTTACAGTTCCGGCCGGCACCCCGCCTCCACCGGTCAATGGTATTGTGGATGCTCCAAAGCCTCCTAATGTTGCCGGAATGGTTCCTGGAACAATCCTGGATGATCTGGCACCGGGCGAGGAGCCTGTTTCATTCAACACCAACCGTCCTAATGTCAATTACAAGGCCTTTGAGGAGGCCATCTTGGATGTATTCTGCTGGGTTCTGGAGATCCCGCCTGAAATCGGCGTTATGAAGTTCACATCAAGCTTTTCTGCCTCCAGACAGGCAAACAATGAGTTTGATATTTACCTTAAATACAGAACCTATAAAAATGCCAAGGATTTCTGTCAGCTGATCTACCGGGAGTTTGTTATCCAGGCGGTTCTGACCGGTCAGCTGCAGCTGCCGGGCTTTATCTTTGCTCTGATAGATCCTAAAGCCTGGAGAAAAAAGGATGCCTGGTTGAATTGTGCCTGGAGCGGTATTTCCAGGCCGTCTGTGAATATGCTGCAGGATGTTAAGGCTGCAAAAGAGGCTATAGATCTTGGGATTTCCACCTGGGACATCCAGGCAAGAAAAATATCCGGAATGAGTTTCCTTGCTGTCATGCAGCGTCAGAAGAGAGAGAGGGATGTCATGGAGCAGATGGGCTTTGTGCCGTCTGTATTTGAGACTACATCAGGAGAGCCGGCATATACAGATGATCAAGAGCCGGATGCAGAGGAATGAAAATGAGTTGGTACCAGCTGGCTGCTGCAGTTATCGGTTCCACTGGTTTGTTCAGCTTTTTGCAGTACATCATTAAAAGGAATGATGACAAAAAGGGCACTATTTCTCTGATTTTAAAGGAATTGGAGAGTATTAAAAATCAGCTGGCAGATCTAAAGCAGGATCAGCTGAGGCTCCAGCTCATGGATATGATTCATATTCATCCGGAAGATCATTCTGACATTATGGAGATTGCTCAGAAATACTTTGTGGAATCCAAGGGAAACTGGTATCTATCGTCAATTTTCAATGAATGGATGCAGGCTCAGCATATCCAGAGACCGGTCTGGTTTAAATAATTATTAAAAAAAATTGCAGAAAATTTTAATAACGGAGGGGAGTTTTGGAAATTATTAAAGCAATTTTATATATAGCTGCCTCTTTAGTCATGTTGGCAGCAATTCTTTTTTGTCCCCAGGTATGCGGGGCCTGTTCTATTTTTTATGTATCCATCCTTACTTCTTATCTGGGAATGGATGTGATCAATATGATCAAGTCTACTAAGCTTCTTCCACCCGGAGAGTTCAGGGAATTGAAGATAGGGCGTTATGTTGTCAGCTCTATCAGCTATGCGGTGCTCCTGGGAGCCGGCTTTTATATGTCCAAAAAGACCGGGGTCAATCTGGATTCGATGTTCTCTGTTTTCCTTTCGGCGGTTTTTCTGATGGTCGGTATCCTGATCGGCGGGCTGGAAGGTAACAAGCTTGTTACAGAATAGGAGGGGATGATGCTTTATATCGTGATAGTTGTGCTGGCCGGAATAGTTTTCAGCATGGCCTATTCCATGGGCAGCAGCCATAAGGCCAAGAAACACGCTGAGCAGGAGCTGCGGAAGGTCAACGAGGAGATCAAGAAGGAAGCGGCCCGGAAAGAGACTGTAGCTAAGGTTAAGGAAGAGATCTTCCAGGAGGGGGAGCGTGAAAAACAGAAGCTTAATAATCCTGATGCTGTTAAGCGTTTTAATGCTGTCAATGAGCTCTTGCGTAAGTAGCAAGCCGGTTGAGAAAGTTGTTGTTATACATGATGTGCCGGATGTGACCTGGCCGGTTTTCCCGGATCCAGAGCCTGTGACATTTGATCCAGAGACCGAGATTGTATCAATGCCGCTCTGGTATTACCAGAAAATTGCTGAATACAAGATTGATGTGGATTCCATTAAAAATTACTGGAAAGCTTTAAGGGAGGCAGAGAATGGGAATTGACAGGAGGCTTACATCTTTGAAGCCGGCTTTGGCTGCTGCTGCAGCTCAGGCCATAGAGGCCATGAAGGCGGCCGGGCTTGAGATCTGTATTGTGGAGACCAACAGGACCAAGGAAGTGCAGCAGGCTTATTATGCCCAGGGCAGGGAGCCCCTGGATGTGGTCAATGCCATGCGGAGGGCCTGTGGCCTCTGGGAGATAACCGAGAGAGAGAACCAGCGGACCGTTACCCAGACTCTTAATTCCAGGCATATCGGGGGTAATGCCATAGATCTTTGTCCTATGAAGGATGGCAAGTGCTGGTGGGATGCCCCGCAGGAAGTCTGGGAGGAGATGGGCCGGATCGGCGAGGAGAATGGCCTGGACTGGTGTGCCGGTGGTTATGGACAGACCTGGGGGAAGGGCTGGGATAATCCGCATTTTGAGTTGAGGACATGGAAATGACTCTTTTAGAATATTTTAATAAATGTAATAAGGGTCCCTGGATAACAGCCGGGGATGATACTCAGTATAAGGTCCAGGACGGTGTTCTTTATTTCCAGCCATCAAAGTCTAAGGCAGACTGGAAGAATAATCTGTTTTTTCCGGCAGTGCCTTATTCAGATATGGAAGATAAATTTTTAGTTCATGCTGGATTCAAGAACGTATGGAAAAAGATCCGGCATGAGATTGAAAAGCTGGATTTTACAAAGATTGTAGGATATTCCCATGGTGCAGCTCTGGCTCTGTTTGCCCATGAGGATTTTCTTTTCCGGAATAAATATCAGCCTGTCACTTATGTTTTCGGCAGCCCCAGGGTATTCTTCCTGCCCAATGCAAAAACCAAAGCCAGATTTTCTGCAGTTATCAATATTCAATCAAAAGGAGATATGGTGACGATGGTTCCTCCGGGATACAGTCATGTGGGACATATCATAACTTTGGATAAGAAGGTTAAGCAGAACGATGACAGATGGATTGCTTTTCTGACCAGGCATACACCTAATGTCTACCGGCAGCGGTTGGTCGATGCCAAAATTTAATCCGATTAATAGTTTTTTTTATTGACAGGGGGGATAATCAGCCTATGAAACAAATTCTTATTGATGATGTGATCTATCCGTATTACGGAATCAATGCTGATTCGATACGGCAGGAGCTGGAATCTGTTCCGGCCGGCGAGGGCGTTGAGATTGTCATTCATTCTCCAGGCGGTTCAGTATCTGAGGGAGTCGCAATTTTCAATCTTATAAGAGACTTTGCAAGGGAGCATGAGGTCAATGTCTATATCCTGGGCATGGCTGCGTCTATGGCCTCCTATGTGGCTCTGGCAGCCAAAATTGCTAATCCGTCCAACAAGGTTATTGTGGAGGATAATTCAATCTACATGATCCACAATGCGTGGACTTATGTGGAGGGAGACTACCGGGAGATGGCTAAGCAAGGCCAGTGGCTTGAGCGGATTTCTGCTCTTCTTGCCCAGGCTTATGTGGCAGCTTCCGGAAAGAAGGTGGAGGAGATCAGGGCTCTGATGGACGAGGAGACTTATTTCCTGGGTCAGGAGATTGTGGATTTTGGGTTTGCAGACGAGATCAGAAAAGCAACACCGGATGCTGCAGCTCTGGACAAAAATGCTCTTATTGCTAAGGCAAGGCTGGCTTTTGAGGCTGCAATGGCAAAGGCAAAGCCGGATGTGGAGATCAAAAATATTGCAGCTGTTCTTGCCCAGATCAAGGATGATAGAAATTTAGCCATGCCGGAGACCGGCTTGGTAGAAAATAGGGAGGAAAAAATGTCAATGGAAGAAATCAAGGCAAAATTCCCTGCAGAATATGCACAGATTTTTGCCGCTGGTGAGGAATCCGGCGTGGCTAAGGAGCGCAAGAGAGTCTGCGCACACCTTAAGGCCGGCGAGGCATCATCTGCCATGGAAATTGCTGCCAAGAACATTAAAGACGGCAAGACATTCGGCGATGAAGAGGTCCAGGCTGAGTATTTCGAGGCTGGAATGAAACACAAGTTAGCAACTGCAAGAGCAAATGACACAGTGCAGCCTATTACTACACCTGAGCCACAGGGAAGTGAAGATGCTGTTATGTCTGCTTTCTGCAAGACCCTGGGTATTAAGGAGTGATTGCTATGGGTATGACTATTCAGAATTTCGATCTGGGCGGTATCTGCCTGGGAAACAACGAGTTTGAGACTGGTGTTATTACTCTTGGATCAGGCGACAGCTGCAAGGCTGGCCAGTTCCTGCTTAGAGACACCGGCAAGTTTGAGGTTCTTACAGATTCAGACACAGAGGTTCCTGTTGCCATCTGTATGGAAGATATTACTAACAGCGGGAATGCTTCTGCAGATTTCCCGACAAGAGTTCTTATCGCTGGAAAGGTTAATGCCGGCAAGCTGCTTGTTAATGCCGCTGCTCCTACAGCTGCTGAGCTGGACTTGATCCGGGGCGTTGGAATTATTCCTATTCCTGTTAAAGAGCTTGGAATGCAGGATAACCAGTAAGGGGAGGAAAAAATGCCTGTTTTTATTGAAAAAGTGCTTAAGCTGTTCAAATCAGCTCCAAAAATTGAGAAGATGGGTTTCCTTACTTCCTTCTTTAAGACAGAGGAAGAGGATTTCACAGATGCCGAGATGGTCGATATTGACATCGTGCGCACAGATGAGGATGTAGCTCCTGTTCTTAAGAATTATAAGACCGGCGCAATCGCTATTGCTGATGATATTTTCACCGGCAAGCAGATTAAGCCTCCTATCTACAGCTTGGAAAGGATTGTAAATATCTGGGATCTTATGAAGAGACAGCCTGGCGAGAATGCTTTTGCTGAAATCGGCAGCTGGTTCGCAAGACTTATTCTTATTCTTAAGAATGCTTTCCTGAAAGAATATGAGATGCTTAAGAGAGCTATTGAGCTCCAGGCTTCTCAGATCCTGCAGACTGGCCAGCTCCAGCTTCTGGATGATCTTGGAAACGTTGCTTACGTTCTTGATTACCAGCCAAAGGCTACCCATTTCCCGACAGTTTTAAACGGCTGGGGCGGTGGTAGTGATGACCCGCTGGGAGATATTGAGAGCCTGGCAGACGTTATCAGGGATGACGGTCTGGTAGATGTAACCACAGCTATTTTCGGTGCAGACGCATGGAACAATTTTATAAAGAATACAGATGTTCAGGCAGCACTGAAAAAAGACGGTCTGGGACTTGGTGCTCTTAACCCACGTCTGGTGGATAAGGGTGGAAAGTATATGGGATATGTCGAGGTTGGTGCCTACAGAATTGACTGTTTCGTATACAATGGCCGCTTCAAGAATTTCCATGACGCAGCTAACAAATACTCATTTGTTGACAAGGATAACGTTATCCTGCTTGCTGACGTTGAGGATCTTGATTTCAGACTGGTATATGGTGGAGTTCCTACAATCGGAATGGATTCTCCTTTCAAGGAGATTGTTCCTGACGTTGTAAGAATTGACGGTGCTATCGAGTTCCATAACCGTGTTTATAAGGATCAGAAGGGCGATGCTTATGTAAGTGAGTCTAAGATCAGACCTATCTGTATCCCTGTTTCCATTGACCGGTTCGGTTGTATCGATACACAGCCATAACGGAGTGATCTATGGCTGGGAAATATGAGGTTGCCAAGGGTGCAAGCTTCCTGAGTTCGGGTATTTTCTACAAGCCAGGCGATGAAATATCGCCTGGTGTTTTCGGTGACGAGGCCGTTTTTAAAAAGCTTATTGCTGCCGGAAAGATTAAAGCTGTAGGAGGGCCTGAACCTGAGAAGAAATCAGAGCCAAAAGCTAAGCCGGCTGCTAAAAAAGCTCCGGCAAAGGCACCTGCAAAGGCAAAACCTGCAGCTAAAAAGGCACCGGCTAAGGGCAAAAAGAAATGAATTTGAATATGCTGGCTGAATCTGATCTTGCCATTACCATAGAGGATGATGTTGTGGGCGGGGCAACTCCCCTGACTCTGATTCATGGGAATGACTCCTATTCTCTTAAGGGGATTATGGGAGACATCGGGTATCTGCTGGACACAGAGGGAAATGCTGTGGCCGGCCGTTCTGTTGTGTTTGCATACAGGATGAAGAGCCTGAGAGATGGCAATGATGAAATGATTCTGCCGCAGAAGGGCTGGGCGGTCTCTTATGTGGACCTGCATGGCTGTACCTGGAGTCTGTTTGTCTCCAGGGTGGAGCCTGATAGATCTCTGGGAGTCTGCCGGCTTGTTCTTTGTATGGGGGATGTAGCATGAGCCAGAATCCGATTATTACTGATCTGATTAGTTCACCTGATACCGTGGAGCTTATCCGGGATCAGATAGCTGCTATCCTTCATCTGGAGCTGTCAAATCAGAAAAATCTGGCAGATCAGGCGGGGCTTACAGATGCCGCTGACTATGACGTTGCCGTTTATCTGGAGAAGCAGTTTCCTGTTGACGTTGCCGGGGGTTCTGAGAAGTTCCCGGCTGTCAACGTTCAGCTTATCCAGTCTGATTATGCTAATGGCAGCTCCCAGGTCGATGCCAATAAAAGAACGGCAGTCTTTTATCTGGACTGCTATGGCTGTGGGAATGCCGGGAATGCGGATACCGATAATGCAGCTGTGATCAAGGCATGGAAGGTTGGCCGGCTTGTCAGGAATATAATTTCTGCCGGTCAGTACACCTACCTGGGGATGCGGCCCAGTGTCAAAGGTTCCGGGGTTTGTTATAGGAAAATCCGGTCCTTGAGCACCGGGGTTCCATCCGGAATTATCAATGGTGCTTATCAGGTTGTAATCTGCCGAGTTGAGCTTGAGGTTTCATTCTATGAATTTTCGCCACAGGCTTCCGGTGTCAAGTATGAATTGTATGATTTTGTCTGCCGTGATCCGGATGGCAAGGTCTATTTTCACATTTAAGAAAGGAGTTTTTAAATGGGTGTTTCAAAGTCTGCAGTTAGCCGGGTGACCGGTGTAGACGTGCACTACAGGAATTTTAATGCCGGAAAAGCTCAGAGCCTGCCACAGCGTCTCGCTGTTATCGGTCTGGGAAACACAGGCGTTACTTATTCTCTGGACAAGTACGAGGCAGAGGGAAACGCAGCTGCAGTAGCTGAAAAGTATGGATACGGATCCCCGCTCCATCTGGCTGCTAAACAGCTTTTTCCTTCCTTCGGGGATGGTCCTTCTTTCCCTGTTACATTCTATCCTGTTGCAGAGGCAGCCGGAGCTGTGGCAGCTGAGGGATCTATCGGGGTTACTGGTACAGCTACAGCTGGTGGCCAGGGAACCGTTTATATAGCTGGCATTGCTGCCGGTTTCTCTGTTGCAAAGGGAGATACTGCAGCTGATGTCATGGATAAAATGATTGTAGCTGTCAATACTGTTCTTGATATGCCTGTCGCAGCTGGGGCTGTTGACAATGGTGTATTCCCGCTGACTGCCAAGTTCAAGGGAGCTGTTGGAAACTTGATCAGTATTCATGTTGACTGCAATGTTGCCGGTCTTACATTTGCCGTTACTGATATGGCAGATGGAGCTACAGATCCTGACGTGGAACCGGCTCTTAATAAGATTGGAACAGTTTGGGAGACAATTATTCTTAGCTGTTTCGGCTATGATGACTCTTCCAGACTTAACCTTTTCCAGGCTTATGGAGAGAACAGATGGAGCACACTGGTTAAGATGCCTTGTCTGGTTGCCCATGGCTGTACTGATGGTTATGCTACCAGAACAGCTGTAACAGATCTCAGGAAGGAAGATTATATCAACTTCCTTATCACATCTGTAGGTTCCTGGGAGCTGCCTTTTGTTGTTGCTGCAAAGGGTCTGATCAGTGATATTATGACCGTTGCAAATGAACATCCGGCAAGAGGCTATAAGGGCCAGCTGCTGGGTCTCCATTGCGGTGATGATTCGGTTCAGGAGCCATATTCTGTAAGAAACAACTCTGTCCTTAAGGGTGCTTCCACCAATATCAAAAACGGATCTGTTGCAGAGCTCAACGATATTATCACAATGTATCATCCTGTTTCTGAGGGTAATTATCCATCCAAGCGGTATGTTGTCGATATGATCAAGCTTATGAATATTGTCTACAATGTTCGCCTGATCATGGAGTCTGACCGGATGCGTGGTGCTACTCTCATCGAGGACGGCACTGTGACAACTGACAGCGAGACCATCCAGCCAAAGGATGTTCGGACAGCTCTTATGAACCTTGCTGATACCCTGGCCCTGAGAGCTCTTATCCAGGAGCCTAAGTATACAAAGGCAAATATGACTGTAGAGATTGACAGCGAGAATCCTAAGCGGATCAACGTTGTTTATCCGGTTAAACTGTCTGGTAATGTGGAGGTCTCTTCTTCTGAGATCTATTTTGGTTTCTATCTGGGAGGTGAAGCATGATTGCAAGTGGTCCTATTGAAAGTATCACCATAGATGGCCGCAGATTTGCCACAGATGGTGAGGATGATGTTGGAATCCAGCTGCCTGGTTTCACCAATGAGGTTAAACCAAACGGCGATGGTACCAACAGGCTGGTTAAATCCAGGAGTACCGGGCTTATCGATGGTCTGAATGTCCAGATTGACGATGACCGGGAAGATCTGGAGTTCCTGCAGGAACGGCAGAACAGCCTGGAGATGCTGGATGTTTCCTGTACTACAGTTTCCGGGGTTGTCTATTCCGGATCCATGCAGCTTACAGAGGCTATCAAGGCATCAAAAAAAGAGGGCACAGCTTCAATTACGCTGCAGGGCGTGATAGAGAAGCAGGGCTGAGGTTAGCAAAACGGAGCCGGCTTAAAAGGCCGGCTTTTTATTATGGAGAAAAACATGGAAAACAAAGAAGAGAAAACATTTGAGGAACAGGAATTTGAGAATTGGTGCAATGCAAATGAGCTTGAGACCGATGTCTCAAAGATGAAGGAAGATCTGGTGGGGGCTTTTGAGGATCTTAAGAAGCGCTTCACCAAAGCACTTAAGCAGCAGCGGCTTATTGTTAAGGGAGAGGAGCTGGAATATACAATATCAAGATTCTCTCCGGATGGATTTGCCGGGGACAAGCTGGTTATCAAGGCACCAAGGGGCAATGCCTTTATTGGTACCGGTGAGGATTCTGCTAAGAAAACAATGGCTCTTATGTCTGCAATGACCGGGAAAGACGTGGGATATTTCGGAAAACTTGACATCCGGGATTATCTCTTCCTGGCGGGGGTAGTCGGGGCTTTTTTGCTATAATTCGGAGCCGGGTTGCAGAGCGGGGGTCTGAGAAGATTGTCCTGGGCTCTTCCGGCGTGTGTGCGCAGATCAGGCAGATTTATATGGACTATCATCTGCCTATTCTGCCGCAGGATTTGACCCTGGGAATGATCAGGTTTTTTTACGAGCCTCTTATCCCAGGGCTCTGTGAGATCCAAAGGAATATGAAGAAACATGGCAACTAAATATGCAATAGAGACCGTTTATAAGATAATTGACCAGATTTCCGGGCCTATGGCTGGAATGGGAAAATCTTCTAAAAAGCTTGCTTCCAATTTAAAGCGGGATTTCAATTCAGCTGCAGCCAGCGTTTCAAAGCTGGGAAAGTCCATTGACCGGGTTGTAAAGACTTCTCTTGTTGCCGGTGGTGCTGCCGTGGTTGCAGGGCTTGCGGTTGCTACAAGGCAGATGGTGGATTTCAATGCTTCCATGACAAAGGCGGGGGCCTTGTTCAAAGACCTGGACTCCACTTCTGCCTCCTTCGGGCAAAGTCTTAAGGTTATCGGCCAGGCGGCCAGAGATGTTGCTGCCAAGACAGAGTTCTCTGCCGTGGATACTGCCGATGCACTGCAGAAGATGGCTATGGCCGGTGTGGATTCTGCCACAGCTATGGAGCTTCTGGCTGGAACAGCTGACCTTGCTACAGCTGCCGGTGTAAGTTTGGGCGATGCTGTTGGTATGGCTATGGATTCTATGGGAGCCCTGGGAATGAAGGTAGGGGCTGAAAATCTACAGAAAATTTCTGATATTATGGCAAAGGCTGGAAGCCTGGCCAATACAGATTTGCCGGGTGTGTTCGATGCTATGAAAACAGCCGGTCCTATTTTCACATCTGCAGGTCAGAGTGCCGAGACGTTGGCAGCTGCTATTGATATGCTGGCTGCCGGTGGTATTAAAGGATCTGAGGCCGGTACTCAGCTTAAAGCCATCTTTATGCAGCTGGGCCAGAGTGCAAAGCGGGCTCAGCTTAAGAAGCTGGGAATTGATGTTGTTGACAGCCAGGGCAATTTCTTGAGCCTGGTTGATATTGTCGGCCAGCTTGATAAGCGGCTTTCCAAGATGGGAGCTGCTAAGCGTTCCGGAATAATTAACAGTATATTCGGGGCAAGGGGAGCTGTGGCCATTAACAATATGCTCAATCAGGGTGTGGATGCGCTCAAAGGTTATGAGGAAGCTCTAAAGAATGCTAATGGTGCTGCCAATACTATGGCCGAGACCATGAGAGGATCCCTGGCCAACCGGATAGCAGTTGTTAAATCGGCTCTGACTGAGTTGGGGCTTAAGTTTGTGGAGAACCTGGGAGACAAGAGCGGGGATTTGCTTAAGAAGATTGCTGACAAGATCCTGGAGCTTTCAAATAATTGCGGGCCTCTGGTGGATAAGTTCAATCAGTTTGTGGATGTTGCCATCAAGGTTATCGGCTGGCTGTGGGATATGCGGGGGATTATTGCAGATTTGATCATAGTCTGGGGGCTTTTCAAGGCTGCTGTTATGATCACTAATTTTGTCAATGTTCTTATGCCTTTCTTGCATATTCTGGGAGCTTTGCTGTTTGCCGAGGGCAAATTGACGATTGCCCAGAACCTTTTGAATGCAGCGATGGCTGCTAACCCTGTGGGCCTTATTGTTGCAGCTGTTGTTGCTCTGATTGGTTTGACAATTCTCCTGGTTAAGCATTGGGATGCGGTTAAAAATGCTATAAAATCGGCTGGGGCGTGGATTTTGGACAAGGTATTGGCACCGGTTCAGGCCTTTTTGAACCTGGCTTCTAAGATACCTGGAATTGGTGGAAAGTTTGCAGAAGGTGCTGCAAATTTGCAGGCTTTCAGGGATTCTTTGAAAGGCGAGGGAGAAGGTGAGGCTCCGGCTCCTGTCACCACAGGCGAGAGGGTGGCCTACAGCGAGGAAAAGACTACATCCGATGTTAATATATCAGTTGCTCCGGAAAAGGGTTCTACGGCTCATATCGTGGGTGCTGCACCGGATGTGGACATAAAGATGCTGCCGTCAGGAGCGTTCTGATAACATTTTGGCGTGTTCTGATAACAGAAAAGGGGCTTTTGAGCCCCTTTTATTTTGCTTTGGATGCTTTTTCTATCTGTTTATTGAAGATGCTCTGGCCGATTTCTGCCGGTTTTGTTGTTGCCGGTTCAAGCCATCTGTTTTCCGGGGTCTGGGTTGTCTTTTTTGATATGTTGAAAATCAGCTCTTTTGTCAGCATTATGGAGTTTCCCTGCTTAATAAATCCGGTTATCTTATAGATTTTGTCATTCAAGCGGATAAATTTTTTCTTTTTGAATGCTATATAAGCGTCTGCCACAAAGAATGATTTATTGGTACCTTTCCGCTGGTGCATTCCTTTGACAGTTCTGCTTCTGATTCTTGAATAGTACATATTCCTGGAGATTGGCCTGGCATTGCTGCCTCCTCTTGCTGCTGTTCCTGGAATGATAAGATTGTTTCCGGATTCTGTTTTTCTCTCCCCGCCTTTTTCCTGTCTTTCCATCCAGGGGGCTTTTTCTGTAGCTCCTACAATAGATTGAACCTGCTGGAGCCTGTGGATATTCGGGCTGCATTTTGTGAATTGGATCTGTCTGACAGAGAATGTGTTTCTCATGGTCATTTCGTTTTTTGCATTGAAAACTGCAGCTTTTCTGGCCATTGCAGCCTGGATATTAACAGTATTGATAGCAGCTGTTAAAACAATTTTCTGCATATCTTTGGTTAAAAGATACATTTTCTGGGGGTCATCGATGACCATTCTGTAAGCACCTTTCATTATCAGCTCCTGAAAAAATTATATTTTAGGTTTTTATAAACAGCTATTAATTAATAGTTTTATCTTATTTTTGGCATAAAATTTAATCATGGCATGGAACGATAGAATTATAGAAGCCAGATATACTTCACCTTCTGGCAGCTCTTTTACTTTTGCTTATGAAGATTTGAAGAAGAAAACTTCATTGAAAACAGCCACATTCCTTTTTCCGGAAAAGGATGGAGCTTATTTGCAGTCTCTGGGCCGGGCCGGCCGGAATTTTCCTATGGCCTGTATTTTCCACGGTCCGGACTGCATGGAAGAGGCCTCTGCTTTTGAGCGGGCTTTGGAGGAGCGGGGTGTCGGCGAGTTGCAGCATCCGATTTATGGAACCTTCAAAGTGGTGCCCACAGGGGAGCTGGATAGGACTGATAATCTTGTATCAGGGGCTAATCAGACTGTCATTGATGTGGTTTTTGCAGAGACTATTCTGCCGGATAATTCCCTTACATCTTCTATCCTAAAAGAGGATAAAATATCGGACTCCCTGGACCGGTTCTCTGACGCTGCATCCGGCGAGTTTGACCGCCTGATAACGATTGATAATGTTTCTGATGCCATAGATCTGCAGAGCACTTTGACAGGCCAGACAGCTCTTGTTGAGGATAACCTTACAGATCTGGCCAAAAAGGATCCTAAGACTTACACAAATTTTCTGGCTATAGCCAAAGAGATGCCTGATACAATCAATAATGTTGGCCGGAATAAGCTGGCTGTGGCCAAAAAATCATACAATATGATTTTGATGCCATCAAAAATTGTGACCGATACATCATCCAAAATCAAGAGTTATGCCCGGATGGTCACAGCATTTACCAACACATATACCAGGGATCCATTGGGGCTTAATAACATTAAAAATCAGTATGCCTCCACTAAATTCTGTCTTTATACTGCATTGTCGGCTGTTTCGTCCGGCCTTGCTGTATCTTCATTGAAAACAGGATCCAAGGCAGCCGGAGCCGCTTTCTCTTCCAGGCAACAGGCTGTAGCTGCAGCTGCAAGGGTGCGGGTTATGTTTGATCAGGTCCAGGAGTTTGTTGACATTAAAAATTCAAAGGATCTCTTTGTCGATGCCGGGGGCGGTTATGAGGCCATGCTTGAGGTTGTCAAAGAGAGCCTGGATATAATAATCAATTCGTCTTTCCAATTGCCGGTTCGCAGGGTTATTTCTCTGGATCAGGACAGGCAGATTATGGAGCTGATGACAGAGCTTTATGGCAATCTGGATCATATTGATGAATTTATAATCGAGAACAAACTTACAGCTGATGAAATAGAAATCCTGCCGAGAGGCAAGAAGGTGGTTTATTATGCAGAAATCGCATAAGGTGGCTGCCGGCGAGACCTTATCAGGGATTGCTGTCAATTATTTTGGCCTTGCCTCAAAATGGACTGCAATTTCTAATGCCAATCCTCAGCTGGCAATCAGGCCAAAAGCTTCTGACGGCTCTCCTATAATTTATCCTGGTGACAATCTGATAATTCCGGCCGATATGTCTTTGCCGGATTCCATCAACGGATTTGTTCCTGAAATTCTGGATTATTCTAAAAAAGCTGATGTTTCCTTATATGTCGATGGCCGGGTTTTTACTGGCTTTTCTGCTTTCCGGCTTAAGCTGTCTGCTACTCAGCTGGATACCTTCTCTTTTACAGCTCCTTTTGATGAAGGGGTCAAGGCTTTCAAGGCTGCTTTTACACCGTTCAATTATAAGCTTTGTTCTGTTTATTATGATAAAAAGATTGTTTTCTGTGGCCGGCTGTTGCTGCCGGTTCCATCTGTTTCCCCTGATTCAAAGGTCCTTAATCTCCAGGGATACCCGCTCTGTGGTGTCCTGGGTGACTGCTGCCTTCCTGCTACAAAATATCCTCCGGAATATTCCGGAATGAAGCTCCTGGAGATTGCCCAGGATATGGCAGAGCCTTTCGGTGTGGAGGTGGAGCTGGACGGAGACCAGGGCGAGGCTTTTGAGCTGGTGGAATATGATCCGGAAAAAAAGATCCTGGAATTTTTATCTGAGCTGGCAAAGCAGCGGGGGCTTGTTTTCACAAATACACCGGAGGGCAAGCTGCTTTTTATTGCTCCACAGATAAAAAAATGTGAGGCAATCTTCCAGGAAGGGGAGCTGCCTTTTGTTAAATGTGTTCCAAACTTTAACAGCCAGGATTTTTATTCACATATCACCGGATTTACAAAAACAGAGTTCGAGGAGGACTCAAGTTCGTTCACTTTTGAAAATCAATATTTAATAAGTCGTGGTATTTTGCGGCCATATTCTTTTGTTGTCCAGGATGCAGACAGCGTTAATCTGGAGGATGCTGTCAAGGCAAAGGCGGCCAGGATGTACGGATCCAGCATATCCTACACTTTGACAGTTATGGGCCATCGGGATAAAAATGGAAATCTTTATCATAAGAATATGTGCATTTCCGTTTATTCCCCGGATGCCATGATAAACAGGCCTACAAAGCTGATTGCCGATGAAGTGGAGCTGACAAGGGACGATCAGAACGGCCAGCAGACTGTATTCAAGCTGGTTCTGCCTGGTGCGAGATCCGGCCAGCTTCCGGAGGAGTTTCCATGGGAAGGATAGGACGGCTGCTTAAGACGGCCATAGAGAAATTCATAATAACTACAGTGGAGACCCGCCTGGGACTTAACCAGGAAGCGGCTCTTTTCTCCTCTTCCGGGGATGATTCCCCGCCTTTGAAGGATGACCGGATAATCCTGGTCAAAGTGGACGGCACCGGGCGTTATTCGGCTGTAGGTGTGCTCTGTGTATCCCAGGGCGCAAAGCCTGGAGAAAAAATTTTATACAGCCGGGATGATGATGGGGGAGTACAGGCCGTCCTTAAGATGCTGGGTGATGGCAAGATAAATATGAATGATGCCGGGGATGATAAAAAAGCGGCCAGGAATGGGGATAAGGTCAAGGTGGCGATTCCGGCCGGTACTGTTATAGTGTCGGTTACAGGTGATGCAACCGGCCATCCTAATCCTGCAGATATTATTTGTGAGGGGACTATTGTTGAGGGCAGCGAGTCTGTTTTTATAGGAGATTGATGTGGGAAAATATGATGTTTTTGAAGGGGATCTGCTTTTAAGGCCGGCAAACGAGGGTGTTGACCTGGAGATTCAGGATGATCTCTTTGTCTGCGACCGGGGTTTTGGGACAGCGGTCTTTTTATCTCTTTTCGGGGGAAATAAAAATGATGCCGGCAAGGTTGAGGATTATTCCGGATGGTGGGGCAATTACGTTGACGATACATCGCCAGATGAGAAACTTGTTTCTAAATTCCAGAATGTTCTGACATCGATGCCGATGACATCACAGAATATAAAAATTGCGGAGGAGGCTGCAGCTCAGGATCTGCAGTGGTTCAAGGATGAGGATATTTGCGATGAAATAATCGTATCCGGCCGGGCAACCGGAATTAAATCTTTTAAATTAATAGTTTCTTTGAACAAATCTGGTACATCATTATTCCAGACGGAATATCCATTGCAGTGGGAGGCTGGTCTTAATGGCATTTGAAAATAAAACTGTAGCTGATATATATTCGCTGATTGTGCAGGGTCTGGAGACAGAATTTAACACTACTTTCCGGCTGCTGCCAAAAGCTTTTGTTAGAGTTCTGGCAAAGGTTCTGGCCGGTGTCTATGTTTCCATGTATAAGGTTGTCGGCTGGTCTTTCCTGCAGCAGTTTGTAGATTATGCAGTATTTGAGCCGGTGACAGTGCTGGGCGTTACTGTAAGGCCTTTGGTTGAGTGGGGAAATCTGGTAGGTGTTGGAGATCCTGGCGATGCCACAGCGTGGGAGGGGACAATTTCTGTCGGTGTTGTTGCTGCCGGGGATTATCTCCAGGCCGGTACTCAGCTCAAGAGTGCTCTGACCGGCAAGATCTACCTGACCAAGGCCTCAGTGCTGCTTACCGGCGTTTCTGTTTCTGTGGATGTTATCTGCACCGAGGGAGGAACAGCCGGAAACCTGGCTGTAGGTGACACCTTGAGCTTTGTTAATAATCTGGGAGCTGTGGAGCGGGATGCCTCTGTTGTTTCCGGGGTCAATGGTGTGGATGCGGAGACCGAGGATACTTATAGGAACCGGGTCAAGGCCAGATTCAAGGTACAGCCACAGGGCGGGGCTCTGGCCGATTACAGACGATGGGCCAGCGAGGTTCCTGGAGTCTATCAGACTTATCCTTATTCCGATGATCAGTCGAGCACCGGTGTTATTATTTATGTTGCCGGTGATCCGGCCGTATATCCTAACAGACTGGTTCCATCCTCTGTTTTAAAAGCAGTCGGCGAGGCCTGCACCTATGATCCTGAGACAGGAGAGCAAAATAGGAAGCCTGTGGGCGCAGTTTTGGACCCTGACCATGATGAAACCTATTCCAATGTAAAAACTGTCTCTGTGACAAAATTTGACGTGGAGATAACCGGTTTAAGTGGAATTGCTGCAGCTGATTTTGCTGGCCAGGCAAAAAGCGATATTGCGCTTTATTTTGATGGTCGTGAGCCGTGGATCCGTGGCCTGGCTGTGGATAACAATAAAGTGGACACAATCAGCAAAAACAACATCATCGGAATTGTTAATGAGCTGGCCATTGCAGTTAAAGCCTCATTCTCTGATATTACGATTACAAAGGGCGGGGTGACCGTTACTTCTTATACGTTGGATTGGGGAGAGCTTGCTGCTCTTGATCATTTCTATATTGATGGAGTTGAATATTGAGATTTTTCCTGATGCTTAAGCTGCTTTTCCCAAAAAGCAGGATTTTGAATTTCATCAATGATACGCTGCTTAGAAAAATGGCCAAAGGCCTTTCATCTCTCCCGGAGGATGTAAGGCATGAGTCCGATCTGGTCTACATGAATTTATATCCATCCACCACAATGGACATTGATGCCTGGGAGAAGCAGTTTGGTATTGTATCCGAGGGCCAGAGCGATGCAGATCGGCGCAAGATTTTGGCAGCTTTGTGGAGATCCACAACCGGTGGCCAGTCGGCCAGCTATCTGCAGAATATCTTGTCTGCGATAGATCCTGACATCAAGGTTGTAGAGAATGTGCCTGTTACAAATCCAAGAGACAGCTTTATGCGTATCTTCGCAGTGTGTAACAATAAGGCCATGTGTTGCGGGAATGAGAAGGGCTGCTGCAGCTACCGGCGGGGTGATGACTTCTTTGTTCCAAGAATTTTGAGGAACGACACCGAGGAGCTGTATTCTATTCCTAATGATCCTCGCTGGTGGGAGCCGTGTTTCTTTGTCTGCCGGGAAGTGGAATATAATAATAATAATAATAATATCATGCTTGTTAGAAAGCTGGAGATAGATGCCAAGTGGCAGAATTACCTGGAATATCTGATTTTGAAATTTAAGCCGGTCCAGACCAAGGCTGTTATGTTTGTTGAATATATTTAAGGGGGGAAATATGTTTAAGCTTGATAATACCTATTCTGATTATGTAGACACATCGGATCCAAAATATCCTGGTGGAAAAGCTGTGGATGCGTCTGCAGCTGATATGTTTGATGGTACACCATTTAAAGCTAAGATGGTGGATCAGATTTTCGGTTTTTTCCAGGCTGTTATTAAGGAGGCCTGGACTTCTTTGGGATTTGACAGCCATATTTCCGGCAATGCTGATGATGTGGATGATTCTGACGTTCTGGATGCAATTCTGGAGATTATCCGGCAAAAGGAAGCTATCCATGCTGCTCTTGTTGGTAGTGATGCCGTTCATGGTGCTGTTGCCACTGCTACAGCTGGTGCCATCATAACCAGGGACGCAAATGGCCGGGCCCAGATTGCCAATCCGGATAAACTGGCCGAGATTGCCACAAGGGAATATGTGGAGAAGCAGCTGGAAAGGACGACATTCCTGGCCGTTGTTGCTGCCACAGATAGCAATATCACATTATCCGGGGAACAGACCATTGACGGCATAGCTGTTACAGCCAGCCAGCTGGTTCTGGTTAAAAATCAGACAGATCCTACAGAAAATGGTGTTTATGTGTGTCAGACTGGAGCCTGGGATAGATCTACAGATTTCGATTCTGACGCTGAAATCCGGAATAAGCTTGTCTGTGTCCAGAGTGGTACCTTGAATGAAAATAGGATCTTCCAGGTGTTCTCTGATGAAATCACTGTGGGAACATCTGCAATCAATTTCACAGAGCTTCCTTTATCCCTTCCCGGAGGATGCAAGAAGGTTGTCCGGAAAAAGCTGGGAGCTTGCCCGGATAACCGGCCACCGATCGGTGTACCTACAATGTGGTTTGGAGATCTTCCAACTGATTGGGCCATAGACTTTGGAAACGGAGCTGCTTATAAATACCTTTGGGCTAATTATCCGGAATTGGATAATGCAGAATTTAGAAATATCCTGGATAAATTTGTTGCAGCTGGCCACATGAATAACTATGATGCAGCCGGATTTTATGTGCCAGATTTGCAGGGTCTTGTACCTATTGGATATGGTACAAATGCAGTCCGGACAGGTGAGACAACATCAGGTGGAACCCTGGCAGAGTATCAGGGTTCCAGGAATAAGTACCATAGGCATACTAAAGGTGACTATAGAATCAAGGGTTTTCTAAGTTGGTTTAGATATAATACAACTGGTAATAACGCTTTACAAAAAAATGGTGCATTGGAGATGTATCAGGATAATTATTATCAGGTTAAAACAAATACAATAACAGGCACTGATGGTGGATCTTGGGCAATATATCTTGATACTGATTTGAATGATGGGGCGGGATTTACTGGTTATTCAGGCTATAATGGATCTTCTGGCTTGCCATCTAAGCCAGCTACTATAGCCTGTATGTGGATTTTGCGATTTATATAAAACGGAGGATCCACATTATAGCTATTGTAGGAGGTTTTGCCATGACTGCACCTACTGCAGATATTGTCCCTGAAGGAGTAGCGGCAAACTTTAACAACTGCGATTTCTGGCTTCCCCCACCACTACCATAAGTGGCTGTAGAGCTATTGCTTGTAGTAGAAAAAACTCCAGTTGCAGCAACTGGATTATTATCTGCTCTTATGGCAAAAGCACCAGCTTGACCGCTTAAAGAATCACCTGTAAAAGCATGATTATGGCTCTTATTTGCAGACCCCTGATACTCTGGCAAGAAATAGTGATTTAATTAATAGTTTTAAAAACCGTTTTATAAATAAATTATAAATAGTTATAAATAGTGGAGGGCCCTATGGGAGAGATTACAAATTCATATAAAACTGGATACCTTTTTTCGTTAAAAACTGGTGAATTTTTGTATGCAATTAAAGTTTATGTTGAAGCAAGAACCGGGAATTATCCCAAAGCAAGAAATGTGACTTTTGTAGAACCACCAAAGCTCAAGGAACATGAAGCTGCTGTCTGGAAAAAAGAAAAATGGGAAATTGTTCCTGATTACCGGGGAATGGCCAAATACAAAGAAGATGGATCTAAAGATGGAAACATCGAGGAGCTGGGTGAGGTACCAGAAATTAAGAAGGAGCCGCCTGAAAGAAAAGACCATATATCTTTAACATGGGATAAGACTTTGGAAGATTGGGTGCAAGCCCCTGAAAAAGGCTATACTTACGATGATGAAGGTGAGCTTAGAGAAATGTCTCAAGCTGAAAAAATTGAAGCCGGTTTTGAGGATCTTCCGGAAGGGTTCAAAATAGAGGATGGCCAGGTTGTTTTAAAGACTTTGGATGATAAATTGAACGATGGTGACATCTCTCTCCAGGAATATAACGAGGAGATTGACCGGCAGCGTGAATATCGGTACCAGGCAGAAACCGACAAGATGGGGTTGATGTATCTCCGGGGTGAATGCAGCCTGGAGGATTGGAAAGATGCTATGGACAAGATCCGGCAGGAGTTGCCAAAAAAATAAGTGCGTTTTCACCAGGCTTTCTGGGAAAGGGTTTGGAGCTGTAGACGTCCGGGTTTGCAGCTCCTTTTTTTTATGCGAAAATCTATCAGAGTATCAGGCGTCTCAGAATAAGGCTCATAATCATCCTGGGTCAAGCTTCTCTGGTAATGCAATAACTGGCAAATTACAAAGAGAAGATAATGCCACACCTTGGACTAATGGAGGGGTTCATCCTGAAGGAGCATTATCTGTTGAATATGCTACTATGTCAGCTTATATACAGACAGGAAGCTCTTCTGGGGAGACATCGAGCTCAAAGAGGAGTTTTTTATATATAGCAGCTGCAGCGTCTTTTTCTCCTCCGATACCTTCTTCAGCAAGGGCTTTAATTTTTTTTAGTTTTAAGATAATTTTTTCGTCCATTCAAAAATACCTAACAATCATTCCTATTAATGCAATAAAACAGCATATTCCAATGCCCAGGAAGGATAGACCTATAAGGACTCCGGATATTTGTTGTATTTTTAACAATCGTTTGCAGGTTTGTAGCCGGGTGTCTGTTCTCTCCAGGATCATGGCAGCAGTCAAAAAACAGAGGAAAGCTAAAAGAAAAATAATGCAAAGTATTGTGAAGATTATCATTGATATTGTCCTCTTATTTCTTTGGGAAATCTTTTAACTAATTCCGGGTTTTCAAAAACATTTCCAATTATTGAATAATCTTTAAAAATGCTTAATGGGAAGGTTGCTCCGTTTGTATGTATTGCACCAACAAAACCATCATTAAAGTTTATGATACAAAAATGGTTGGTGCCATCGAATCTTATAATATCGTGTTCAAATACTTTATTTCCATCTTTATCTTTAAATCCTGTGAATTGACCAACTGTTTGTTTATATACTTCTATCCATTTTGTGGTTAGCTTTATAAAATTGTGTGTTGCTCCAGGGCAACAAAGAGGCTCAATACAATATTCATCACTTTCCGGCAAGCTGCGATGTATACGCAAACTTCCTTTTATCCATAAATTTGCGGATCCAATTTTTATACCTCTAAATAATATTTCTCTGTTCATTTCCGTCTTACCATCCTGTTCCAAATGCAAGCAGCTCCTTCTCTTGCCATATTTTCTTCAATCTTTTCAATAACAGGGCTTTCTTGCCCGCATTTTGGGCAATATACTCTTGCGGTAAATAGTGGATATGGTTTTGCTCTGAATTTAATTTCTAATTCTGCTTTATTTCCACAAGTACAATCAAATATTGTTTGATAAATAATTGGGGTAGCTTCCATCTTTTTCTCCTCCTTATTCAAATTCAAATTCCAGCTGACCATGGAATAGAACCGGAAAATCATTGATAAGCTTTTTGGTTTCCCTGGATGATTCCAGGAGCTGCCGGATTTCCTGTCTTGCAGCTGCTAAGGCTTCGGCCCGGTTCGTGTAACAAATTTCCGGATCAGGATAGTGGGCCTTGATAAATGGAGCAACGTGGAGCTGCCAGGAATAGTACCACTTTTTATTTATGGATTGGCTGAGAATTACTCTGATAAAATCCTTGCCCAGATTCTCTTCGATGATTTCCGGTTCTTGCAATTTGTCATTTGCAAATTGGACAAAACAAACTGGTCTTTTATTCAAATGGGTTCTCCTCTTCTTCGTCCTTGAAGGAGCTGGAATTTAGATCCTCTGTGTTAAGCGGCTTTTCTCCTTTCTGGCCGGTATCTGGTTTTAGTTTGAGATATAAGAAAATCTGCTCCGGATAACCGTTGATTTTCTTCTGCTTCGTTCTGATCTCAGGATAATCGTGTTTCATTATCCTGGTGAATTTGCTTTGGCTCCAGGCTTCTTTGTCAGTCGGCTTGCCGTTTATATCAACTGCATAACTGAAATAGGAGAGATAGCGGGCATATACGTCTTTGATAGGTTCCCACCATTCTTCGTTTTTCTCAAAGTCGATATTGTTTTCTACAAAGAAGTCCAGGTCGGTTTCCTGTTGTTGGATGTAGTCCTCTTTGTATGCTGCGCATTCTGGAGAGAGTGGCAGCTTGCCTTTATGGATGTATTTAAATTTGATGTAATACTCAGCCAGGAGCTTGACGATTGCCGGATATTCGTCCTCTAAGTCCTTGATGATGTCTGATTGTTCTTTTGTCTCTTTGTCACCGTGCTTATGTTCTACCAGGAATGGGATGATAACCATTCTGTCGATGGTTGCCTGGTCTTTGTTATCGAACCGTGGGATGTGGTTGGATGCCATGATTATCTGAGCTGTCGGGATAAAGTCGATAGGGGAGACATACATATCTCTGGCTGTCAAAGTATCTCCACCGGTCATTTCCTTCCAGATGGCACTGTTAAGATGGCCGTTTCTCTCTGTTTCCTGCGCTACAGCTGCACCTTTTCCGATCAGTCGGGCAATGTAAGGATCTGGGCCGTTGGCACCGTAATTTCTGCCTTTTGATACCAGCTTTTCAGATGGCAGCCTTACTATCATGTTTTGGTAGATCTTCATTAGCAGCTCTATGGTTGTGGTCTTTCCGGTGTGTGGTCGGCCAATAAAGATTCCACCATATTTATATTGGGTGCATCTGGAAGCTATCAGGGACAGATAGAACAGGAATGTTTCCAGGGTTTCTTCATTCTTGAAGTTTCCGGACATAAATGCCAGGAATTTTTTAGGTTCTTTGGCATTCATTATCTGGTCTACGCTGTATGGCAGGGCTTCTCTTCTGTATTCTTCCGGCTTTGAGTTTCGATATATGATCTTCCGGCCGGAAAAATCCATTACGCCATCCTGCAGCGTTAAAGTCTCTTTTATGATAGGGGAGTCAAAAAGAATCTGTTTCTGGAATATTCCGGATGCAACGGATAGATCCTTGACAATATCATTACGGAATTTACGCTCTTCCAGCTTTGTCAGAGTCTTTTTCAGGATGTCCTTCTTATCGGTGTCGGCCTCGGCGCATTCTTTGATTTTATATGCCGTTACGGCCAGGAGGATATTATATGCCATTCCCCAGGGATCGGGCTCTCTGATCCAGATATGGCCATTGTAAAAATAGAATGGATTGTTTTTCTCATTTTCTATGCAGATCAGTTTATGCTGCAGTAGGTTGGCAATGATCATTGCTCCTGTTTTGACACCTTTTTTAAATACAAAGTTGTCCAGGCTCTGGCTTTTCAGTTTGTCAAAATCTATATCAATGATTGGCTGGCTGCCTGATGCCAGTTTCTCCAGGTCTTTCTTGCTTAAAAAAGCTTTTTCAAGCTTTGATGTGTAATAATAGGAAAGATGATATTTTTTAGCTATGGCCAAAAGGAATTGGGCCGGCTGTCTGACTCTTTGTTTGAGCTGGTATTCTGTGGCTCCCCATTCCTGCAGTATTTCAAATGTTTCGCTTGTGCATTCCGGAACAGCAGCCCGGCAAGCTCCTATGAATTTTTCGATTTCCTGGGCTTCCAGGGTTGAATATGGCAGCCGTTTAAGTAGTGCATGGAGTTCTTTATTGGTAATATAGTTTCCGGATTGTTCTTTCATTTCCGGAATTGTCTCTTTTCCAAAGACTTTTGCATTTTTTATTGCGTCCTGGACAAGGTGTAGGGCTCCATGCAAAATTGCTTCGTCCGGATCCTTGTAGGGTCCTTCGAGTTTTGCAATTTTAAGAGTGCCCTTGTATCCGGCTTTTTCAAATATTTCCGGCAATGAAGTTTTTCTCTTGTCCTTATCTTCAAAGGGGATAACGCCGGATGCTTTCCGGCCTGATTCATCGTTATCAAAAAGCAGAATTATCTCTTTTGCATCGAGGAGCTGGCTCTGGATTTTCGGACCTGTCAGGCCGTTGGTTCCTCCTGCTGAGAAAACATTCTCTATTCCAGCTGCTTTACATACTATGGCATCTATTTCACCTTCAACCAGGATAATGCGTTTGTTCAGATCCGGAGATCCTGGCATTGGGAATGTGCTGCAGCATTTTGTCCCACGTTTCTCACAGCTTTTATTCTGGTAGAAGTGGAGCTTGAGGCCATGGCCAAGTCTTACAATGACTCCGGAATGCTCCCAGGAGCATTTCCCGGTGTTTGGATTGGTCAAGGGGATTCCGGCAGCTCTAAGGATCTTTGAGTCTATCTCTTTCCGGATAATGTCCATGCCTGGCCAGTAAAGTAGATCCTGAGACAGTTTTTTATAATCAAGTGGATAAGCCTTTATCTTGCCGTCTGTAGAGATGTTGGCTCGTTCATCCCAGAATGCCTTGAAAGCTTTTTCTGCAGATTTGTTTTTTTTCAGCTGCGTTTCAATTTCATCTAAGGCTTTAGGATCTGCCACAAAATTCTGCTCTTTTTCCTTTTCTTCCTTTTTGGCTTTTGCCGGTGTGGCCAGCTCCGGATTTCCAAAAACTTTCTCCAGAAGCTTGAATTGATCTTTTTTGTCTGTTATTCCTTCAAGAATTTCAACGGCATCGTAAATATCACCATGGATGCCGCATTTTCCGGAATAGCAGGTAAAATGATCCTTCCAGAGCTCGCATGATGGATTTTTGTCATCGTGATCAGGCGCAAAGCAACGGATCAGCCCGGTGTGTGCGTTAATGCCTTTAAGGGACAAATATTCTATTAATCTATCTTTGTATTGGTCAAAATTCATCTTTATCCTGGCTTAAATAAACAGCATGACTCCCAAAATTATTGTCTCAATGATGACAATAATTCCTAAAATATCACGGATTCTTGCCAGTCTAAAAATCTCTCGTCTGAGTGCTGCGTCTGCTGCGGAGTTGATTCTGCGCTGGAATGCTGTTCTTGTTTTGATGTATTTTTTGATACTTCTTTGTCCTTCCATGTTGCTTCCTTTTTAATGGGCCCTGTGGATATAACAGAGCCCACAAAGATTTTCTTAACCAGATGGATTCCTTTTGTTATTCCTCCGGCATTTTGCAGGACTTTGACTTCATCCAGAGAATAAACAGTCTTATCCTGGCAATAGACCTTTCCGGTTTTTTCGCTTATGGCTATTTTCTGGCCAAGCTCCGGGGAATATATGTATGTAAATCCATCTTTTTCTGCCATTAATAATCCTTAAAACTGTGGATATTCTTCCTGCGGTTCCTTTTCCGGCAGTGCCTTGTCAGCTGGTGTTCTCATAAGTTCAAGCTCTTTGACAATCACATCAATCTTGCTGTAGGTCTGGCCATTTGAACTTGTCCACTTGTCTTGTCTGAGCCGGCCAGTGATGCAGACTTCCCGGCCTTTTGTAAGATACTGATGGATTGTTTTAGAGAAATTGCCAAAAAGGGTACAGTCAAAATAATTGGGTCTGTTGCTGTGTTCGCCTTTTTCATTTTTGTATGTCTCATTAACGGCAATGCTGAAACTTGCCAGATAATGGCCATTGTTTGTCTGTTTGAGCTCTGCTCCCTTTGTCAATCTTCCTTTGAGTACAACTACGTTTGTGTCGTTCATTTTTTTCCTTCCTTTGATAGATATTTGGCGATATTCACGCCATATTTAGCAGCATATCTGGGCAGTTCGTCATCTGTGACTGACAGCCATTCGATAACGAGCTCTCTGGGCCAGACTTTTCTGCCGCCTTGTTTCTTGAAATGAGTACCGCAACCAGGCTGGAGCCACAATTTTTTCTTGTATTGCTCAGGGTTCGGTCCTCCTTTGAGGATGGCTGCCTGTTCGATTGTGCAAAATGCTGGAATAAACGGTGTCTCTTTTTCCTTGATCCTCTCGTCAATTCTCAGCAGCAGTAATTCGATGTTTTTTAATTGCAGCTCCTGTGCGTTCATTCTTGTGCCTTTGTTGTCCTAAAAAATGATGGATTATCTCTTAGCCAGCTTTCTAAGCAGACTATTTTCTCTTTCACTAAGACCGGGGCCCCTTTTGATTGTTTGATTGCTTTCCAGAGTGAAATGGTGCTTATTCCGGCTTCTACTCCTGCGATAAACAGGGACTCATACCTTATGCCGTCCACATATACCGGTTTGGCATTGCAGCGTGCAATTCTCAAAGGATGATAATAGTTAAATTGCATCATCTCTTTGATTTTGGTCTTGATCTTAAGATCTGGATAAACGGGATAAACCATTTGCCTCCTCTTCTTGCATGAGTCTCAGGATTACATTCCTTAAAAACCCGCCCATATTAAGGCCTTTTCTTTCGATAAAGTCCTTAAATTCCTCTCTTTCGGCCAATGTCATCGGTACGCTGATATTGAGCCGTTCTTTTGGCTTTGTTTGCATTTGCATATTTTTCATATATCAAAATATACGCAATTGAATATTTTTTGTCAAGATTTAATATTGCAATTGCATAAATTTTTATGCAATATTACAAATATGAATAGTGCAAATGAATTTTGGAACCGTGTGAAAGCATTGGTCTACGGTTCAGGGAACAATTTTGAGTGGTTATATCTGGAGACAGGTATTTCCAGGAGCACTGCTTCTTCACAGAAGCGGAGGGGAACATTACCAAAGGTTGATGATGGCCTGAAAATTGCAAAGGCATTAAACACCACATTGACTTATTTGGTGACCGGAGAAAAGGACAATGAGCTGGAGGAGTTCCTGGTCCGGTTTAAGAAGTATGAAAAA